>Ga0247610_10008416_pt1 | contig 10486 bp, 11 predicted proteins | sample 174DNAGHGhighgp2_FD_193483 | JGI IMG/M metagenome (GOLD analysis project Ga0247610, IMG submission 193483) | Sheep rumen microbial communities from Palmerston North, Manawatu-Wanganui, New Zealand - 1742 DNA GHGhigh gp2 | ecosystem: Host-associated > Mammals > Digestive system > Stomach > Rumen... | reverse complement strand
AAAGATTGTTCGGGTTTTTGCAGATTTTTGATTTAGGTATTGTTTGTTTGCAGATTTTTGCCTAACTTTGTCCCCCAAATGTCCCCCGAAGAGTGACGCACCCCCCGTTTTTTGTCCCCCGAAAGATGTTTTTTTGGTCAGTCGTCTATAACACCATATTTGTTAATGGTAATATTCCTGTATATCGAGTGACCTTCCTCTTTCTCCACAAAGTAAATCATCGTGTCTTGGCTTATCTTTTCATCACTCGTTTTTGCCACCAGATATCTCAGCCTGTTTATAAGATACTCACTGTGCGTCTCCAGTATGCATTGCTTTCCAAGTACATTCATAGACACAAAGAAGTCTGCCAGTCTCGTCTGCACTTTAGGGTGGAGGTGCAGTTCTGGTTGCTCTAATATAATACTGTCACCCATTCCTGCTAAAAAACACATTACCAATATTGGAAGAATTTGACTCACGCCAACACCCACATGTGTTAAGTCCTGTTCCATGTCCTGAATATCGGTAGTAATCTTTAGTTCATGGCCAACTTTCCCCCTATCATTTGTATTCATCTTGTTCGCAACACCTAGATATACCAGCCAATCATTAATGGCTTCACTCAATGTTCTTTCTATAGGTTCAAACTTGCCAACTATGCCATTTTCGAAATACTTGGGGCTTATATATTTTATTTTTTTTGTTTTATAATTCTCAAATACGGCAGCCGTATTCTCGCCTTTCAGTCCCAAGTCAAACGTATTTCCATTGCTTTCTAACGGATACAGTGAGCGGGGTTCCTCTCTAAGTGGACCAAGGTATTTAATCCTTTCATTAAAGAAATCCCTGATAAACTCCACCCCCGACAGATAATACAGCGGCATTCTTTCCGTTACATACTGTTCTGGCAATGCATCCAAGGCATCCACTATGTTGTTCACATATTTCTGTTTCTCATTGCCATCAAGAGTTCCAAGGCTTAATATGTTAATTATTCGGGCAATGGTAATCTTCTTTTTTATCAAAATCATTGTTTTTTCATATTTCGCTACGTCACGGAATATTTTTTCTCATAGATGTCATCCACCACCTTATATACCCTATCCTCAATGATTGGTAGAATTTTCTTTTCATCTTCTTCTGAATCAAAATAATGTCTTCTTCCCGACATAAGGCATTCTCTCAGAGCCCTTTTCATTTGATCTTTATAGCTCGAATAGCCAATCATATAGTTTGGAAGGAAATGATAAAGGCTCGTACCCAATATCTTCCAATTATCTTCCATCCCGTAATAGCCTAGCCTTACCCTACTATTCGATTTCAGAGAATAGGCAAAATCCCGTGAGGAAAATTTTGAACCGCTGCTCTCAATTGCTTTTTGCTCTTCTATGTTCCTTTCGGTCTTTTTTTCTATATCAACCGTAATAATTCTATCCGCCTTGTCACCACCATACCCTGATGCTATTCGCGTGTATTCCAGAACAGGCTGCAAGCATTCATCGTTTCCATCCGATGACACTTCAAATTCACATTGAACATTGCTAATGTTTGCTGGATAATGAAACCTACCATAATATCCACTTATTACTTCCTCGCTTTTATTATTTAAGGTGAACCCAATCTTAATATTTTTATTAAACTCTCGCTTATTAACAACATCGCTATAGTTTCCGAACTTCTTAAACCATCCATTCAGCAGTATAGACCTTGACGCTATTGGACTCTGTAGCGTCTGAGTTACCAACAGGATACTCTGCAATATGGTACTAGCTGTTTGCGTCCGTGAATATTGTTAGCGGTCTAAACTCTAAGTCTTTCTCTTTATCTATAGACTTGAAATTATTCAACTTCCATTCCTTAATCATATTTTTGTTGTTTATTAATTATTAGAATTCCAAATTACACCCTCCTTATCAAGAAAACAAGCATGTGATATCATTGCGTCACAAACACCCTCCAACTTCCGTCCTTTTCTCCGCGTTCAACGTACTTCTTCAGAATTAGTTGATCGAGGAGTTTTTGAATAGCAGCGATACTGATGCCTGTAACTTCTCTCATATCTGCCAATGTAAGCGTAGGTTGTGTTCGCATAGCATTCAGTATTTTAGTATAGTTAGGTGTACGGAAAGCAATCCGTTCGCCATCATACCACCATACATTATCATCCTTTTCACTCACAAAGAGAACATCATTATAAACCTCAGTAGCTACCAGTTCATTGAAGTATTTCAAGAATGGTTTAATGTCCTTAATATCAGCATGTGCGCCATCAGCTGGTACAGGGCCTACCTCTAAATCTGTATGATGCAAAGCCTCTAAATACTCACTCTTTTTACGACTTCGCACTACAATCATCGGATAATCGTGACGAGTCAGAATAAAGTTTACCATCAGTCGGGCTATACGTCCATTTCCATCCTCAAACGGGTGAATACGGATGTATCTGTAGTGGAATAGTGCAGCTAACTCAACAGGAGAAAGCTTTCCTTCCTGCTCTGCCTTGTTATACCAATCCACCAAATCTGTCATCAAACTGGGTGTCTCTTCTGGTAAGGCGTATTCGAATCGGTCTCCATAGCGAGTGATGACGCTATTTGGACGAGTCTTATATTGTCCAGCATGGATGACATAGCTTGTTTGTACGCCCCCAGGAAGCTCTCGATAGACAGTATAGTCTTCGCGTAGTAAGGTTTTATGTAACGTCCGGATAAAGTTCTGTGTTAACGGAACCTCCTTCACCGATGCCTCTTCAGCCATCATCTTCAGTCCCACGTTACTTGCAGTCATCTCCTGTACATCACGCACATCAGCTTCTCCTATTACCTTACCAAATAACAAAAGGATTTCCGTCTGACCATAAGTCAGGGTGTTACCTTCAATATGATTGCTATTGTAATTGAAGTCCACTGTGAAACGACGGCTAAGTCTATCCCTGTCTTTTTCAGACAATGGTTGCAAATTATGCCATGCTGCCAATGCCTTCTTAATATTCAGATACTTCATACTCCACTAAATATATTAATTTCTGCTACAAAGATACAAAATATTTTTAAATGGTTGTAACATTACAACTTTTTTTAATACAATTCAGTCGTTTTTTATCGGAATACCACAAAAAACACATTAAAACGACCTTTTATCTGAACGTAACGGAGTATCAAACACCATTAGAAGATGTAAATATGAATTGCCATCCAAAAAAGAGAGATAGAAAGCTCGGTTTAATTGGACAAGGCATGGTTTAGTTTATTCCCATATTATATATCTATAACCTAAACTAAACCTTAATGCAAGAATGTGCAAAAATCTGCGTTAAAAAGTGTAAACGTGCAAAGAACTGGAAAATCGATTTTGCAGATGTTTGCATTTTCTTTTTTTGAAGGCAGTCATATTTGCAGATTTTTGCCTATTTTGCGTCCCCCCACCGTCCCTCGGAGTCACTTTAGTTACCCTAAAACAAAGGCATTTGCACTGATTATCAGTCACTTATATTTGCAGATAGTAACTTCTGCGTCGGAAAGTAGATTCTGCGTGGGCAAATAACAATCAATCATTTTACCCCATGCACAAGCATTTTCAGGGTATAAACGGATTTTGATGCGGTAATAAACAGGATGTTACGCTCTTTTCCGCCAAAGCAGACGTTGGCCGTCCAGTCCTCAGGAATGGGAAAATGGGCTATCTTCTGACCATCCTTGTCAAATACGGTCACACCGTCGCCAGTCAGATAGATGTTCCCCCGGTCGTCTATTGTCATCCCATCCGATCCCATGTTGGCAAACACCTGGCGGTTCGCCAGGGAGCCGTCCGTCTGAATGTCATATCTCAGAATTCTGTTTGCCTTTGCCTCTGCAACATACAGATGTTTGCCGTCGGGCGTTCCTACAAGACCATTGGGCTGGTTAAGCGTTGAGTCGAGGATGACCAGCTGATTGCTGCCAGGCGCCAGATAATACAGGCCTTCTACAGGCTGCTGGCGCTCTGGGCTGCGCGTCCAGTAGTCGCGCTTGAAATAGGGGTCGGTCAGATAATAACCTCCGTCCTTCGAGATCCACACATCGTTGGGGCCGTTCAGCAACTTTCCGCGATAGTCGGTTATCAGTATCTCGGCTTGACCATTCTTGCGTCCCTGAGGTAGCAAGCGACCAGAGGTCGAGCGCATGTCGAAACGCCAGAGCTGATTGTCCATATCTGCGCAAGCTATCAGATTGCCTTGGGCATCGAAGTACATCCCATTGGAGCGACCGCTCTGATCGGTGAACAGTGTAATCTCACCGGATTCGCAATCCCAACGGTAAATCCTATTGTTTGGCTGGTCAGTGAAGTAAACGTTACCCCTTGCATCTGTCGCAGGCCCTTCTGTAAAGCTATATGAATCAGCGAGTCTTACAGGTGCTTCGCCTTCTGCAACGATCTCATTTGAGTGAGATTTCTTTTCCGTCAGTCGCTTGATGTGGTCCTTCAAGATTTTATAGGCCGGGAACGGCATAGCGCCGTGGTCGTAGCCCTGCATCTCGTAAAGCGTCACGTCCTTGTGGCCGACGAGCTTCAGCATACGCCAGAAATAGGCCTGCTCCTCGTAGCGTCCGAAGAGTTCCAGTTCGCGGTCGCCGGAGATGATGATGATGGGCGGCGCATCGGCTCGGACGTAGGTGAGCGGGGCGTACTGGTCGATAGTGGCCTGCAAGGGCGGGATGCCCTGCTGCTTACGTATATTATAATGTGTAACGCATTGTCCGCTGAACGGCACGAGGGCCGCGAGCGAGTCAGCATCGACGCCGTACTTCGCCAACCAGCGCTTGTCGAGTCCAATCATGTCGAGCAGATAGCCGCCGGCGGAGTGTCCAGCCACGAATATCTTGCGCTTGCTGCCATTATACTTCGCGATGTTCTTGTACGTCCAAGCAACAGCCGCTGCAGCGTCATCGAGGATGTCGTCAATGGGAGCCTTGGGCAGCAGACGGTAGTTGGCGGCCACAACCACGAGACCGCTGTTCTTCAGCTGCGGGTCGATGTGCTTCTCGCCACCCTCGATGCCGCCGCCGTGGAACCACACCACCACGGGCGCGTCCGTTTCATTCGTCGGATAATAAACGTCGAGCTTGCAACGCTCCTGGGCATAGCCCTCCGCTGCGTCGCGATACGGGATGTCGTTCACTTGATTGTACTGCGCCCGTGCGATGGTCGTACAAAGCAGAAGGGCGAGGATGAGGAAATAGCTTTTGTAAGTCATAGTTTATCTGATAATTGCTAGTAACTTTTATAATTAATCTCAAAACTTGGGGCAAATATAGTGAAAAATCAGCATTTATTTGTATATTTGCCCCAAGATTTAAGAAGAATTGTGAATAAACAATCTTTTGTTGGGCTACTCTTCTTCGTCCTCCTCCATCTTACATATCTGTCTTGTCGTTTTTCTCGCTTCCTTCCAACGAGGGAAGAACTTGTCCATCAGTGTATGGAAACGGGCATTGTGGCTTGGTTCCAACAGATGGCACAGTTCGTGAACCACCACGTGCTCGACACACCATTCCGGCAACAGCAGCAGATAGGCCGAGAAGCAGATGGACTTGTCCTTGACATTGCAGACACCCCAACGTGAGATCATCGCCTTGTAATAGACTGTGGATGGTTTCACGCCCATCTCCTTTGAGTGGCGATCCACCATCGGCTCTATCAAGGTCTTCAATCTCTGCTGGGCATCGTCAGCCTGTTCTCTCGTCTTCAGCGGCAGCTTGTTATAAAAGTCAGCCCTACGCTTCTGGCTCTCGTAGGTTTTCTTACGTGCCTTGGCTATCCACTCGCGGTGTTCTTCAATGAACCGTTCCACCTCTTTCTTAGGCATACCAATAGGTGCCGACACATGTACATCGCCGTTCTTCACGATGCGCATTGACAGCCTCCTGGTTCTCCTGTATGTCACCTGTATAGCCATATCAATCAAGAAAAAAGTACCTTCCTGCCATTCACCTCTATGTTTGGTGCAAAAGTACGAAAAATCAATTAGAAATCAGCATAAGACACATCATTTTTAGAAATAAAATTTGCTAATCTCAGAAATAATGCCTATATTTGCATCCTGACAACCGAATAATAAAGACAAACGATTATGAAAAAAGTGACATTATCATTGCTTGCGCTGCTCTTGATGGGAGCAACGGCAGTAAAGGCTCAGTCCGCACAGCCGGACTTTGACGACAAGTATGCAACGGAACTGGTGAAGGCCGGAACGGCAGCACCAGATTTCAAGATGAAGACGCCCGACGGCAAGAATTTCCAGTTCTCGAAGTTCGCCAAGGGCAAAACCGTGGTGCTCGACTTCTGGGCATCGTGGTGTCCAGACTGCCGCAAGGATGCACCTGAAGTGGTGCGCATGTATGAGGCCTATCGTCCGTATGGCATCGAGTTCATCGGCATCTCGATGGACACCGATGTGGAGGCGTGGAAGAAAGCCATCGAGAAGTTTGGCATTACCTATCCGCAGGTGAGTGAGCTGAAGAAGTTCAAGGAGACGGACATCGCCCAGGCCTACGGCGTGAAGTGGATTCCGTCGATGGTGGTCGTTGGTCCCGACGGAGAAGTGAAGCTCTCAACGGTGCTGACGTATAAGGTGGACAAATACCTGAAGGAGCTGACCACAGGTTCCTATCAGGCTGCACAAAAAGGCGAGGTCGTATTCATCGACGGCCACCACGGACGACTGAAGGCCCTCATCCAGAAGCCCGAGTTGCAGCAAGGCGAGAAGTGCCCGATGGTCATCTTCTGTCACGGTTTCAGCGGTACGAAGGACGGCCCGCTGTTTGAACTCGTGGCCGACACACTGCAGGCTCACGGCATCGCCAGCATCCGCTTCGACTTCAACGGACACGGCGAGAGCGAGGGCGAATTCAAGGATATGACCGTTCCCAACGAAATCGAGGATGCGAAGAAAGTGGTGGAGTATGTGCGCGACCTGAAATATGTCAGCACGATTGCCATTGGAGGCCACTCGCAGGGCGGCGTTGTGGCTGCGATGACAGCCGGACAACTGAGTGAAGAACTGGGCGAACCTGCCTTCAAGGCTGTGGCGCTGATGGCTCCTGCCGCCGTGCTGCGCGACGATGCCATACGTGGCAATACGATGGGCAAGCAGTATGATCCCTTCGACCCTGGCGAATATGTCGAGTTGTGGGGCGGCCTGAAACTCGGCGGCGAGTATATCCGCACCTCCTTCAGCCTGCCGATCTACGAGACAGCCGCCAAGTATCAGGGTCCGGCTCTCATCATTCATGGCAACGGCGACCGTGTTGTGCCTTACACCTACGGCGAGCGTTTCCACCAGATCTGGCCCAAGAGCGAACTGGTCATTCAGGAATACTTCGACCACGGTTTCTCACAGAACGTCTATCGCACGACGGACATCGTATCTGACTATCTGATTAAGCAGCTGAAAGGTAAATAACTTTACAAAACCCACCAACCTTCCTCCAATCTCGGAGAAAGGATACACTAAAGTCGGAGTTTACCCTATCTAAACTCCGACTTTACTTAGCCCAAACTTCCACTTTCCTTAGTCTAAACTCCAAGCAATCATAAACCTTTGATTATCAGGCAAATAGAATTCTCATCAAAAGCAACCAAAAGGTTGCGAAAAGTATTTACATAATTTACATTTGCGTTACACCGTTACAGCGTTACAGTTCGACATGTACCACCACAAACATTTACAACTTACATCTTACATCTATTTTTTTGTCAAGCAGTGTGTCTTAGTCATTTTAGTCATTATAGTCATTAGTCATTAAGATTTTTGGGAAAGTAGTATTTATATTAAAATATATATTATTATATATAATATATATATTATATATAATAATATATATTTTAAACTTCATACAGAAAGTCAGAATTGCTTAATGACTATAATGACTAATGACTAAAATGACTGAATTGACATAATTTGGTTGTCGTACTGTCGCATTGCCGCATTTTGCGATTGACATTTTCCTGAATACGTTGACACTGTCTGGTTTTGAACTGTAACGCTGTAACGCGTAACGCTCCGTCGGCTCACTTCAGATTCTCCAGCGCTTTGGCATCGAGGCGATAGATAGTCCACTCGTTCATCGGCACAGCCCCTAATGAGAGGTAGAAGTCGATGCTTGGTTGGTTCCAGTCGAGACAAGTCCACTCCATCCTACCGCAATGCCGCTCACGGGCTATCGAAGCCAAATGCAACAACAAGGCCTTGCCATAGCCTCGCCCGCGATACTCCGGCCACACAAAGAGATCCTCCAAATACAACCCAGAATGTCCAATGAAAGTCGAGAAATTGAAGAAATACAACGCAAAGCCCACTTCCTTGCCATCTGCCACAACAAACACAGCCTCAGCCTTGTGATGATCGAACATCTCGCTTTCCAGCGTCGCAACATCCGCCACCACCTCGTCCTCCATCTTCTCATACCTGGCAATGCCCCTGATAAACTCCAGTAGCAGTGCCACATCTTTCCTCTCCGCCTTGCGTATTGTGAAATCTGATTCCATCTACACCTTCTTTGGTGCAAAGATAAACAAATAATTGCATATATGCAAATATATGCGGAGTTTTTTATGCCTTCTTTGTGTTGTTCTGATAGGGTTTAATGGGGATGTGCAAAACGAGCCTTGCGCCTTTTTTTACTCACTTTCACAATAATCATAGTAGATATCCCACATTGTATCAGGAAATCCCCAGCCAGAGGATTCACAATTATGGAGGATGATTTCAATTCGCTTCTGAAACTGGCTTTGTAGATTGTGTTCGCTGATGTATTTCATGGCTGCTTTAAAGTTATTCTCGGTAGCATCATAGAACTGTTCCCACATATCACCCCAATCATTAGCAATCTCACTGGCACACTCTGGGATATAGAGCATCAAGTCTGCAAGGAACTCTGGAGCCGGATCGAGTGACTTGAATTCCGAAACAGCCTTACGACAGACGGAGAAACGCAACTTGGCTTCACCACGACTTGGATAGAATTCCTTTGTGATAATCTCACGATATTCTTCCAACTTGCCTTTGTCATTGGGCTTTATCACATACTCCAAATAATCCTTCGCCTCTTTCCGAGCCGAATACAAGTCCAACACCAACTCTTCCAAAGAGCTTTTATCCAAGGACTTGATATACTTCTTTACTTCTGCTTTCGACATATCAGTTTACTTGTAACAGGGGGACGGTTCTTTCGTTACATGAGTCAAAATATTGCAGCACGATTGACGACTTTCTTCAGGGCAGAGACGGGGAAGCCAATTTTATGGAGAATTTCCTCAAAACGACTACGTTCTTTGTAGGGGATAGTCAGTTCGTAGGTCATCAACTCATCGGCATCTTCTGAAGGGATTGGCTCGAATTCGTAATATGAATCGGCCTCTGGCAAATAATCCTCAGGTATGGCAGATGGCTGTACAAGCTTGATGTTGTGATAGTTCAAATCGTTATCCACATCGACGGAGTAGAGATAGCCGTCGTTGGGATTCTCTATGAGTTCAAGAAGGGTGAGTTCCTTCCCGATGTATTTCTGGAGGCTGGACAGACTGACGCGCAAAACCAACCAGCGGTTGTCATTGTCATCACGATCTACCCAATAAAAGAGGTAGTCGTCGCCTTTGCCACTAACATAATGTGACAAGAACGGTCCATCGAGATAAACCAAATCGGCAATCTTCTTGAAACTGCTGAAATCATATTCGATATCGTATCCTTCAATCTTTCTCATCTTCTTTCTCAATTAAGTTCTTGGTTATCTGAAATGTCTTATTCAAGTCACAGGCTTCATATTCGTAGAAGTCAAAATGACCATTTGCACTTGATACTGTTTTCAAACCGTCTTCATCGGCAAGCGTTCCTTCTGCAAGAGCGTCGCCAATTGATGTTGGAGCATTCTTGAAAGCCTTGCGCAGATTAGTATAGAAGGTCTCGGCTTTCTCTGCTGTGGTAAAACAGGAGAGTGCCAATAGTGATGTATTGCCTTTGCCCTTGCTGATATCCTGAAGCATGCGTTTGGGGTTGCTCATGTATTGAGGAACGTGGTTTTGATGTCCTTCTTCGGAGAAGGCAAAGCGACATGCTTGCATATTATTGGGCGCAAACAGCTCTGGAAGTTGACAACCTAATGTCAACAATTCATCTATCTGCTTCTGATATTTAAACTTTGATACAACTTCCATACTTAACATATTGATGGTGCAAATATAGGCAATATTTCTGAAATTTGCAAGAATTTGGCAAATTATCTTTCGAACAGGACAAGTTTTGAAGGGGTTTGCCTGATTTGTCGCCTTTGGAGGCGATTGTCGCTACAAGTTGGAGAAAAAAGGGCGAAAATGTTTGCAATGAGAGGATTTTCGTCTTAACTTTGCCTTCGAAAAGCGAGAACAGGCTGCACCTCAGCATAGAGCGAGCTCTCTGCATTCGGTTTGCACTGTCCTTGCATCAGAAATAAAGATTCACGCAAAGATAATTTAGTTTGTTTTGTTC
>Ga0247610_10008413_pt1 | contig 10487 bp, 6 predicted proteins | sample 174DNAGHGhighgp2_FD_193483 | JGI IMG/M metagenome (GOLD analysis project Ga0247610, IMG submission 193483) | Sheep rumen microbial communities from Palmerston North, Manawatu-Wanganui, New Zealand - 1742 DNA GHGhigh gp2 | ecosystem: Host-associated > Mammals > Digestive system > Stomach > Rumen ... | reverse complement strand
AATCAAGTTAATTGCAGTACCACTAATTACATGGTTGGCTTTGAGATTGATGCAGACAAACGCATGCATAGCTCCAGTGATCATTGTTGCAATCATAGTGAACAACAGAGCGAAAATAATTCCGCTTGCCCCCATATTGGTGATGCCAATTAAAGGTGAAGAGAATATTCCAAAGAATACTACTCCGAAACACATCATTCCATCAATACCGATGTTAACTATTCCAGCTCGTTCAGACAAGTAACCAGAAATAGCGCCTAATAACAATACTGCACCATACAGTAATGCATAGTTAAGAATAATACCACAAAATTCCATTAAAAACCACCTCCTTTGATATCAATTTGTTCAATCTTCTTATCTAAGATGGCATTTAAAGATTGTCTTTGAATTTCAATACTTGCTAATCTGTATGCAGTCTTATCCTTATATTGTTGAATCTTAGTAACATAATTCAAATCCATACCATATTCTTTAGCAACATGCATTTCTTTAGAAATTAATTCTCTTGATAAATTTGAAGTTTGTGAACAAACTTTATCATAAGGTATTACTTTTGGTAAATGATTACGTTTAGAAATCTCTTGGTTCTTGTCAAGATATTTGTAGTAAACTTGGTATGCGTCTTCACGATATTTTGTGAATAAAACAGAAATTTCATTTTCATCACGATATGAAGTTTCAGCAAGTTTAGTTCTAAAGTGCATCTCGCTCTTTAATTCACTAATTGCTAACTCATAATTACATCTAAGTTTAGCTAATTCAACTTGTCTTTCTTGTAAACTAGCCATCTTAGAAATTTCATTCTTTTGAATTAGATAGTCTTTTTTAACTTCAACCATTGAAGATTTATAAAATTTCTTCAATCTTTGCTTAATCATTTTAATATCGAAAGAATATAGCTTGTTGACAGTAATAGTGCTACGATAATTATATTTAATAAGTAAGATTGAATCGTTACAAATATCCATAATTTTTCCGATACATTGGTTACGATATTTTTTGTTACTTAATTTATTGATGTCAATACGATATTTTTCAAATGTTGTTTGAATATCTAATGAGTTGTATAAACGTTGTTTGTCATCATATAGTTTAGATAGTTTTTCCAAACTTAGAAGATATTTAGTAGATTCATGAACATTTAGTTTATCACGATATTTGCTATTTAGTTCTGATAATTCACGATAAAATGATTTCTCCAAATGTTTAGGTAAAACTTTATTTACAGCATACTTATCAAAGATTTCAGAAAAACTATTAACATAATCAACAAAGTATTCGTTCTTAGCAAATTTATCCTGATTGTATTTATCGAGTTTTCTATTTAATTGGGTAATCTGTTTATTGATTCGATAGATATCAAAAGTGAAATAGATTGCCCCTCATGATTCCTCAAGCTTGTTTGTCAAGTGGTGCGAATATGAACGATACTCAGCTTCATTCTTTTTACCATCGACAATTTTACGTAGTCAAATTCAAGGTTTAAAATAGTAAATTAAGCTAATAGTAGCTGCACCATAAACAATAACACCAAACATTAAGTCAGCAATTGCTGGGTCAACTGAGTGTGCACTTTGAATTGTAGCTTTAGCATTGTCAACCATCGCAAAGAATAATGAAATAGGTAATACACCAATTGGATTAGTCATGGCAATCAATCCAACTGAAATTCCATTGAATCCTTCACTAGGTATTGCTTTAGCGCTAATGGTTACAAACACTTGGTTAGTTTGTCCACAATAAATCATAGCACCTAGCAAACCTGCAAGTAATCCTGAGATTATCATTGCAATCATACGTTTCTTTTGAATGTTAATTCCAGCATATGTTGATGCAGAAGTACTTAATCCAGTAGTTGATACTTTCTTTCCGAAAGTTGAATAGTTAATGATCAATACAGAAACCGGGATGGCAACAAGCATAATAACCAATAATGGTAATCAGTATCCATTAATAGCACTTCCATCACCTTGGAAAATATTTAGTGATACATTTGCTGGCAATAAACTTGTAGTTAAACCAGTATCTGCCATATATCCACCATTAGTTGCGGCAACTTGAATCATGTAAGTTCCAGCAAAATATATGATTCAGTTAAACAAGATGGAAGTAATTACTTCATTAATGTTTAAATAAGTCTTAAGTGCTCCAATGATTGAGGAAATTACTGCTCCTGACATCATTGCCATTACAATCACAACAATTTGGCCTAAACCAATAGGAACATCAGCTTGACTTAAAGCAAATCCAACAATGGTAGCAATCTGACCAGCAAAAAGCATTTGTCCAGAAATACCGATGTTGAATAAACCAACTTTCTGAGCAAAAATAAATGATAACGCGGAGACTGCAAATATTGCAATTGATCCAATTGTTGCTTTTACGAAACTACCACTAAATGGTGCTCTAAATATTTCAGCAATGATTTGGTAAAATAATGATCCTTGACCATAAATTATCATTGTGATAAATAGTGCAATAAGTAATGAAATAACAATTGAAAAGAATGCAACTAAGACATTTTTTGTCGTTTTCTTACGATTATCACCATACGCAAAATTTCAAAATCTGAAACGTCGTATTTTGTTAATGTTCGACAAAAATGGATGCTTGTTTGTGTTCTTATTACTCATGATTATTTACCTCCTTTTCCAGATTTCATAGCAGTTTTAGATTGTTTAGATATTTTCTTGTCAACAACACTTGTACTATGAGATAAGTACTTAGCAATTGTTGCTCGATTAGTTTTATATGCCGGACTATCATAAACAATCTTACCACTATCAATAACTGCAATTCTTGTAGAAATTGATAAGATTTCATCAAGTTCATATGAAATTAATAAAACTGCTGTACCGTTTTTAGCATCTTGAATAATTCTTTGGTGAATATAATTTATTGCGCCTAAGTCTAAACCTCTAGTTGGTTGCACAAAGATTGCAAAGTTATGAGGTCTAGATAATTCACGACCAATAACTAACTTTTGTTGATTACCACCTGAAAGTGAACGTGCTTTTGCTTTACCATCGTTAGCTCCACGAACATCTCATTCACTAATGATTGATTTAGCATATGTTGTAATTTGCTTTTTATTTAAAAAACCAAATACAGTAAATGGGTATTTATCAATTTGCGGTAAAACAGCATTGATAGATACTGATTCATCAAGCACTAAACCGTATTTCAAACGGTCTTCTGGAACATGGCATAAACCATTGTCATATAATGTTTTAACTTTTGAATCAATAACATCAATTTTTGTTTTTGACTTAACATTGTAAATAGTTACTGAACCAGTTACACGATTCTTTAACAAACCACCTAAAATTAAAGCTAATTCAGTTTGACCATTACCTTCAATACCAGCTAATCCTAAAATTTCACCTTCATGAATTTTTAAGTCAAAATTTTTAAGAGCTAGAACTTTTGGTTGAGCTAATTTGTAAGCATTTAAATTTTTAATATCACAAATTACTGGACGTTTATCATAACTTGAGTCTTTAATATTGTTTTTAGTTAGAACAAGTTTATAACCAACCATTTCATTAGCCATATCTTGTTCAGTTACTTTTTTAACATCTACAGTTTTAACTAATCGTCCTTTACGAATGATAGACGCACGATCAGCAACGGCTTTAACCTCATTAAGCTTGTGTGTAATTAAAATGATTGTTTTGCCTTGCTTTTTAAATTCAAGAACCATTTTTAAGAAACCTTTGATTTCTTCATCTGATAACACTGCTGTTGGTTCATCAAAAATTAAAATATCTGCATCACGATATAACAACTTAAGAATTTCTGTTCTTTGTTGTTCACCGACTGATGCATTTACTGATAGAGTATCAAGATTAACTGGTAAATTATATTCAGCAGATAATTTTTCAATTTTTTTGCGAGCAGATTTACGGTCTAAAAAACCATTTTTCGTCATTTCAGCACCAAGAATGATATTGTCTAATAATGTGTAAACGTTAACTAGCTTAAAGTGTTGGTGCACCATTCCTAGTCCATTTCTTCTAGCATCACTAGCACTAGACAATATTTGTTCCTTACCATTGATAATTACTTTTCCAGAATCATATGGTAAAGTTCCAAATAAAATTGACATGATAGTTGTTTTTCCAGCACCATTTTCACCAACTAAAGCATGAATTTCATTTTTCTCTACTTTCAATGTTAAGTTATCATTTGCTATTAACTGACCGTTGTTAAAAGTCTTAGTGATGTTTAACATTTCAACAGCATATTTTGAAGTGTTAGCCTCATATAAACTTGGAAGTTTTTTTTGTTTTAATTCTAATTCTTTTTTCATGATAAAACCCTTAACTATACATGAAATATTTATTTTCATCCAACATATCAAATGGATTTTTTACATGTGCATCTCCACCATATGGATCAGGAAATTCATATGTGGTGTTGTATAAAAATTCAATTATTTTGTTGTAGTCTTCAAATTGATCTGCAGGAGAAAGAATTTCCATCGCTGCCTTAAGTGAATTTCATCCGGTTCCACCAAATGGATCTTCAGGTTGATATTTAGTGTCATCACCTTTGGAAATCATAACTCCACCATTAGAAACGTTTCCAACTGATAAATATCCAGCGTTACCAACAAATGAACGCGAAACTTTTGCAGAATGTGATGTTTCTTTTTCTACTAATGGAATACCATCATAATCTAATCAATGAATTTCATTTTGGTCATAATAATAACCTCTAATACCTTTGGCTTGAGCTTGAAGAATTAATGAACCAAGTTGAGCTAAGTTTTTTTGTGCTGAGAATTGAATAATCTTGTCGCCATAGTTAAGTGGTGAAAGACTAGTATATTGTGCAAGTTGTCCATTCTCTTGATCAGTATCAACACCAATAACAACAGTTGGAGAGTGTTCACAACGCACTTCATTAACTGCATCGATAGTTTGCGGACCAGCTACTGGTAAAATAGCATCAGCACCTTGAGTTAATAATTGTTGTACTAAAAGTCTTGCATCTCCAGTATTAAATGAATTTGTGTAGAAAGAAGTAGACTTACCAGCAGAAATTAAATCAACTATTCGTTTGTCTTTAGTTGCTTGATCTCAATCATTGTACCCTATGTACTTAGGCAAAATAAAATTATTAAAGAAATAAATACCTCATTCAAAACCACCCATAAATGAAGTAACAGTAGGAATTGGTAGTCCTCCAAAAGTACCAACGGCTAATTTACCATTATTTACTTTTGAATACACATCATCATATCTTGATTGTAGGTATTGACAAATTGCTATACCACATAAGAAAGAGGCTTGGTCAGATCTAAAGGATGTTGTTGAAATATGTTCATCGCTAAAATTTGAATCTAACATTATATAACTTACTTTTTCAAAAGTATCGTGATATTGAGCAATAAATTGTGCAACGGGTGTTTCATGTAAATATCCAGCTAAAATTATGCTACCTTTTCTTAAAGCATGTGAATGTACAATTGAATTAATTGCAGATGTATAAGAGTTGATGAATCCTTTATTATCGTCTGAAGTTGGTTTAATAGATTTAGCTGAATATACACCATCAGAATACGAATTAGATGGTTCACTCAATTGTGTCATTTTAATTCGCATATCATCGCCTGGTTGTCAAGTATCTGTACCTAATGTTGTATCATTCTGGTGAACTCAATTAGTAAGTCCAAGATACGAACTTTCATTGAATGACTTATCCAAAGTAGAGTGAGCATTACTATCAATAATCAATTGAGCATATCCAAATAATTGTGAACTTTGAATATTATTAATTGATTCCATTGGATCAGTTGTATCAATTTTAGCATTGCTATATATTGAAGAAATTTCACTTATCGGCTCGTCTTCTGGTGCTGACTGTCATGCCGATTCATCTTGCAAAGAAGAATAATCAGCAGCTGAATCAGGACTAACTGTTTTGCCAGTATACATATATGGTTTTATCTTAATGTAACCAAGATTTTGACTTAATCCAGCCGTCAAACCAAAAACCAAGCCACTTGTTCCAGCAATAATAGCAATACCCGCAGCTACTTTAATCAATGCTTTACAAGCACTAGGTAGTGGTTTCTTTTGTGTTTTTACTTTCTTTGTCATTGAGATCCTTTCTGAAATAAAATAAAAAATGACGTCATTATAAACGCTTATTCGCAATAGCAAGATAATTGTTTACAATTAACATCATACTTTTGTTCATTTGATTTATTATATAAATTGTATTTATAAAAATAATATTTTTAGAGTGCATTATTAGTACATTAAGTAGTTTATTGTCATCAATGTATAATAAAAACAATATGGCAAAGAAGTATTTTATAACAACTCCTATTTATTATGCATCAGGAAAACCACATATTGGTCATGCATTTACCACTATTTTGGCTGATACTTTTGCATCTTATAAACGTCTTTTAGGTTATGATGCCCTTCTATTGTCAGGAATGGATGAACATGGACAAAAAATCGCTGATAAAGCAGCAAGTGTTGGTAAAAAACCACAAGATTTTGTTGATGACATCAATGTAGATTTTCATAACCTATGAAAACTATTAAATATCAATTTTGGTGTATTTATTCGTACATCTAGTCCAGAACACTGCCTAGCGGTACAAAAAGTTTTTTCAAAACTTTATGAAGATAAACAAATCTATCTAGATAGTTGAAAAGGTTTATATTGTGTACAATGCGAGGAAAATTATACACAAAGTGCAGCAGTCAAACATGAAGATGGACAATTATATTGTAAAGTAGGTCATAAATTAGTAGAAAAGTTAGAATCTTCTTATTTTTTAAAAATTTCTAAATTTCAAGATTGATTAATTGATTTTTACAAAAAACAACCTAATTTCATTACTCCAACTGAGAGAGTAACTGAAATTATGAAAAATTTCATTTTACCTGGACTTGAAGATTTATCAATTACTCGTACTACTTTTGATTGGGGCGTAAAAACGATTGAAGATAAAGATCATATCCTTTATGTTTGAATTGATGCTCTTATGTCATATTTAACAGGTTTAGGTTATTTACAAAAAAATGATGGACTTTACCAAAAATACTGAAACAGTGATGATTCAGAAAAAATTCATATTGTTGGTAAAGAAATCACTAGATTTCATGGAATTTACTGACCGGTACTTTTAAAATGTTTAGATTTAAAATTACCATCTAGAATTATCTCTCATGGATGAATCATTACTAAAGAAGGAAAAATGTCAAAATCTTTAGGCAATGTTGTTGATCCAGTTGAATATATCAATAAATACGGAAGCGATGCTCTAAGATACTATTTAATGAAAAACATCACTATTTATAGTGATGGAGTATTCTCAAATGATATGTTCATCAATACTTATAATTCTGATTTAGCTAACAATTATGGTAACTTGATTTCTAGATCTTTAGGAATGATTAATAAATACACAAATGGAATAATTCCAGAGATTAATAATAGTGCTTTAGATAGTATTGATAAAGCACTTATTAATAAGGTAAAAGAAATATTGCCTTTAGTTGAAAAATATGTTGACTGTTTTGAATTCAATAATTTAGTTAATGAGTTAATGAATTTATGTTCAATGACTAATAAATACATTGAGGACACAAAACCTTGAACATTAAAAGATGAAAATAAAAAACCTAAATTATTTAATTTCTTAAACATCATTGCAAATGTTTCAAGAAACTTAACCTTCTATCTTTCACCAATTCTTAAAAATGGTTGTGAATTAGCAAAAGAACAATATAAATTTTCTGATCAAAATTTAAATGTTAAAACTTTAACTAATTTTGAAGCCTTAAATAATTGTCAAGTTGGTGCATGCAAACCTATTTTTGTAAGAATAAAAGAATAATAAACTACATATTCAATATTAATAATTTTTGCTTTTGATAAAGCAAATTTTATTTTCAGAATAGCTAACATTTTTATGTTGAATTTAATTGGGTTCAACACTTAAATAACAAAAAAGCATTTATAAATATAAAATAATCTTACTATGTATTCCATTAATTTAAAAAACAAATTTGATATCACATTAAAAGCTATTTCTTCAGCTGATAAAGCTGCTAAATCTGCAAAAAATTTAAGTTGTGTTAACGAAAAAAATAACATTTACTTTGTAATCAACAAAAAAGAGTTTAATTTGCCTGATTTTAACTATGCTGTACGAAACTTTTTTGCTACACATATAAAGAACGTAAACATCGATGTAAACTCATTTTTAGCACTAATTGACTCAAAATATCATCAAGCAGTTATAACCTGATTTTTAACAAATCATGAACTTCTAAATTTCTTACCATTTAATTTAAAATCTGATAAGAAACCTAAGATTACTAACAACTTCATCGTTGATAAAAAATATCAAAAGTTAGTAGACAATTCAAAATTAATGGTTGATGCTTTTAACTTTTCAAGAGAATTACAATTAATGCCAAGTAATTATTTAAATCCTAATTCGTTTGCTCAGAAAATTAAAAAATTATTTGAACCATACAAAAACATTTTAGAAATCAAGATCTTAAATAGACAAGATTTAGCTAAGAAAAAAATGAATTTAATTCTATCAGTTGGTAACGCTTCAAACGAAGCTAATTCACCTAAATTAATTTCAATTAAGTTTAAAAATACTAAGCCAACATTTGCTGTAGTTGGTAAAGGAATCACATTTGATACTGGTGGAATCAACTTAAAACCTGGAGTACATATGACAGGTATGCAATATGACATGTCAGGAGCTGCAATCGCCGCTGGAATCATGTATGCATTTTGCTTGAACAAAATTAAACCTAACTTTGCAGTTGTAATGCCTTTAGCTGTTAATGATATTGGTTCTAACTGTACAAAAGTAGGTGATGTAATCACCTCTTACTCTAAAAAAACAGTAGAAATAACTAACACTGATGCTGAAGGAAGATTGATTTTAGCTGATGCAATGACTTATGCAATTAAAGATTTGGGTGTTAAATCAATTGCTACTATTGCTACATTAACAGGAGCAATTATTATTGCTTTGGGTGATGTCTATACTGGATATTGATCAAATAACATTAACAATACTGGTTTATTTGCTAAAGCAGCAAACAATGCTGGTGAATATGTTTGAAACATGCCATTTAATAATGAATTTTCAAAACCATTGAAAAAATCATTGCTTGCTGATTTAATTAATTGTGTTGAAAAAGGAAATGCTTCTTCTATCTCAGCAGCTTGTTTCTTAAAAGAGTTTGCTGATGGTGTGGATTTCATCCACCTAGATATTGCTGGAAGTAGTGAAACTAAAGCAAGAGGATTTTCTCGCCCATTACCAGTAATGCTAAATACATTATTTGAGTTTGTTAAGGAAAACTTCCATGGCAAAAAATAAAGATTTAGACATAAATCAAACTAATAGAAACCCTAACTCTCCTGTTTCTGAGGAACAATTAAAGAAAATAAAAACAAAACGAATAGCAATAGTTACCCTATTATCTATTTTGGCCGCTGCAAGCATAGTGGCAATGATTTTGGTTTTTGTTTTTATAAAAAAATAGTGATTTTATAACACATACAATTATTGATAAATCTTTTGTGTTTATAGTTCTTAATGATTGAATAGAAAAACAATTGTTTGTTTAAATCTATACTGCTTAAATTAATGCAATCAAAATTATTTTGTTATATTTACTTGACTTTTGAACATATACATTTCATACATATACATCATTTTGGATGGAGCGAAGTATAGTTTAAAGCGCCCAATTAATTAAACTTAATTCATTATATCTTTCCTTTGCTGAATGGAATCCTAAAGTTTCCCGATAAATCTCATTAATTTTTTTAATTTCATTATCAATTTCATCTTGTGATATTGTGGAAAAATCAAAACCTTTTGGATAAATCTTTCTAATTAATCCATTAAAGTTTTCAACTCCACCTTTTTCTCATGATGCATATGAGTGGCAAAAATATAGATTAATATCGTCTTTTGGGTTATATATTGATCTTTTAAATCTTTTTCAATCATAAAACTCTGAACCATTATCAGTTGTAATTGACTTGATATTTACACCATAAATTAATTTGTCAACACTTTGCAAATATCTTAGTGTTTTGGTGATGGTTTTAGCTTCTTTACCATATATTTTTATTGCCATACCAATCTTTGATTTTCTTTCATACAATGTTAATAAATTAACATTTGTGCTCTTTTTACCAATTACTAAATCCATTTCTCAATGACCAAATTCTTTATTTTGATTAATATATTCTGGTCTTTCAGAAATTGAAATACCGTTTTGTCTTTTACAATAGTTTCTAGTACGATATTTATGTTTCCGCTTTCGTTTTAAATGACTACGATTAATTAACAAAACATTTTCATTATTAATGTATGAATACAATGTCATAACTGAGATCGGTTGTTCAATTTCACCATTTAGATAAGCTAATTTACTTCGTCCAGCAATTGCTTTTAGACTTTGTTTATTATT
>Ga0247610_10008412_pt1 | contig 10487 bp, 9 predicted proteins | sample 174DNAGHGhighgp2_FD_193483 | JGI IMG/M metagenome (GOLD analysis project Ga0247610, IMG submission 193483) | Sheep rumen microbial communities from Palmerston North, Manawatu-Wanganui, New Zealand - 1742 DNA GHGhigh gp2 | ecosystem: Host-associated > Mammals > Digestive system > Stomach > Rumen ... | reverse complement strand
GACACTGAACTTTCTCATAAGAGGAATGGAAGTGTATTTTGAATGTTTTTATGAGTATGGGTTCATAAATAAAGAGGCTTTGATTGAGTCTCTTGATGCGATGATCAGAAATGCTCCAAGGGGATTATATGAACTGATGCAGCGTGATAATTAACCAAGGAGTCAACAAAACATGGGCGCTATGCGTTTTGCGTAGCGCCCATGTTTTACAAGTAGTTAATTAGTTCCCGAATTTAGAAGTGTTAACTTTTACACCAGGTCCCATTGTTGCTGCAACTACACAGCTCTTGAGGTACTGACCCTTAAGTGCTGCAGGTCTTGCTTTAACAATAGCGTCGATCAAAGTTGAGAAATTCTCCTGAAGCTTTTCAACTCCGAAAGATACCTTGCCGATAGGGCAGTGGATGATGTTTGTTTTGTCAAGTCTGTATTCAATCTTACCAGCTTTAGCTTCTGTTACTGCTTTAGCGATATCCATTGTTACAGTACCAGCCTTCGGGTTAGGCATAAGTCCCTTAGGACCGAGTACCTTACCGAGTCTACCGATAACACCCATCATATCAGGTGTTGCGATTACTACGTCGAACTCAAACCAGTTTTCTTTAACGATTTTGTCAACGTATTCAGCTCCGCCTGCATAATCAGCGCCTGCTGATGTAGCTTCGTCAACTTTTTCGGGTTTGCAGAAAACCAATGTACGGACAGTCTTACCTGTTCCATTGGGGAGTACAACTGCTCCACGAACGATCTGGTCTGCATATCTTCCGTCGCAACCTGTGCGGATGTGAACTTCTACTGTTTCATCAAATTTAGCCTTAGCTGTTTTGATTACGTAGTCAAGGGCCTGAGTTGATTCATAAAGCTCTGCCTTGTTAAACAGCTTTTCGCTGTCCTGATACTTCTTACCTTTTTTCATGTTAGCGCACTCCTTTCTTAATCAGTTACTGTGATACCCATGCTGCGAGCTGTGCCTGCAATCATGCTCATTGCTGCTTCGATTGAAGCTGCGTTGAGGTCGGGCATTTTTGTTTCAGCTATCTGCTTAACCTGTGCTTTTGTGATTGAAGCAACTTTAACTTTGTTAGGTGTAGCTGAAGCGGTTTCGATTCCTGCTGCTTTGAGTATAAGAACTGCTGCAGGAGGAGTTTTTGTGATAAATTCGAAAGATCTGTCTGCATATACTGTGATAACAACAGGTATAATCAAACCAATCTGATCTTTTGTACGGTCATTGAATTCTTTTGTGAATGCCGCAATGTTAACGCCGTGCTGACCAAGAGCCGGTCCTATTGGTGGCTGGGGTGTAGCTTTTCCGGCGGGAATCTGCAGTTTTATATAAGCTGCTACTTTTTTTGCTGCTGCCATTTTTAATACCTCCGAACGTGGTTTTCATCGGGAATTGTTAGATTTTTCCCTCCCACTTATGCGTACTGGCTGGTACGCATTGCTTGAATTTAGATTTTTTGTAATGCTGATACTTCGATTTCAACAGGTGTTTCACGTCCAAATACATTGACATTGACTGTAATAGTCTTCTGATCTTCTGAAATCGTGACAACTGTTCCTTCGAATCCCTGCATTGGTCCTGACTGAACCTTGACATGGTCGCCAACAGAAATGCCTGTTGATTCAACATGAACCTGAGCGCCGAGTGCTTCGACTTCTGCATCTGCTATCGGTTCCGGTTTGTTGTCTGCGCCGACGAAATTAAGTGTGTTTTCGGTGTTGAAAACAACGTGCCATGTTTCATCAGTCATAACCATACGTACGAATACGTAGTTTGGAATTACTTTTTCTTCTTTGATTTTTACATTGCCTTTGGAGTCTGTTACTTCATACTGAGTTATCGGAACGAATACGTCTGTAATTTTGTCCTGTAAACCCAGGTTTGCGATTTTCTTTTCAAGAGTTTCTTTAACTCTCTTCTCGTATCCTGAAGAAGTAGCAATCACATACCACTTGTAATCTAGTGAATTACCTGCCATGGGTGTGTCTCCTCAATTAACCTGCTGGACGGATTGTGTCAATAAGTTCCTTTAATCCGTAGAAGCCTTGTGTAATACCGTAATCCAGCAATGCGAGAACTACAGCACCAACTACCACCGCAACAAGAACAACTGCTGAGTTTTTCCAGAACTGTTCTTTTGACGGCCAAACGAGTTTCTTGAACTCGGCTCTGTAATCTTTCCAGAACTTAGTCGTTTTTTCTTTGAATTTCTTGCTTACCAAACGTGCTACAAAGTAAGCTATTACAAGTACAACTACGACACCTGCTGCGATAATAAGGTTGATATGCTGTTCAATCCATGTTTTCTTGGTTTCGGTATCTTTGGTATCCGTTGGATTGGTATCGTCATCGGTCTTGTAAGGATCCGTAGGAGTTGTTTCCTGACCTACGGTTGTCTCAGTTGCATCAGCTGTTGTTTCTGTAACCTCAGTTGTTTCTGTAACATCAGTTGTTTCCGTAACTTCAGCTGTTGTTTCTGTTTCTTCTGAAACTGTTGTTGTTTCTTCTGCGAAAACACTAAGTGCGAAGATCGAACAGAAAACGCATAAAGCAACTAAGAGTGAAATAAGTTTAATTGTGTTTCTGCGAATCATTTCGGTTCTCCTTACTTTGTCTCTTTGTGAAGTGTGTGCTTCTTGCAGAACTTGCAGTATTTCTTCATTTCGAGCCTGTCTGGGTCATTCTTTTTGTTTTTGCTTGTGTCATAATTTCTCTGACCGCATTCTGAGCAGGCAAGAGTTATCTTAACTCTCATTAGGCACCTCCTGAATATTTAGTGAAGCCAAAAAAATAGGCTCCTGTTTTTCTGAAAACAGAAGCGCGCACAAATATATTTGCACGATACACACATATCATGCAACGATATAATATTCGTAGCGGCACTGTTTCCGTACCTCCCTCGAATCAGAACGGAAAAATACTTTTCCCTGAAGAGGTGCACCTATATTAGCATAAAAAATAATGGATGTCAACAAAAACATCCACCATTTTTTATAATATACTGCTTTTTTTTGCTTTACCTTTGGAAGAGTGTTATTCGACGAAATCAAACTGAAGTCCGTATATTGAAACAGTATCTCCGTCAGTTATTCCGAGCTCTCTCATCTTAGACATGACGCCATTTTCTCTCAGCATGTGATCGAAATATCCAAGTGATTCCCAGTCCGAGAAGTTTATTCCGGTCATGAGTCGTTTAAGCCATTTTCCTTCGACATACCAGATTTCATCGCGTTTTTCAACTGTGATTTCGGTTGGAACAAGAGGAGCTTTCTGAGCTTCTTCATACTCGCTTTCATATGTTTCGATTGGAGGAAGGAGTTTCAACTTGTTCCATATTGCATAGACAAGTTCTTTTATTCCTTCACCCGTGGCTGCGCTGATAAGATGGAAATCGTAGCCGTTGTCGGAAGCAAATTTTCTGTATTTTTCGAGAGTTGTGCGATCTTCAACTGCATCGATTTTGTTGCCGACGATAATCTGTGGTCTTGATGCCAGTGCTGCACTGTATTTTTTGAGTTCCTCGTTTATGGTTTTGAAATCCTCAATCGGATCTCTTCCTTCTGTACCTGCAATGTCAAGCACATGAACCAGAAGTCGGCATCTGTCGACGTGTCTCAGAAAATCGAATCCTAAGCCAAGTCCTTCTGAAGCGCCTTCAATCAATCCCGGTATATCTGCTGCAACAAAACCTTCCCCTTCGCCAACAGATACAACACCGAGCATCGGGAACAATGTTGTAAAGTGATATGCTGCTATCTTAGGTCTTGCTGCGCTGATTACGGAAAGAAGAGTGGATTTTCCGACGCTGGGCATTCCAACAAATCCAACATCGGCAAGCATTTTCAGTTCCAGATAAACGTCTTTTTCTTCGCCCTCAAGTCCTGTCTTTGCAAAGTTCGGAGCCTGTCTTGTCGGTGTGGCAAAACGTCTGTTTCCCCATCCGCCCTTTCCACCTTTTGCAATTACAAAAGGCTCGCATCCGCTCATGTCTTTTATTATTTTTCCTGTTTCGACATCTTTAATGATTGTTCCTTCAGGAACATTGATTACGCAGTCCTCACCATTTGCGCCATGGAATTTGTCTGTTCCGCCGTCTCCGCCGTTTTCAGCTTTGAATATTTTCTTTTTTTTGAAGAAAAGCAAGGTATTGCTGCTGGGGTCGATTCTGAAAACAACATTTCCTCCGTTTCCGCCGTCTCCGCCGTCAGGACCGCCGTGAGATATGTATTTTTCTCTGTGAAATCCAATACATCCGTCTCCGCCTTTTCCTGCTTTGACGTGGATTTTTACATGATCATAAAAATCGTATTTCATTGCAAGTTTTCTCCATTTAAAAGTTTTAGAAGTCCGTCTTCGTCTATTATTGTCACTCCAAGATCCTGAGCCTTGGTCAGTTTTGATCCTGCTTCGGCACCGGCAACCACATAATTGGTTTTTTTGGAAACTGAAGAAGAGGTTTTTCCTCCGTGGGACTCTATGAGTTTTGATGCTTCATCGCGGCTCATTGTGGGAAGAGTTCCCGTCAGGACAAATGTCAGTCCGCTCAACGCATCGTCTGCTTTGGTAATTACATATTCTGTTTCAACACCTGCATTTTTCAGTTTGTCGATAACCAGCCTTGTCTGCGGGTGTGAAAAGAAGTTGACAACAGATTCAGCGGTTATCTGACCGAAATCGTCTATTGTGCATAAATCCTCAATGCTTGAAGTAAACAGGGTTTCTATATCCTCAGCATATTTTGCAAGTGATTTTGCGGCTTTTTCGCCTATGTTCCTGATTCCAAGCGCGGTTATCAGTTTTGCAAGCCCCGCATGTTTTGATCTTTCTATAGCGCTCACTAAGTTGTCTGCAGACTTTTGAGCAAATCCGTCAAGAGTCATAAGCTGTTCTGCACTCAGTGAATAAAGGTCGGATACATCACTTATAAGTCCGGCCTCAATCAGTGATTTAACCACAGACGGGCCCATCCCGTCAATGTTCATTGCATCTCTTGAAGCAAAATGTTCGATGCTTCTTAAAAGCTGAGCGGGACAGGAAGGATTTGTGCATCTGATGGCGGCTTCTTCTTCATCCCTGAATACAGGCTCTCCGCATGAAGGGCATATAGTCGGGAATGAGAACTCAAGTTCCGAACCTGTTCTTTTGTCTTTGTTGACGGCAGCTATTTCGGGAATGATGTCACCGGCTTTCTGTACGATGACAGTGTCGCCGACCATTATATCTTTTTCCCTGATGAAATCAATATTGTGAAGAGTTGCCCTTGAGACGGTTGAACCTGCAAGTTTTACCGGCTCCAGTTCTGCTACGGGTGTTAACACGCCTGTTCTTCCGACCTGGATTGAGATTGAATTGAGTCTGGTTTCTTTTCTTTCAGGAGGGAACTTATATGCTACCGCCCACTTCGGAGTGCTGGTGTTTTCACCTATTGTTTTTCTCTCGCTGATTGAGTCTGCCTTGATGACAACGCCGTCTATGTCGTAAGGAAGGGAATATCTGATTTCGCCGAGTCTTTGTATTTTGTCTAGCACATTATCTTTACCTGACAGTTTTTCTCTCTCCCTGATCACCTTGAATCCCTGAGACTCCAGATAATCCAGACCTGCTGTGTGAGAATCGAAAACTTTTCCTTCTATTCTCTGTATATTGAACACGAAAATGTCCAGATTGCGTTTTGCTGTAATTTTGGAATCAAGTTGTCTCAAAGAACCTGCTGCTGCATTTCTGCAGTTTGCAAACAGGGGTTGACCCTGTTCTTCGCGTTCATTGTTGAGTTTTTCCAGGCTTGACTTTGGCATGTAAACTTCGCCTCTGACCTCAAGAAGAGGAAGCTTGTCAGGAAGAGTCAGGGGAATGCTTCTGATTGTTTTGATATTCTGGGTTACATCCTCGCCTGTAATTCCGTCACCTCTGGTTGAGCCGACTGAAAGGGAACCGTTTTCATACAGCAGAGATACTGACAGGCCGTCAATTTTCGGTTCGACAGAAAAAACGCATTCTTTTCCTAGGACATCGTCTGTTTTTTCGATGAAATCTTTCGTCTCTTCAAATGAGAAAACATCAGAAAGGGAACCCATTCTGACATCGTGGGTGACTTTGTTGAATTTTTCGAGCGCTTTTCCACCGACTCTCACGGTTGGTGAGTCGGGAGAGTAGAACTGCGGAAACTCTTTTTCAAGATCCTGCAGCTCGCGGAACATCATGTCATATTCGTAGTCGGATATCTCCGGAGCGTCATACAGATAATAGAGCTTCGAATTGTGTTCGATGCTTTTTCTCAATTTGTCTATTCTGACTTTTGCTTCTGTTTCAGTCATTGCAAAACCCCTTTGCTTTTTTCTTGTCTCATTATACCATGATTTGGGAGCCAATGACAAATTATTTGCTCAATATATTGTAAAAGTGGGAAATTGGTACTATAATAAAACCACTTTAAAAATATATCCAAGAGGTAAAGCAAATGAAAAAAACTACCAGACTGATAGCTTTTGTTCTGTTTTTCGCTTTTGTGATGCTGACGATTGCATCATGTGCCAACGGAAAGCAGGTTACAACTACAGAAACAAGCAAAACAGAAACAACAGCAGTTGATACAACAGTTACGGAAGAAATAACCACCACCGAAGAAACGACTACTGAAGAGACAACAACAGAAGAAGAGACCACAACTGACAATCACGCAGTTCAGGAATTTGACATGAATGATGTTGTTCTTTCTTTCGGACTGGTTTCAGACGTTCACATCGGTGACGAGGGAAGAAGAGCTTCCATCAAATTCCAGAGCGCTCTCAATCAGCTCCAGAATAAAGCTGACGAGCTCGGCGTAAACCTCGATGCGATAGTTTCAACCGGAGATTTGACTAATAATGGAACAACAGAGCAGTACAACACATTCAAATCACTGTATGAGAAGATAATGGGAACAGATGTGCCATTTGTTTTCTGCCTCGGAAATCACGATGCTTATACTCCTCTCAGCACAGCATACAATGTATTCACAACTGATACATACAGAAAGACTGTAGTTGACTCGGAACTGCAGCAGTATGGTGATGTTCACTACGTAGTAAACGGAATCCATTTTGTATCTGTTTGCGGAGCATCTTACTCAAGTTCAAACTTCAGCGTTGTTTTCTCGCCAAAGACAAAGACATGGCTTGACGACACACTGAAACAGATAACTGAAGAAGATCCGGACGCACCGGTATTCGTACTTCTTCACTGCATGATTTATGACACAGCATACGGCAGCACTCTTGATGTTTACACAAGTTGCTGCTGGTACACAAAGGAACTTACGGACATTCTCTCACAGTATCCACAGGTAATTACTCTCAGCGGACATCTTCATTTCACCGTAAATGACGAGAGAAGCATTATGCAGAGCAATTTCACATCAATCGGATGCGGTTCAACATGCTATATGGCAGTTATGAACGGCGGATACCAGAATATGACAAGCGTTACCGTAATGGCTGACGCAAATGATATTTCAAACGGTCTTCTGTTCCTGGTAGACTCAAAGGGTGCCGTAAGAGTTGTAAGAATGGATTTCTCAAACAAATCTTCTGTTAAGGAAGACTGGATCATCCCGGCTCCGGCTGAGGACAAATCTCACCTGAACTTCTACAGAGCTGACAGAAAAGACAACGACAATACAGCTCCTGTATTCAACGATTCAAATCTTATCGTTCTTGATGATGTAGTATCTAACAGCAAAGGATACCTCCCAGCATTCTACTGGAAGGCAGCTACAGACGACGATATGGTATTCCTGTATGAAGTATCCGTATCGGATTCAACAGGCAAAGTACTTGACAAATGGAAAGTTCTTTCTGACTACTACAGAGTAATAGATGCGAAAGACATGAAAAAAGAATACAAGATTCAGAACAGAATCAACGGCGGAAGACTCAGCTATGAAGAAGAGTACACGGTTACAGTAGTCGCATACGACTGCTGGGAAAACGCAAGCAAGCCGGTTACACTGAAATTCAAGGGAAGTCTTAATGCAGACTCCGAAGCAGAAATTACGATAGTTTCATCAAGTTTTGTAATCGAATAATCAGGTAGGAATATCAAAAAACGAGCACGTCTGTGCTCGTTTTTTGATGCCTCATTTTCTTATTCTTGCGCTGTTTATCAGAACCACAAATGCTCCCACGTTGTGAAGTATTGCTGCGGTTACTGAACTGATTACACTGAACGCCGACAAAGCTATCATAATAAGACTTACGACAATAGATGCAATCATGTTCTGATAAATGATTTTTCTTGTCGATTTGGACAATCTGATGACATAAGGGATATTCTCAAGATTGTTGTTCATCAGAGCGATATCTGAAGACTCAATGGCAACATCTGAACCCATGGCGCCCATCGCTATGCCCACATTTGAAGATTTGAGGGCAGGGGCGTCATTTATTCCGTCGCCAACGAATACAACACATTCGTTTTTTTTCAGTTCATCTATTATCCTGAGTTTATCTTCCGGAAGCAATTCAGAACATACCTGAGTAATTCCTGCTTTTTGACCGGCAATCTCCGCACTTGTTTTTCTGTCTCCTGTCAGCAGCATTATTTTATCTATTCCGGATTCGGTGAGTTCTTCAGTGCTTTCTTTAACATTGTCCCTGAGTTTGTCCTCGAATATCAGTTTTCCAAGACATTCATTGTCCAGTGCAATATATGAAATTGAAACGCTTTCCTCGTTTTCCTCAGGGACTTCTATTCCATTTTCACAAAGCAGCCTTCTGTTTCCGAACAGACATATTCTTCCGTCTTTTAAAGTTGCTTTTATTCCTCTGCCGGACAACTCCTGAGATGACATTATTTCAACATCAGCTTTTATTCCGCTATCCGAAGATAACAAAGCTCTTGAAACAGGGTGGTTTGAAGTTGATGCCATTGAATGAGAGATTATCAGTACCTCTTCTTCCGTGTGTTCTCCGAAGGGAATAACTTCCCTGAGACTGAAGCTGCCTTCAGTGATTGTCCCGGTTTTGTCAAATACAACTGTAGAGACCTCAGACAATTCTTCAATGAATTTTGAGTTTTTGATCAGAATTCCTCTCTTCGTTGCAACAGACAATGCTGCAATCATCGGAGCTGAGCTTACAAGCATATGACCGCACGGACACGAAGAAACAAGAACTGCAATAAAAACATTAACGTTTTTAGTCACAAATCCCGAAATTGCTGCAACTGCAAGAACAAACGGAATGTAGTATTTCAGGAATTTGTTCATGATGCTTGTGTCGGAGTTTGTTATGTTTTCAGACTTTTCAAGCATCGAAAGTATCTTGCTGAATGAAGTGTCCTTGTATTCCTTTGTGACTTCTATAATCAGGTTTCCATCGAGGTTTATTGTGCTTGCATAGACATTGTTTCCGGGCTCTGCATGGAAAGGTTTGGATTCACCGGTCAGTGATTTCTGATCAATGTCACTTTCACCCTTAATTACAACGCCGTCTATCGGTATTATTTCACCCGGTTTTACGACTATGCGCTGTCCGATTCTCAACGTCTTCGCGTCGACAACTTTTTCACTACCGTCATCTGAAACCATTGTAGCAGTATCCTGCTGCATTTTTTTCAGTCCGTCCATTATTTCCCGTCCCCCGAGAATGCTGCGCTCTTCAAGGATGTGGGCAGCGTTAAGTATCAGCGGAATTACCGAAGACAGAATCAGGTTGCCGTTGAAGTAGCAGGCGAGAATGGCTATGGAAACAAGGAGTTCCATCTCATTTGAAGGATTACGTTTAAACAGCCCTTTCAGACCCGTTATCAGAATCGGAATTCCTTCAACCAGAAATGCAACTGTATATATTATCGAAGGAATCAGTTTTTTATCAGGAAAAACAGCTGAGTATATAAGACCAACGCATATACAGAGTATTGCAATAATGCCGGTTGTCAAATCCCTTCCCAGACGTTTGCTTGAAGCGTCGCTGAGATTGTTTTTTGCCAGGCTGTCAATCTTGTTTTTAAATGTGTTGTCAATGTTTTTCAAGATTATTTCTCCAGTTTGATGAATATTTTGGTTTCGCCTTCATTTACTACTCTGACACGTCCGATTTTTGACAGCAGAGCAGTGATTTTGTCTGCGAAAACTCTTGTTCTGACAGTTTCTGCATTTGTCTCGTACTCTTCAAGTATTCCGTAAAATTCCGCAAGGCTTTCATTGGCAGAAGCCACAGAATTTGAATAGCTGATTTTTGCCCTTGATATGAGACTGTCATATATTGAATTTGCGTATTCTGATGTTTTTGACTTGTACAGTTCCGCATCTTCAAGAATTGTTTTGGCCTGAACAGAAGCAGAATTCACTTTGTCGTATGTTTCCTTGACTTCTTCAGGCATGGAAACCTTTGTCAATTCAACTGTGGCAATTGATATTCCGGACTGAATCCTATCCAGTTTGCCCTGTGTCTCGGATGCGACCTTTCTGGCAAATGAGTCCTGCTCGCTTGTCATGAGAGCA
>Ga0247610_10008408_pt1 | contig 10490 bp, 6 predicted proteins | sample 174DNAGHGhighgp2_FD_193483 | JGI IMG/M metagenome (GOLD analysis project Ga0247610, IMG submission 193483) | Sheep rumen microbial communities from Palmerston North, Manawatu-Wanganui, New Zealand - 1742 DNA GHGhigh gp2 | ecosystem: Host-associated > Mammals > Digestive system > Stomach > Rumen ... | reverse complement strand
CAGGGCGATTGCCTCCTTCCCAATTTCCCAGGGCGTTGCCCTGGGCTGGAGGCTTATTGCCCCTTCGGGGCGTTATCGGAAAGATGCGGATAATCATTATCCGAAACCATCCCTTCCCTGCCGTCGAGAATGTTCAGTGCAGCAGAAACGCCAAGATTGTTCTTGTTACGGTTCTGCCGAAACCGTAGGTCGACGTGCGATGCGGAAGTCAATTGCCGCTCGGCTCAGCATCTTCAGTAGACTCAATTGATAATCATCACAATTTGTACTACAATATGTACTTTAAAATATTTTAATCTTTCATTTTTTTGTTCTTTCTCCGAAAGTTTTTATTTTTGCAACTTGATGTGTGCCGCGGGAGCAAATCGGTCTCTTGCGGAGGTGTTATTGTCACCGTTCACAACAACTTTCTGAAATAATATCAACCAAACCGACAAATGATGATAAGATACATCAAATGCATATTCTTGCTCTTATGGGCGGTTCATATCAACCTTTACTCACAGACCACCGCCCAGGAGATGTATGAGACGGGCTTTGATTTTCATTATGGCAAAAACGGCCAACCCAAGGATGATGAAAAAGCCGTGGAATGGTTTCGCAAGGCGGCGGACCAGGGTTATGCTGAAGCGCAGGCCCAACTTGGATACATGTATCTGTACGGCTATGGCGTGGATAGGAAATATTACGAAGCCATCAAGTGGTATCGCAAGGCCGCGGAACAGGAGAATGTCTCTGCGCAGGTTCAACTGGGGTACATGTATCTGAATGGTTATGGTGTTGTCAAGGATTATGCGGAAGCACTCAAATGGTATGGAAAGGCGGCCAACCAGGGGCATCCTTCTGGGATGAATGGTCTTGGGTTCATGTATCAGAACGGCTATGGGGTGAACAAGGATTACGCCGAAGCGATAAAATGGTATCGCCTGGCGGCGGAGAAGGGGAACGTTTCTGCAAAGAGCAACATCGCAACCATGTATTTCAATGGCTTTGGCGTGGACCAGGACTACGCCGAGGCATTCAAGTGGTACCGCGAGGCAGCTGAGCAAGGGGAGTCCAATGGCCAATACAGCCTTGCATTCATGTATGAAAATGGGTATGGCGTTTCCAAGAGCCGCTCGGAAGCCAGGAAGTGGTATGAGAAAGCTGCTGCACAAGGGGATGAAGACGCCAAGAAAAGATTGGAAAAAATCGAACAAGAACCTGATATCCTTGTGGAAGTGGAAGAGGTGGAGGATTTGGTGGCAAAGGACACAGAATCTTCAAAGTCCGACTCTGTTCCTGCCATGGATGGAAATGAAAAGGAAGGCCAGGTGTTCGAAGTGGTGGACCAGGCCCCAGAGTTCTCTGGCAACGTCTTCTCGTGGCTGAGCCGCAACATCCACTATCCTCCCATGGCCCAGGAGAACAATGTCCAGGGGCGTGTGGTGGTGTCTTTCATCGTGGAGTCTGACGGCTCTGTGAGCGACGTGCAGGTGGTGAAGGGTGTCGCTCCGTCGCTCGACAAAGAGGCCCTCCGCGTGGTGAAATCCATGCCCAAATGGGAGCCTGGCTTGCAGGATGGGAAGCCGGTGAGGGTGAGGAAAAACCTACCCGTGACGTTCAAACTTCAATAATTTGAAAAATATCAACAATTCATAGTATGAGAAACTCACCTTTCGGACAAGATGATGAAACAAGGAGGGAGGAACTTCTCCGTGCCATTGAACATGCCTTGCAGTCGTTGACGGTGCAGGAATTGGAGGCCGTCTATTATGACATGTCTACCAAAAACTACATCAACGACTGACATTCCCTGTCTTTTATTCGCGCAATAGAGACGTCATAGTGTGGCGTCTCCTATTTCAGTCTTATCCATCTTTTTCCCTTTCTACCACAAAAAAACGGGTGCAAAGGTTGTATTAGTGAATTTTTTTTGTAATTTTGTCACATCATTGTAATACAATTCATAAAATCTATTCATATGGCATCTTTTATCGACCGAATCAAGAAATGTATCTTTGGGAGTACAATACTCACCCCTCGAGATTTGGAATCCCTCATTATCGACAATTTCATTGAGGGGAAGAATGAAAGTACATTGAAAAACAAAATATATTATCCCACTTCATTTAAGATTTTCCTTGAGAGCAGCGACTTTGAGAGGCTTAATCAGCATTTTCCGGGTATTTTTGAAGACGCGGTCGATGAATTTGTCAAGATTTTGACCAATGAGATTCCCAAGGGGCATTACCTGCCACATTCAAAAAAATGGCAGTTTCAGTTTATTGAAAACACCGAAGGCATGCTCCTTAAAGGCAAGACGATAGACCTCCCTTCTGGTAATGTGCTTATTGTCAGTACGCTTTATTCAAAAGGGGAGGCTCAAGGCGGTACCAATACGGTTGTGGCAACGAAAACCAAGGTTGGTTCGGCTGGTGGACGTTATGAGATCAACCCGGAAATATTGAATGAGATTTCGGAAAAAGGAGAGTTCACATACGAGAAAAGACTTGTCATCATTCCGAAAGGCAGCGGTTCTGCTTCGAAAGGACCGGAAAAGCAAGCCAAAGCCACTTTGACCCTCGTTTCCGGAGGCACTTTCATTGGTGGCATGAAGAGTGTTGGATTGGTTGAACCACAAGTCAAGATATGTGGGAAGAAGGGGTTCCCCGGGGCTGGTGTCCAGATCGTGCGCATTGAAGACGACCTTGTCAGCAATCCTCATTTCATCATATATGAGCAGAATGGAGCATTCATGATTGAAGCACAAGCCAGTTTGATATTGAATGGCAATAACATCACTGGGTCAACGGAAGCACTTCCCGACAATGCCATGATCATCATTGCCAACAAGCACCAGCTAAGATTCTCCATCGCAAACAAAAACAAGGATGGGAATCCCGTCTCTAAGTTGGTGTCAAAGTTCTTTTCCTAAAGGGTCATAGGCCCCCCAAAGGCCTTAAGGTTACAAAAGACCTTAAAGACCCCAAGGACCCTAAAGACCTTAAAGACCCTAAGGACCTTAAAGACCTTAAAGACCCTAAAGACCCTAAAAACCCTAAAGCCCTTAAGGACCCTAAAAACCTTGAAGACTCAAAATTGTTGACCAAGATGAAGATAAAGTTTGACGCACTCAGCCATGTGGGAATGGTGAGAACCAACAATGAAGATTGCTGGATAGCACAGATGATATGGAATGATTCCTATCTGCTGTGTGGCGCCATCGATGGCATGGGAGGATACGAGGGAGGAGAAGTGGCTGCCGAGATAGCACGCAAGACCATCATCGACTATGTTGTGCAGCATGAGGGGATTGACAATATCCTCAAGATGCTTGAATCGGCTGTGGTGAAAGCCAATAATGCCATCGTCGAACACAAGAGGGAGCATTTGGAGGTGAGTAGCATGGGCTGTGTGGCCACGGTGGGCATCATCGACCTGAAGGGAAACCAACTCTTCCTCGCCCATGTGGGAGACACACGGTTATACCAGTTCCATAATTGGATGTTGCAGAAACTGACTTTCGACCATTCCATCGTAGGCCACAAGGAGGATATGGGAGAACTCTCCGAAGAGGAGGCCATGAACGACCCCGAAAGGAACATCGTCACCAAAAGCCTCGGATTCGAGATGCTTCCTGAACAAGGGGCCGACTATTTGGACATGGGTATTTTCCCCCTCCGGCCCGACAGCCAACTGTTGTTTTGCTCGGATGGACTGTTTGACATGATCACCTCTCGCGAAATCTCTTCCATCTTGGAGCAGGACATCAGTGAGCAAGAGAAAACCAAACAACTCATTGACTTGGCCAACGAGTGCGGAGGAAAGGACAATGTCACCGTGGTGCTCGTCCATCTCTTCCCATCAGAGTCCTCCAAGGATGACAACACTGCATCGGCGGCCGCAGGGAAAAAGGAGGAAGCCACCGAGGGCGGCAACACGTCATCGGAGCCTTCAAAGACCGAAGAAAAACAGAATAAGGAAGAAAAAGATAATAATAACAACGCGCTTCCACAAGAGCGGAATGGCAAGCGGTATGTCACCATGAAAAAAGAAGCCTTTGCCCTTGTCGTATTCTTGGCCTTTGCCATCGGCGTGCTCGCCGGGTATTTGTTAAAAGCATTTCTAATCATTAAATAATCTGAGATCATGAAAAAAGATTTCATTTGCCTTGTCATCATCACGGTGCTCACCGTGCTGGGAACCTTCAAACTGTTCAACAACCAAAAGGACTACCTCGGCGAGGTTGAACAGAAGTACAAGGACGGGATGGCATTGAATCTGGATGGTTCGGTGACTACGGAAGCCCTCTCCAACTTGTTGGAAAAATACAATTACATCGAGGAGAAAACCGAATGTGACTTCGTCGCGGGGCTGCTCGTGGACAGCATTATCAAGAAAAGTGGTCGTTTGCCCAATATGGGTGAACTCAACCAGCCCAGGCATTATATCCCGGAGAGTCTGATTACCGAACATAAGGAGGAATGTCCCGACTTGGCCAAACGCTTGGAAGCTACCTACAGGGCATTGGGAGTGGATGATGAGGTGAAGGAAATTTATGAGAAGAAAACGTCCTTCAACCAGGGGAATGGCAATGTCACTCTGAACGTGAAGGTGGAGAACAAAAAAGGCGAGACAGGTCCATTGGATGGCATCTTGGTGAGGCTGAGAAAGCATACCGTGGACACCATCAATACTGATAATGAAGTGGTGGAGAATGTTGGCTATCAGTGGACTGATGCAAGTGGACTGGCTTCTTTCAAGGTGTCGGCGGATTCTTGCTACAGCGTGTTCCCCATCAAGCAAGGCTATGAGTATGGCACGGCAAGAGGTACAAGGGATGGAAAAGCCTTTGCCGATGGCCAGACACTCACGTTCAGGCAAAAAGCTAACAAGATGAAGATCCTGGATAGTTTCACATTCCGGAACATCAAGGCAGACAACGCGATGACGGTGAGGACGCCGGCTGAATACAAGAGTTCCTTGTTCTCAAGCGTCATCTTCGTGCTCATCGCATGGTGGGTAGCCTATATCTTCCTCAAGATCATGGATTCCAGGAGAAACAAAGGAGAGAAACATAGTTATGGCACCGTATATGGGATGAAGACTTCGTCAGACTATATGCTGTTCGTCATCCTCATGGCCATCAACTGCATCTGCGTCCTGATCACTTTCGGCATCTGCGACCCGTTGAAAGACATGCCCAACGGCGTCACCATGGCCACGGGATCCATCGCGGGCATCGTCGCCATGTGTGCCATGGCTTGCATCAATTATGTGAAGTTCCGGAACAACAAGAGCAAGGCGCAGCTTGGATTCATCCAGTTCGACTTCGTCATGCAGCCCTTGCGCTGGTTGGGCAAGCAATGCAACGTCAAGATTTTCGACAAGGTGCCCGATGGATTTGGCTACTTGCTGGTGGCCCTTTTCTTCGTCGTCATGCTTAGGTTGTTTGGAACGGGACCTGAGGGCAGTGATGCACATGTCAACCTCTTCTTCTTCCAACCAAGCGAGTTGTCCAAGTACTTCATCGTGATATTCATCGCCGCCTTCTTCGCCAAGAATGCAGACAGAATCAGGGACTTCTCCACAGACGTCAAATACTTGAAGCCACAAATCAACACCGTCATGTTCGTGGCTGTGGCCATTGTGGTGCTGATGGGGATGTATCTGTTCTTGATCAGCGACATGGGGCCGGCATTGGTCATCCTGGTCACTTTCATCATCCTCTATTCCGTGGCGCGTCAGGACTTGATTCAATTGGTGATTGGTGTGGTCACCTTCTTCATCGTGATGATTGTCAGCATGGTGCTGGCATCCTTCATGGGAGGGGGGATTGGAGGATTCTTAGTGAAACTGCTCCTGCCGTTGCTTTGGTTTGTAGTATGGATTTTCTATTTCTGGAAAGCGAAGCGGAAGATTTATGAGAGTGCCATCTTCCTCAACCTCCTCTTCTTCATGTTCAGTTTCGCAGGCACCGTGTTCAGCACATTCAACTTGCCAGGTGGACAGCGCCTGGCCAACAGAATGGCGATGTATGGCAGCGGTGTATGGGACAACGCGGTAAGCGGAGGCGACCAAGTGGCACAAGGCATTTGGGGACTTGCTGCCGGTGGATGGACAGGGCAGGGATTGGGACGCGGCAACGCGAACTTCATCCCGGCGTTCCACACCGACATGGTGCTGGAAAGTGTGGGAGAGGTGATGGGCTTCTTCGCACTGCTCTTCATCGTCGCTTGCTTCTTCTTCTTGATTTACCGCTCGCTGCTGCTGGCACGGAAAGCGGCGCATCCTTTCCTCTTCTTTGCCATCTCTGGCATAGCATTGGTGACACTCGTGCAGTTCATGATCATCCTCTTGGGGAGTCTCGGTCTCATTCCGCTGACTGGTGTGGCTGTGCCGTTCCTCAGCTTTGGCAGGGCAAGCCTCATCATCAACCTGGCTGCATTCGGCATCGTCATTTCCATGTCGCGATACCAACCCCAAAAGCAGCAGATAGAACATATCAAGGCCTACGACAACGTACTCGTGGCTGGCATGTGCTCGTTCATGGCCATCTCATGCTGCATCATCTGCGTCTTGCTATACTATCAGAAACTCAGGCAGGACACCTATCTTGTTAAGCCTGCCGCAATAGCCGACTCTGGCGGAAGACGTTATTTTGAATACAACCCACGCATCTCGCAACTCCTGAGACATTTGAAGTTGGGCGACATTTACGACCGCAATGGAGTGGTGCTGGCCACCACCGACCCGGCAATCATCACCGAGCAACTTGACACACTGAGCAATAGTGGACTCAATAGGAGTGAGATGGAAAATCTCGCCAAGAAACATCCGCTCAGATACTATCCTTTCGGCGATTATCTCTTCTTCATGCTGGGTAATTACAACACCAAAATGATGTGGGGAAATACTGACCATGCCAATTATCAGGCCGGATACTTCGCAGAGGAACGACATTTTTCTGATTTGAGGGGATTTGACAACAAAGGTGAGAAAGTCGCTCTCGTCAGCAAGAAATTCCAACAGTCGCCGTATTTGCCGCCTATTGAAATTCAGGACAGTGTGGTCAAGAGGAATTACAATATCGACATCATCATGGCGGGACTCAAGGACGGTGTTGACTGTAAGGCGGTGAAAGAGTGGAACAGTCAGAAAAATATCGAAAAACGAAAACTGGTGCTTACCGTCGACGCTGCTTTGCAAAAGAGAATGCATGAGGGACTGAGAGAAAAAGTACGTGAATTGGGAAGGAAAGTCGAGGGTGTGGACTCGTGCTTCTTGCGGGCTTCGGTCGTTGTCCTCGATGCCAACCAAGGCGACTTGCTGTGCTCGGCCAGCTGGCCTATGGCTGACCAAAGCCTGATGAAAGATTTGATGAAATCCTCGCCTAACATCAACTATAAGGAAACAAAAGGTCAAATGGCTTTCGCTGACCGTGACCTGGGAACGACATACCAAACACCTCCTGGTTCAACGGCAAAAACCATCTCTGCCATGGCGGCTTTCATGAAGCATGGCACTGCTGCTCAAAAAATCACACATAGATGGCAGAGCTCGGAAGGCATTGATGGAGCGGATAGAAGCGCCGGAGGGAGAGACATTGACATCAGGGAAGGCCTCAGAGCATCACTTAATCCATTCTTTGTTAAACTGGTGAACGAAGGTGATGGCCTTTATAAGGAATTGAACAAAATCTATTATTCTGTTGGAATAGGTGTGATGATGACCCAAAAGGAAGATCATAAAGCTGCTGCCTTCAATGAGAATTTATTGAAGAAGGCACCCTACAAGTGTTTCACGCCTTATTATTTCTCACGGAAGCAAAGCGCCACCTCTCAAACGGAATTCAATCAAGTGATGAGAGTGAGGGAAGAACTTGCACTTGGTGAATATCGAAGAATAATGAAATCGCCCAAAAGAGTGCCATTGAACAATACATTCTTTGCCATGCCTTGGGGACAAGGTGCCATGAGGGCTACGCCCCTGAATATTGCAAGGGCATATTCAGCCATTGTCAATGGTGGCAATTATATGCCTACACGATATACGATCAGTGAGAAAGTCAATCCTGTCAAATTGATGGACGAAGCTTCTGCAAATATTCTATGGGATGACCTTGTTAATGCTAGTAAGTTGCCAAAATTCCAAAAAATTAGTTTCGGCGGCAAAACCGGAACGCCTGAGCGTGGAGTTTCCAAAGCTGTTTTCACTAAAAGAATTGGAGCGAAAGGAGACAGAAAGAATGATTCGTGGTATGCATTCGTAGTGAAATCAAGTAAAGGCTCCAACCTTGCCGTCGTCCTCAGAATAGAAAGGACTAAAAAAACTTCTTCAGAGGCAAGGGAATGGGTGGAAAACATGGTCATGCCCATTTTGAAGGAAGCCGGTTACGTGAATTATTGAAATCAATGAATATTTGAAAAAAACTATAAGGAAATGACAAATTTAGAATTACGTCACGAGTGCTTGGACATCATCGTGGAGGAGTTGGACAAGGTGGATTTGAGTCATCAGACCCGTTTGTGGATTGCCGACGCTTGCTTCGATGCCATCTTCGACACCACTTATACGAGTGAGGCAATGGTGGAAGACATCGTGCGCGAACTGCAAAACAAAGGCAATGAGACCGGAGGCATTCGACTGGTCATCGAAAGGGGTACTCCTGCTGCCGACGTGCCAGTGAATGTCATCAAGGAAAACGCCATCTTCATGGGACAGGTGGTCACACGTGATGCCATATTGGTGCCCGTCCCGTCCAGGGGAAGCTTTTACCAGAAATCATACACCCTCGCTTTGAACAATGGTGCGGTGTATAACATCGGACGTGGCGTCGTGCCCATGATTCCAGGCACATTCAGGGAAAACTATGTCGCCATCAAGGATACAAATGATGAGACCAACCCCACACTGAGGGATATCAACGCCTATGTCAGTAGAGACCATGCGGACATCAGGGTGCTCAATGGAATGTTCTATCTACACTCCACAAAGGTTGGTCGCACGAAAATCATACGTGACGAACTGGGTAAAGGCCAAAGGGTGATCAGGATCATGAACGATATGACGTTTGAACTGTTGAAGGACAATGACATCATCGTCTTGGGAAGTATGTTCATGATGAGATTCCGACTGCTAAAGAATTAATAATTAATAATTTATAATTAATAATTTGATTATCGCAACTGGGGATTGATAAAGGTTTGAGGAAAGTGCTATAAAAGTGCTATAAGTGATGTTAAAAAGGTTGCAAATGAACATATGTCCCTTTAACTCCTCCCCCTCTGCCCGAGAGGGGGTGGCCGCAGGCCGGGGGCGAGGGAGAACTCCCGAAAGTGATCATTTGTCCCTTTAACTCCTCTTTAACTCCCCTTTAACTCCTCTTTAACTCCTAAAAGAGAGCATATGTCCTTTAACTCCAGGAAACAAGAACGAAAAAGCATAGCAAGATGAAGACGAAGAGCGTAATGACAGGAATGTTGTTGCTGGTTGCCCAGATGCTGACAGCACAGGAGTTCAAACTCAACAAAGGCGGCTATTTCAACAATGGCGGCGTGGATGTCATGGCGTTCAGCGACTTCTATCCAGAAGGCCATCAGGGCGGCGTGTGTGTCATCATGAACGGAAAGCGGGTCGCCACCAATGGCGACATCAGGATGGAGGCCACGCCGGGACAATGGCAACCCGTACCCAAGCAACTGGGGAGGAAGGTGGAGGCCAACAGCATCGTCACCACATTGGCCTATCCGGACTCTTCGCGGCATGAGACGGGCTTCAACCCCATGACCTACCCAGACTATGTATTCAATTACGTGGTCAGGTTGGAGGCAGAGGGGAAGAGCCTCGTAGTGACCGTCGACATCGACAAACCCGTGCCTGACTTCCTCTTGGGAAAGGTGGGTTTCAATATGGAATTCTTTCCTGGTGAGCTGTTTGGCAAGCCTTGGCTGATGGATGGCCAGACGGGCATCTATCCACAGCAACCCAATGCTCCCTTGGAGACCACGAAGCCCAACAATCTGCATACCGGCGATTTCTTTGCAGGAAAAGGGCAGCGGGCGGACATACGCCACCTCAATGCACAGGGATACAGCCCGTTGGTGGCCGACGACGTCATCGCGGCTCCCTATGCGGAAGGCCGGGTCTTTGTCTCAAGGCCCGACGACCCCTATTCCAAACTGACCATCGAGTCGCAGACTGGCAACCTCAAACTCTATGACGGACGTATGAACCACAACAATGGATGGTTCGTCCTGCGCAGCGAGATACAACCGGGGGTGACCAAGGGGGCGGTGAAATGGGTCATCACACCCCATGTGGTGGACTCTTGGCGGTATGCCCCTGTCGTGCAGACCTCGCAGGTGGGATACATGCCCGCCCAGGAGAAGAAAGCCATCATCGAGACCGACAAGAGAGAAAACCTTGTGGCTGAAGCCACCATCGTCAGGGTGGACGCCGAGGGGGAGACAGTGGTGAAAACACTCCAACCCAAGACGTGGGGGGAG
>Ga0247610_10008406_pt1 | contig 10493 bp, 9 predicted proteins | sample 174DNAGHGhighgp2_FD_193483 | JGI IMG/M metagenome (GOLD analysis project Ga0247610, IMG submission 193483) | Sheep rumen microbial communities from Palmerston North, Manawatu-Wanganui, New Zealand - 1742 DNA GHGhigh gp2 | ecosystem: Host-associated > Mammals > Digestive system > Stomach > Rumen ... | reverse complement strand
CAACTGGAGGAAGAGATGCTGTTGAAATCGTCGGAACTTAAGTTTGAAGAAGCAGCTGAAATCAAGCATAAGATAGAGTTGCTGGAGCAGTTCAAGAGCAAGACTATTATCACGAATTCATCGGCAAAAGATGTGGATGTATTCGGGTATGACGAGCAGGAGGACAAAGTATATATATCAATGCTACATGTCCATAACGGCTCCATAGTACAAGGACAAACGATTGAGTATCGACGCAAGATGGAGGAAGAGAAGGAAGAACTATTAGCAATGGGTATGATGGAGTTGCGTGAACGCCTTGAAAGCGAAACGAAAGAGGTGATTGTTCCGTTCATTCCAGAGGTATTTGATGATTCATTACATGTGTATATAGCCGTGGGTGGAGATAGAAAAAAGCTGCTTGACCTTGCTATGCAAAACGTACGTCAGTACAAAATGGACCGATTAAAACAAGAAGACAAACTCAATCCAGAGCAACGCGGTGTGCGCATTTTAAAGGAACTCCAGCAGATGATGGGTCTGAATACTCTGCCACGATGGATTGATTGCTTCGATAACTCAAATATACAAGGTACAAACGCTGTAGCCGGCTGTGTTGTTTACCGGATGGCCAAACCAAGCAAGAGCGATTACAAACGGTTTGAAATTAAGACAGTCGAAGGAGCAGATGACTATGGCAGTATGCGCGAAGTCGTACGAAGGAGGTATCAACATTTGCTCGACGAAAACGATCCAATGCCGGATTTGATTATCGCTGATGGAGGAATAGGTCAGATGCATGCCATCCGTGAAGCTGTGGAAGATATGTTAGGTTTGAGCATACCGATAGCGGGATTGAAGAAAAATGACAAACACCGGACACAAACATTATTGTTTGGTTTTCCGCCGAAAGAAATTAGCATGCCCGTAACGAGTGAAGTGTTCCATCTGTTAACCAATATACAGGATGAAGTACACAGGTTTGCCATTTCATACCATAAATCAAAGCGTAGCAAGGCACAAATCCATAGCCAACTCGATGATATTCAAGGAGTTGGCGAAGTAACCAAGCAAAAAATACTACAACATTTCGGTTCAGTTAAGCGCGCTGGAAGCGCCCCGAAAGACGAATGGATTAAATTACTCGGAAAGAGCAGAGGTTCAGCTATTTACGAGCAAATAAAGGCCAAAATAAGCCTTTGAGAATTGAATAAAAATCACAAACATGAGTATTTATACAATAAAAAAAGGAGTTTATGAGCACTCAGAAACCCTGATTTTGCTCAATGAGCATGGCGAAGAGGTAAGTCCACTGGAAATTCTCGGACAAACGGGATCGCGTCGCGTATTCGCATTCGACGGTCAGATGGGTGCAGGTAAGACAACATTCATTAAGAAGTTGTGCGAGGAGATGGGTAGTACCGATATAGTGAATAGTCCTACTTTTGCCATCGTCAATGTATATGACGTGGAACACCCATACCGAGGTGAAGTGTATCATTTCGATTGTTACCGGCTGAAGGACATCCGCGAGGCGATTGATTTCGGAGCGGAGGATTATCTCTATTCCGGCAACTACTGCTTCATCGAATGGCCTGAAAAGATTGAGTCACTATTGCCGGACGATACAGTTTGGATAAAAATAGTTCCTTTGGAGAATGGAGACAGGAGATTAGTTATTGAAGATTAAAGATGAGTTGCGGTTTGAGACGGAAGACGGAACTCCATTGGAACCAATCACCAGGAGTCAATCACCAATCCTGTACGATCCTAATACCCACTATGGTTCCCTCCACGAACCCGTCGTACTACGAACGCGAACTAATAGCAACAATGTTTTCAAAATCATTGAAGACGATCATGTAATAATAATCCGAAACAATGAAAAATATGATGTTACAGGAAAGAAATTATAAATCTTATCTGGAATTATTGTAAAATAGGGCATAAAGATATGATAGAAATAAAAGATATATGGAAGTCATTTGGAGATTTACAGGTGTTAAAAGGCGTTTATCTGAGAATTGAGAAAGGTGAGATAGTCGCCATTGTAGGTAAATCAGGAGCCGGAAAGACGACGCTTTTGCAAATTATAGGCACGTTGGATAGGCCGACCAAAGGACAGGTTTTCATAGATGGCACAGACTTGTTTGCCATGAAAGACCGTGAGTTGGCTTCATTCAGGAACCGGCATATAGGTTTTATATTTCAGTTCCACCAATTGTTACCGGAGTTCACGGCCTTGGAGAATGTTTGCATTCCGGCAATGATAGCTCATGAGAAAGAGTCTGATTACAAGCCTCGCGCGGAGAAATTGTTGAGAGATTTGGGTTTGGCAGACCGTATGGAACACAAGCCGAATGAGTTGTCCGGCGGCGAGAAACAGCGCGTAGCCGCAGCCCGAGCATTAATGATGAGTCCGGATATTATTCTGGCAGACGAACCGACGGGCAGTTTGGACGAGAAGAACAAGAAAGAATTGAGCGAATTGCTGCTTAAGCTCAGAAAAGAATACGGACAGACTATCCTTCTTGTGACTCATGACAAAGAGTTAGCGAGCATAGCAGACCGAATCATAGAAATAAAGGACGGAGTGATTGAAAAGACAAACTAATATCATTATGAAAAAGATAATTTACGGACTTTTTTTAGCTGTTCTACCGTTTATTTATACCACAGCAGAAAGTGCTCCAAACGCCTATGTATCAGGAGAAACGTTGTATCTTGATCAGGAGTACCAACCCATGCCTGCTAAAAAAGCGAAGAAAGCGGCATACTATGGTGTAGTGAAGGACGTTAACGCTGACAATATCACCAGTATAGCGGTTTACGACAAGAAGGACAATACATTGCAGGCCATATGGAACCGTATTGCTTCGGGTGAAGGATACAACACGCAAAAAGGCGAACAGCGATATTTTTATGCGGACGGGACGCTCCGTGAGATAGATGTGTACGCATTGTTCCACAATGCCAAAAACGGCTACACTATCAGCCTTCCTGTTTCTGAGACACTAATGTATCCGGATGGCATGAAACAGGAAGAAGTGACGATTAGTTACAAGGGTAGCAAACGAGAGGAAACATATGACCGGAAGGGTTATTTTCCCAATGGTAATTTGCAGTTCCATGAGACAAAAGAAGGGAAAGATTCGTATTCGTTGACTTTCTATGACGAATCAGGTAATGTGACCAAAGAGGCACCTTTGGGTTTCGTGCCGTACAAAACGATGCCTGAGTATTCGGGTGGACAAGAAGAGTTGATATATTTCCTTTCCAAGTCCGTTCAGTATCCTATTGAATGTCAGAAAGGAGGCATTCAGGGCAGGGTTATTTGTCAGTTTATGGTAGCCAAGAACGGTAAGATAGAGGACGTCAAGGTTGTTCGAAGCGGCGGTCATCCGCTTTTGGACAAAGAGGCGATAAGGGTACTCCGCTCGATGCCGAAATGGATACCTGGAAAGAAACGCGGCGAACCTGTGAGAGTGAAATATACCATTCCTGTTAATTTTGCGTTAGAATAGAAATGAAAAAGTTTTTTTGGTTTATAGAGTGTGCGGTTTTACTGACCGCTTGTCAGAAAGGGAGGACCTATTTCCCTAAAGATATAGAGCCGCAAGAAATTGAAATTGTGCGGTTTGATAATGCTTTGATGAATGTTCATGAGGCGAGTGTGGCACATGATATCCGTGTTCTGTATGAGGAATATCCGGAGTTTATGCCGCTGTGGGTGGAAGATATTTTAGGTATTCCGAGTGCTGACACGGCTTATCTGGAACAACAATTGCCGCAGTTTTTAAACGATACGATGTACGGTTTTCAACAAACCAACCGTCTCGAGCAGGAAATATTTGCAGATATATCTGACATTCAATATTCAATCAACAAAGCATTCGGGCGAATTCATTATTTGTATCCAGACACCGAAATACCGGCAATTTATCTGTTTGTATCCGGTTTTGTAACGCCTATCTTTTTTGAAGATGACCTAATAGGAATAGGAGCGGATATGTATTTGGGTAGCGAGTACGAGTACTATAACCGCGTGGTATATAACTACCAAAAGCAAACAATGCGAAAGGAATGTATCCCTGTCGATGTAGTAAGCGCATATCTATTCCGCACATTACCGTATACGAGTCCCAAAAGCCGTTTACTGGACCAAATGCTCTATCGCGGTAAAATCATGTATCTGACAGCACAAATCTTTGATGATCTTCCAGGTTATGAAATAATGGGCTGGACGAAAGATGAATGGGATTGGTGTGTACGTAACGAACAGGCTATATGGCACTTAGTGATGGACAAACGGGATTTATTTAAAACAGAAAGTCTTGTACTGAGCAGTTATTTGAATGAAGGTCCGTTCACTTCGGAAATTTCTCAGGACTCGCCCGGACGATTAGGCATATGGCTTGGATGGCGAATAGCAGAGAGTTATATGGAGCATAATGAAAACGTCACGCTTCAAGAACTGATAGAGGAAGGTGACTCACAAAAGATACTGGAAGAGAGTTATTATAAACCATAGTCATTATTTCGTATCTTAGTACAAAACAGAATTAAGACAACCATACTAATTAGGAGAATAAAAATATGCAAAGTATTCGACTGAACAACGGCATAGAGATGCCATTATTAGGTTACGGTCTATTCAAAGTTCCCCCTGAGGAGGCAGAGCGTTGTACACTAGATGCACTTGAAACGGGTTATCGTCTTATAGACACAGCTCAAGCGTACGGCAACGAGGAAGGTGTAGGAACAGCTATCAGCAAGTCGGGTATAGACCGTAAAGAGGTATTCATAGTGACAAAGATATGGATTACCAATGCCGGTGAGGAGAAAGCCGCGCGGAGTATTGAAGAGAGTCTCCGTAAGTTGAAGACAGATTACATTGACTTGTTGCTTATTCATCAAGCGTACGGCGATGTATTCGGATCTTGGCGTGCAATGGAGAGAGCATACATGGACGGCAAAGTACGTGCTATCGGTGTGAGCAATTTTCAGGCATGCAGGTTCTATGACTTTGCGTCAGTAGTAAGTATCAAACCAGCCGTTAACCAGTTACAATGCTGTGTGCTGTCGCAACAACAGGGAATACGTCCAGAGATGGAGGCCTACGATACAAAGATGATGGCTTGGGGTCCTTTGGGTCAAGGATCAGATGATTTACTGAAGAGTCCGGTGTTGTCGCAGATAGGAAGTCAATACGGCAAGAGTCCAGCTCAGGTAGCATTGAGGTGGCTCATTCAGCAAGGCATAACAGCCATTCCTAAAACCATGCACAAAGAGCGCATGGCAGCCAATTTCGATCTATTCGATTTTGAACTGTCGGATGAAGATATGCGGTCAATAGAACCGCTTAAACAACAGGACACAGGTTTCAGAGATTTTGCGGATCCAAATTACTTACGCCGTATATTGGGTATGTTTAATCTTTGAGGAAAGGAAGCGATGAAAAGAGAAGATTTTGCCATATTGAATGAGATGGTACACGGTCGGAAGTTGGTGTACTTAGATAACGCAGCTACAAGTCAGAAACCTCAACAAGTAATAGAAGCAATAGTAGAGGCGTACAGTCATTGGAACAGTAATATTCACCGCGGTGTCCATCATTTGAGTCAAATAGCAACAGCGCATCATGAATCGGCGCGTCAAGCTGTAGCGGATTTTATTAATGCGAGAAGTTCAGAGGAAATCGTATTTACCAAAGGTACTACGGACAGTATTAATGCGTTGGCATTCTCCTTTGGAGAATCGTTTATCCACGAGGGAGACGAGATTATAGTGAGCGGATTGGAGCATCATTCGAATATAGTGCCGTGGCAAATGCTCTGTACGCGCAAGAAAGCCATTCTGCGGCATATTCCTTTACGTGAAGATTTATCTCTCGATACAGAGGCTTTTAGGGGGCTTTTGAGCGAAAAGACGAAGATAGTCAGCATTGCTCATGTGAGCAATGTATTGGGAACTATCCAGCCAATAGAGGAAATTATCCGTCTTTCCCATGAAAGGAATATACCTGTTTGTATTGACGGCGCGCAGAGTGTACCTCACATGAAAGTGGATGTACAAGCATTGAATTGCGATTTTTTAGTGTTCTCCGGGCATAAGATGTATGGTCCTACCGGTATAGGTGTTTTATACGGCAAAAAAGAATGGTTAGACATACTTCCTCCTCATGAGGGTGGGGGAGAGATGATTGAACATGTTCGCTGGAGTGGTACAAGCTATAATGAGTTGCCCTACAAATTCGAAGCAGGAACTCCTAATTTTGTAGGTTCCTATGCTCTGCATAAAGCTATCAATTATATGAGTGAGACAGGATGGGAAACCATAGAGTCACATGAGCGGGAGTTAACGAGGTATTGTGAGGACCAATTGAAGAATGGAGGGATACAAGGAGTCCGTATATATGCAGAAGGCCAAACGAAAGTAGGGGTAATCAGTTTCAATATCATTCATAACGGTCAATTGATTCATCCATTTGATGTGGGAACATTGTTAGACCAACAAGGTGTAGCTGTTCGTACGGGACACCATTGCGCCGAACCACTAATAGACTTTTTGGGTGTTCCGGGAACCGTACGTGTTTCATTTGGTTTATACAATGACAAGAACGATGTGGATACGTTCATTTCTGCTCTTAAACGGGCAGAAAAAATGCTTACAGCATAATTAAAAAATCGTGACAGGCGTGAAACATGTGTGGCTTATTACAGGATTATTAGCCGTTTTTATCCATATAGAAGCGGAGGTATTACGTGTGGTAAGTTATAATGTGGAGAACCTTTTTCATCCTAAGCACGACAGCATAATGGTGGATAGTACTTGGATGGAAACGGATGATTATGAGTGGACACCGGAAGGATTACGCCAATGGAGTTATACAAGATACATGCGTAAAACAGAGAATATAGCGCGTGTTCTGACGAATATCGGTGAATGGCAAGGAGTGGATGTGGTTGGACTACAGGAGGTGGAGAATGCGGAGGTTGTGAAAAAGTTGTGCGAAACGATGCGTCGCCGCGAGTACGGTTTTGTACATTACGATAGTCCCGACAGGCGTGGAATCGATGTGGCGTTGGTGTATAAGAAGGCGAGGATTGATACGTTGCATACACAAGCTATCAGAATTCAGCATTCAGAATTCAGCACGCGGGATATATTGTATGTGTGTGCAAAAATAAAAAATAATTTGCAAAAACGAGTATTGAATGACACTATTCATTTCTTTGTATGTCATATGCCCAGTCAGCGTGGAGGAGTATCAGAGAGTGAATGGAAAAGGGAAACGGCAAGAAAGGTATTACGGCATATAACGGACAGCATTTTAGAGAGGGACCATAATGCCAAGATAGTGGTAATGGGAGATATGAACAGTAGCTCGGAATTAGAAATTGATCCTTTACAATTCAAAAAGACAGATAAAGGTACTCACAAGTATCAAGGCCGATGGGAATGTCTGGACCAAATATACGTTACCGCCAATATAGACAGTATTTCCAGAGTACGGGTATATAATGAGGAATGGATAATGGAGAAGGACGATAAGTATATGGATTTAAAGCCCAAACGTACCTATAACGGATACCAATATCAAAACGGTTATTCGGACCATCTGCCGGTAGTGTTGGAAATATTTGATAATAATAAATAATTTTTATTTATGAGAAAAGGAATCATTTTCTTGTGTGTCACGGTATTAATGCTGACAGCATGCAACAAAGCAAAAAACGAGTGTAAGGTAGGAACTATTGAGCGCGACACATTGTTGGGTGTACCGTGTTGCGTTTATCTGCCTTACGGTTATGAAAAAGAGAAGGATATTCATTATCCAGTTTTGTATTTACAACATGGCATGTACGGATCTGAGGATGACTGGAAAGAACAGGGTCATCTGTTGGTTTGGATGGATTCTCTTCTTCAAGAAGGAGCAGTCAAAGAAATGGTAATTATCATGCCGGATAATTTTTTAGGAAGCGTACCGGTTGAAGAGCGAGGAGCGTTGCTGTCATCCGCAGCTATTACGCCGGAAGGCGAACCAATAGACACGAGTAAAGGCTCCGCCCATTGGCGCAAACTAACTGCGGATCAAGAAAGGGGATATGAGATGTCCGGATATTGGGAAAGTCATTTTGCGGAGTTTATGCATGAGGCCGAAAAGCGCTATCGTATCAGTCATTGCCCTTCAGAGCGTGCTATAGCCGGTCTTTCCATGGGTGGATTTCATAGTATGCATGTATCTCATTATCTGCACGGTGAGTTTGGATATATAGGACTTTTCTCTCCTGCTATCAGACCTGTCAATTCCAACGAAGTATATGATAATTGGGAGGAAGAAGTGCGTGCAGCCATGCGAATGAAGCCGTTGTATTGGATAGGTATAGGTAATGAAGATTTTCTATATGAGTATGTAAAAGAATACCGCCAATGGTTAGAAGAAAACCACTTGGAATACACCTATTACGAAAGCGCAGGAGGCCATACATGGCCTAATTGGGAGGATTATTTATGCAGATTCCTTGAGAAGCTATTCAAGGATTAATGTTCTGAATTACCTCTGATAAAAGCTCTATAAAACCTCGTTAAAAGGTCGTTTTACTCTCGTTAAAAGGTCGTTCGGGCAAAATGTTTCATTTTACGGTGCTTTATAACAAGCAAAGACAAATAAACCTGTTAACTCATTTCGAGCATTTTTTTGATGGAAGAGACGGCTTTTTCGGCTGTCTCTTTTGGTACTATCATTTCGGGATTTTCGTTCAGGAGGCAGTTATACACTTTTTCAAGCGTATTCATGCGCATATATTCACACTCGTTGCATGAACATCCTATACCTTCTGTTACTTCCGGTGGAACCGGAATAAACTCTTTGTCAGGACATGCTCTTTGCATTTCAAAGAGAATACCGCTTTCCGTGGCAATTATGAAGCGTTTGGCGGGTGATTTGATAGTGTGCTCAAGGAGAGCCTTGGTAGAACCAATGACGTCGCTCTGCGCGAGAATAGGAGCCTTACACTCCGGATGGGCTAATACTTCTACTCCGGGGTTTTCAGCTTTGAGTTGCAAAAGTGCTTCGAGTGAGAAACGGCTATGTACATGACAAGCGCCATTCCAAAGAATCATGTTACGCCCTGTTACAGAATTGATATAACTGCCTAAGTTATGATCCGGTCCGAAGATTATTTTAGCGTCAGGAGGTAATTGGTCAACTATATGCTTGGCATTAGAAGAGGTGACCACTATATCCGTCAGAGCTTTTACATCGGCGCTTGTATTGACATAAGAAACCACTAATACTTTCTCATTTTCACATTTTCTTATTTCCTTATTTATAAATTCTTTTAAGTCCTCCGCCTTACAGCTATCCGCCAAAGAACATCCGGCATTCATATCGGGAATGAGGACTTTTTTGTCAGGACATAGAATTTTCATCGTCTCTCCCATAAAATGTACTCCGCACATTACCAATATATCCGCGTTCACGCGCGTAGCTTGTTGCGCGAGTGCTAAAGAATCACCGATGAAATCGGCTATTTCTTGTATTTCAGGACGAGTATAGTAGTGGGCAAAAATGACAGCATTCTTTTTGCTTTTAAGATCTACTATTTTAGCTTTCCAATCTTCCAATTCCTTGTTATCCATTTTATAAATATTCTTTTTACTTTTTAAATCTATGATATTGATAGTATGTTGAAATTGTTAACAAAGTTTGTAAAAGTTTGATATATAATGAGATTGTAATGTTAAAAGAGATAGTATGAATGTTAATATTTTTGAAAAGTGCAATGTGGAACAAGTTATCAAACGTGAAACAAAGCAGTTGTAAACAATTTGTTTATAACCATTTTTTTAGTCTGAAAATCAACAAAATAACGACAACAGACATAATCATCAATCCTAACGCGAAAACGTATCCTAATTTCCAATGTAACTCGGGCATAAAATCGAAATTCATGCCATATAGGCTACCGATGAGTGTAGGCGGCAGGAAGATGATATTGATGACGGTAAATATTTTGATGATACGGTTCTGCTCGATATTAACCAAACCGAGGAAGGTATCCTGGAGGTAGTCAAGACGGTCAAAACCAAATCGCGTATAGTCGAAAAGTGAGTTAATATCCTTGATAATCATCGTAAGCCGCGGGTAGAGTTCTTCGGGGAAGAAATCACATTTGAGGATATTGGAAATAACTCGTTGTTTATCCATTATGTTTTGTCGAATAATGGTAACTTTTTCCTGTAAGTCCTTTATTTGAACGAGCAAATCTTCATCCACGTGGTCTGATTCGGCGTTGATTTGTTGAGAAAGCGCAGTAATCATATCGGTCGTATCCTCAATCAAGTCGGCATCCTTTTCCACTCGTGTTTCGAAAAGCGCTACCAACACGTGATATCCTGTCGGGAAATTACGGGTGTTAACAAATATTTTCTTGAAAGTTTCGTTGAACGTGTCCAATTCGTTATCGCGTATAGACACGAGGATACCGTTTTTGAGGATGAAGTTGACC
>Ga0247610_10008405_pt1 | contig 10494 bp, 10 predicted proteins | sample 174DNAGHGhighgp2_FD_193483 | JGI IMG/M metagenome (GOLD analysis project Ga0247610, IMG submission 193483) | Sheep rumen microbial communities from Palmerston North, Manawatu-Wanganui, New Zealand - 1742 DNA GHGhigh gp2 | ecosystem: Host-associated > Mammals > Digestive system > Stomach > Rumen... | reverse complement strand
AACTCTTTGCAAGGGACGATATTTCTTCTTCTGTTACTGCTCCGTTCTTAGCGGTAAAACTGCTTGAAAAATTGCTCAAAGCTTCATCAAACTTCTCAAGTCCCTCTCCGGGCTTCAGTTTTTTCATTATTTCAGAAGGCAAGGAGCCGATTCTGCGGGGAGTATCCGGATGTCGAGCGAATAGTTCTCTTATTTTTTCCGTACTCAAAAAGATAGATTCAAGTTTTTTTGTTTAATTTATCTTGACTGCCGGTTTTGGTACTGCTGTCGATTTTGCAGAAAACTTTTGCATCAAAACCCTGAAACACTCTAACGGTATTTCATGAATGTTATCAGTATATTCTTTAACTTTATCTGTACCAAGTCCAAATCTATTAGCAGACCCTAATTGACAAGAAGGCGCTACGTATTCAGATTTTCTTGCTCCTTGTCTGACTGCATTATAGAGTGTTTTAACAGATTGTTGATACTTCATGAAATTCCCAATAAAATATTTTATCTATACATATAAACATCATTTTTTGCAAAAAATTGCGTCATTGTAACAAATGTAATCTGTTTTTTTACATTGTCGGTTATATGAATATTCCGTCACAAGCCGCTTGGCAATATTTACACTTATTTGTTTCAAGATTGTTTTCAATCAGCCTATATCCGTCCCTTATAAGTATAGGTTTCCCGCAATTTTTGCAATATGTCGTTGATGTTTCAATACTTTGCAAATTCCCCGTATAAACATATTTTAATCCCATATTCTTGGCAATATTGTATGCCTTTAATAAGCTTTCAAAACTCGTCGATTTTCTGTCCGTAAACTTGAATTTCGGGAAAAATGCACTGAAATGAATCGGAATGTTATCCCCTAAATTTTCTAATATCCACTCACATTCCTGCTCTATATAACTGTCATTTTCGCCCTCTATTATCATTGTAGTCAATTCTACAAAACAATCTGTTTCATTAACGGCATATTTTATCGTATCAAGTACAGGTTGAAGATGTGCAAGACAATTTTTTGAATAGAATTTCTCGCTAAACCCTTTCAAATCAATATTTGCGCCATCCATATATTTAAAAAACTCTTTTGCAGGCTCATAATTCATAAACCCTGATGTCACGGCAATAGTTTTTATACCCGCCTCACGACACAATTTTGCCGTATCAACGGCATATTCAAAGAAACAAATCGGATCGTTATATGTGAATGCAACACATTCACAATCATATTGTTTTGCAACTCTTACAATATCATCCGGTGATGTTTTATTACATTCTTCTATCGGAAATTTTTGTTTTGTTGTATGCCAATTTTGACAGAACAAACATCCCATATTACAACCTAATGTACCAAAAGAGAGAACTTTGGACGAAGGTAAAAAATGATACAAAGGTTTTTTCTCAACAGGATCAACCGCAAGCCCCGTATTAAAACCGTAACTTGCTAAAATTATTTTTCCCCCGACATTTTGTCTTACATAACAAAAACCACATTGTCCGTTAGAAAGTTTGCATCTTCTCGGACATATTTCACATTGGACTTTATCACCTAAATCTGTTTGATATTTCATATATAGCATTATAACCTTAAGGGGTAAATAATGGAACAAAGCAATAAAAAACGGGATCTTATTGACCCCGTTTTTTTATTTTATGCATTTATTAACTGCTTTACTTCTTTACGTTTAACTTTTAAAGTTGTCGTCTTAGGTAACGAATCTTTTGAAATAATAATATTTGTCGGACGTTTGTATTGAGCCAATCTGTCAGATAATGACTTAACATCAAGTTTAATCATTCTTTCAATATCTTCATCAGAATAACTGTTATACAAATCTGCCTTAGGAACAATTACCGCAGTAACCTCTTCGGTACCGTCTTTTGAACCGCCCGAGCGGGAAGTCCCTAAAACACAAACTTCTGCAACATAATTACTGTTTTCAATGACTGCTTCAACTTCCTCAGGGAATACTTTCTTTCCGCCGTTTAATACAATCATATTTTTAATACGTCCTGTAATATATAAGTGACCGTCTCTGTCAATCTTGGCGATGTCACCCGTATGGAGCCAGCCATCCTCATCAATAACTTCCGCTGTCATTTCAGGTTGGTTATGGTAACCCTTCATAACGGAAGGCCCTCTGAGCCATAATTCACCGGTGTCTTCGGCTATTTTTGCCTCAAAGTGTCTCAAAGGACGTCCTACGGAAGCCAAAACGTTTCTCTTATCAGTATTTACCGATACAACAGGACAAGTTTCCGATAAACCGTATCCTTGATATACTTTAATACCAATTCTTTCAAAGAATTCTCCGACTTCAACATCTAACGGTGCTCCGCCCGATATACATCCGAAGAACTTACCGCCAAAACTGTCGTGGATTTTCTTGAACAATTTCTTCTTGATACCGTAAGACGGAATGAATTTTGCTATATGATACATCATCTTAAACATCAATCTTGTCATAAGAGGTGCGCTGTTTATTTGTTTTTCAACACCTGCCTTTAACAATTTCAAAAATGCCGGAACAACCAACATAAATTCTATTTGTTTCTCTCTCATAACACCCAAAATATCTTTTGGTTTAAGGCTTGTAGTGTAATAGACGGTATGTCCGAAATTCAAAAACATTCCGAAACCAACCGTCATTTCAAACAGATGGTTCATAGGTAATATTGACAACATTGTCGTCTTTTTTCCGCTTGGTAAAATTTCGTTTATAGCGTATGTTAAATCCTCCAATTGAGCATTTACGTTGCTGAACGAAACCTCAACCCCTTTGGGAGCACCTGTCGTGCCTGATGTATAAATAATTAAAGCGGTTGATTTAGAGCTTCTTTGTCTCCATTTTGCCTCAAATATTTCAGGCAGCATATAAATATCGGTTAAACCGTCCTTATTAATATGTTCATCCATAAGGATAACGTGTTGGATAGAATCAATCTCTTTTTGTAATTCTAATGCCAAGTCCAAATAATGTTGAGAAACAAACATTACCGCAGGCAAACAATCAGATAAGATTGATTTTAATTCGTATTTTGATAACTTGATATCCAAAGGAATTGTCGTTCCGCCGGCAAGAATAGATGCAAATACACATGCTCCGTATTCAGGTTTTGATTCTGAAAGGATTGCTATTCCGTCACCTTTCTTGAACTCCAAATCTTCAATCAAGTATCGTGCAGTTTTTTCTGCCAATAAACTTAACCCTTTATAGGTAATTTCTCTCCATCCGTAAAGACCTTTGATACCTAATGCAATACGTTCACCATAATTTGATGTTTTGTCTTGCATCAAAGATAAAATTCTGCTGTTTCTTAATTCCATAATAAACCCCAAATTATTATAATAATACTTCTTTTTCACTCTTAAGAATGCAAGTAATATGAACTTACAACATAATTCTAATATCATACCCTCTAAATGTCAATCATTTAAAGAAATTTTTGCTTTATTTTTGAAGTTTTTCAGAAAGAAGTCTTGCAGCGGATATCAAAAGGTCTATACTTGTGGAAAACGGCGGTGCGTAGGTGATATCTGCCCCGGATAGTTCTTCTGCAGTCACATATTTTAACAATGCGGTTGATAAAGAGTTAATCCTTTTATCCGCATCTCCGCATCCTATTGCCTGTCCGCCGAGCATCTGGTGGGTACGCTTGTCTGCAATGATTTTTAGAGTGATATTTTCGGCATCAGGCATATATCCCGCTTTATCACGTTTTGTAATCATAACGGATACCGTGTCGTATCCGTGTTTTTGAGCAAATTTTTCAGTAAATCCCGTCATAGATATGGTAAGCCCGAAATATTTTGTGACGGCAGAACCTAAAACCCCTTCAAAATCTTCAGGATAACCGCATACGTTCATAGCGGTTGCCCTGCCTTCTTTGTTTGCATTTGAACCTAACGGAATCCATGCCGGAACCCCTGTCATGGCATAAATATTTTCTATACAATCACCGCACGCATAAATATTTTTTATGTTAGTTTCCATTCGGCTGTTTACTTTTATTGCTCCCGTGACCCCTAATTTTATTCCGGCATCTTGTGCGATATCTACAACCGGTCTTACTCCTGCCGCTATTAATACAAGGTCTGTTTCAATCACTTTACCGCTCGTTGTTTTCACTGCAGTTACACTATTTTCTCCAATTAATTCAACAACTCTATCGTTTGTGATAACCTCTGTTCTATCAGGGTATAAATTTTTCACAAAATCCTGAACAATGACTGCCACTTCGTCATCAAGAACAGGCATTATATGTGAAGAATTTTCTATCATTGTAGTATGCACTTTATTGGAAACAAACGCCTCTAATAACTCAAGCCCGATATACCCGCCTCCTATAATTACCGCTTTTTTTGACTCTCTTAATTTTTCCCTTATACTTATTCCGTCCTCAAGTGTTCTCAAGGTAAAGACATTTTTCAAATTTACATTTTTTATGGTAGGAATGAACGGAACTGCTCCTGTTGCAATAACGAGTTTATCGTATTCGACTTTAAATCTTAAATCCTTAATCAAATCATAAACTTCAATCTTCTTCTCATCAGGTAGTATTTTTGTCACCCTGTTTTGAAGGTGGATACCAATCCCGTCTTTTTGAAATTTTTCGGGAGTTCTTATAATCAGATTTCTGTAATCTTCAAAATTCCCCTGAATATAATATGGGAGTCCGCACGCTGAGTATGAAACATGCGTATCCTGTGTATAAATATCAACCTGTGCATCAGGAAGTAACCGTTTTGCCTTGGCTGCTGTTTTTGCACCGCCCGCAACTCCGCCGATTATTACAATTTTCATACCAAAATTATTTTATCCATTGCAATATTTTTCAATTCCACAACAGGGTAAATAATATTAGGGACAATTGTATTCGTAAAATGAAAAATTATAAATAATTCTTTAGTATTGATTTAACGTAGTTTTGGGTTTCTTTATACGGAGGGACCCCGTCATATTTGCTTACCGCATTAGGACCTGCGTTGTACGCAGCAAGAGCTAAAATAGTGTTGCCGTGAAATCTGTCTAACATTGATTTTAAGTATTTAACTCCGCCTTCAATATTCTGTTTCGGATCCATAGGATCTGTTACCCCCAGTCCTTTTGCTGTGGAAGGCATAAGCTGCATAAGTCCTAACGCTCCGACTTTTGATTTAGCATTCGGATTAAAACCTGATTCCTGTTGCACAAGAGCCTTAACCAATTTTGAATCAACCCCGTACTTTGCAGAGCTTTCCTCAATCATAGACATTATTTGATCTCTTGTCGGTCTTTTTGAAATATTTACACTCGGATTAGTATAAAGAGTAGCATCAACGCTTTTTATCCCGTTATTTCTTAAAAGCGAACCGAATTGAGTCTTTGCTGTTGATTGAAGAACCTTATCAAACGATTTTACACTGTCTTTGGAAGGTAATTGTGATGATGCCTTTTTTATTGCATCCAAATCGGCTTTTGCAGGAACACCGTCAATATAATTTCTCATTTGAGCATATCGCTGCATGGTCTTTGCCTGACCCCCTGAATTCAATAAACTTTGAATCATTTCCGAAAACATTATTGATACCGCCTTCCTCTGTACACAATTTTATTATACGACTGACCCTATACACACTTTAACAGTTTTGTTAAAATATCCACCATATGGTTTAATGATTTTTTGAAAAAAGTCAATTTATTGTAGTTTTAGTAAATCTTAATTTTTCGTTAAGATTTTAATTTTTTGAATAATTTTGTTATACATTAGATAATGTAAAATAAAAAAATAGGAGGATAAAAAATATGAGTATTAAACCTTTAGCAGACAGAATTGTTATTAAAGTAATTGAAGATACAGAACAAACTTCAGGCGGAATATTTATTCCGGACAGTGCAAAAGAAAAACCACAAAAGGGTGAAGTCGTAGCTGTTGGTTTGGGAAAAGTTAACGATAACGGAGAAAGAGAACCGATGGACGTAAAAGTCGGCGATGTTATTTTATATGCTAAGTATGCAGGTACAGACATCAAGATGGACGGAGTTGAATATAAGATTTTGTCTATTAAAGATGCTTTGGCAGTGTTATCATAAGGCATTGGATTGTTACAAATAATAAATTTATACATTGACAGTAATAATATAAAAGGCTTAAGCCATTAAGTCTGAGGTGAATAAGAAAATAATTATTTCTTAGTGCCTTAGTGCCTTAGTGCCTTAGTGCCTTTAAAAAAGGAGAAATAAAAATGGCAAAGAAAATAGTTTTTGAAGAAGATGCAAGAAAAGCACTTCTTAGAGGAATCGACGCTGTAGCGGATGCAGTAAAAATAACTTTAGGACCAAAAGGTCGTAACGTAATATTACAAAAGAAATTTGGTACCCCTCAAATTGTAAATGATGGTGTAACTATTGCAAAAGAGATTGAACTTGCTGACGGATTAGAAAATTCAGGGGCTCAATTATTAAAAGAAGTTTCATCAAAGACAAATGATGTTGCAGGTGACGGTACAACAACCGCTTCTGTTTTGGCTCAAGCGATTGTAAGAGAAGGTTTGAAGAATTTAACCGCCGGTGCTAACCCTATGTCTATGAAACGCGGTATTGATAAAGCCGTTGAATTGGCAGTTGAAAAAATTAAAGAATTTTCAAAGTCAGTTGATACAAAAGCAGGTATTGCGCAAGTTGCTACAATTTCAGCAGGTAACAACTCAGAAATCGGTGAACTAATTGCGGAAGCTATGGATAAAGTCGGACACGACGGTGTTATAACTGTTGAAGAAAGCAAATCTTTCGGTACTAACCTTAAAGTAGTTGAAGGTATGCAATTCGACAAGGGTTATATCTCACCATACTTTGTTACTGATGCTGAAAGAATGGAAGCAGTGTTAGAAGATGCTTACGTTCTTTGTGTAAACAAGAAGATTAACTTAATCTCTGATTTGGTTCCTGTTCTTGAACAAGTGGCACGTGACGGTCGTTCATTGTTGTTAATTGCAGAAGATGTTGAAGGTGAAGCTCTTGCAACATTAGTTGTTAATACAATGAGAAAAGTTTTAAGAGCTGTAGCAGTTAAGGCTCCGGGCTTCGGTGACAGAAGAAAAGCAATGCTTGAAGATATCGCTATTTTAACAGGCGGTCAAATGTTCACAGAAGAACTCGGTATCAAGTTGGAAAACATTACAACAGATATGATGGGTAAAGCAAAGAGAGTTACCGTAACAAAAGATGAAACAACTATTGTTGTAGGTAATGAAACAAAAGATGCTGTTGCAAAACAAGTATCCTTGATTAAGAGCCAAATGGCAATCTCTGACAGCGAATACGATAAAGAAAAAATGCAAGAAAGAATCGCTAAATTATCAGGCGGTGTTGCAGTAATCGAAGTTGGTGCGGCAACAGAGGTTGAATTAAAAGAAAGAAAATTAAGAATTGAAGATGCTTTGAACGCAACAAGAGCTGCTAACGAAGAAGGTATTGTCCCTGGTGGCGGAGTAATGCTTATCAGAGTACAACAATACTTGGAAGAAAAATTAGAAACAATTAACTTTGATTCTGATGATGAAAAGAGCGGTTATAAAATCTTGATGGCAGCATTGGATATGCCGTTAAGAGCAATTGCATACAATGCAGGCGCAAAATCTGATGTTGTTGTAGATAACGTAAGAAGCGGAAAAGATGCATACGGATATGATGCTTTGCTTTACAGATATACAGATATGTTTGAAGCAGGTATTGTAGACCCTGCAAAGGTAACACGTTCCGCATTGGAAAATGCCGCATCAGTTGCATCTATGTTATTAACAACAGAAGCTGCGGTTGTAGATATTCCTGAAGAAAAAGCTGCTCCTGATATGTCAGCAATGGCAGGCATGGGCGGTATGGGCGGTATGATGTAGTATATTTTACAATATAAAATACACGCTAAAAAGAGGCTTGAACAATATGTTTAAGCCTCTTTTACATTAGATAATATTTTTTAAACAACAACAGTATTAAATATTCTGTCGCCGGCATCACCCATGCCCGGAACAATATATCCTTTTTCGTTCAATTTTTCGTCTAAAGATGCCGTAATAATATCAATTTCGGGGAATTCTTTCTGTATGAGTTCTATCCCTTGAGGTGCAGATATTATACTAATACATTTTATATTTTTTACAGGAACCTTCTTATCCACATACAATTTAACCGCTTCAAGCATAGAGTTTCCCGTCGCAAGCATAGGGTCAGTTATATACACATAACTTTTTTCAGGCTCAGTTGTCAATACAGGAACTTTGTTATAATACCAAACAGGTTTTAGAGTCTTTTCATCTCTGTACATACCGATATGTCTGATACAAGCATTCGGAAGAATATCAATGGCTTCGTCCGTAAAAATAAGTCCCGCTCTCAATATCGGAGAGATAATAACCGTTATATCTTCCGCAATATCTTTTACAACACATTTTGCAACAGGTGTTTCAACCTCTTTATCCACCAGCGGTAAATTCTTTGATGCTTCATACAAAAGCGCTCTTGTAATCTTGCGTGTTGCTATCCTCACCCCTTGACTGTCTGTATTCTTATCTCTTATAACAGCCAAACTTTGGCACACAACAGGATTTGTAATTATTTTAATTTTATCTTTGTTCATATTTTCTGCTCCGCTTTATTGGTTACGTCATATTTTTCAATAGCTTTTCTTAATTTCTTCAAACCGTTTGTTGATGAATCAAGCCAATCATCATAGAAATTTACAAATTCAGGCAAATTATTGCTCGGTACACTGACACTCGGCAATTCAACATTTCTTACATTGTTCCCGAAATTAGACATTGTATAAATTATATCCATTAAAGTATTATACATTTCATATAAAAGAGCAAACGTATCACGCAGCCGCCTTGGTCGTTGAACTTGAATATATTCGTTATGTCCTACTATCAGCTCAGGAGGAAATTCCTTATTAGAATTTGCAGGATACAGCTGCAGCGATTTTGATCCTCCCAGACCGCTAAACTCAACAGTTGCAACAGTCCCCGGAGGAATATGAATACTCCTGTTTGTAATTTTAAATCTAACCTTTATCTCATCATCTTTTACAATTTTTGTTTTTGTAACATGCCCTACAGGAACTCCCATCATGTAAACAGGAGAGCCCACAATTAATCCGTCAACATCAGGCATATAGATATTGTGCGATTCATAGGTTGAATGGTAATAATCAATTAGAAAATGTCCGCAAATCCCTAATACAAGCAAAATAACAAGCCAGATAATAAGTTCTATCTGTCTTAATTTTAAGGTTCTGCTTTTTCTCTCTTCTTTTTCCATATCAAAATTTTAACAAAAATTTTCCGCTCAAACAAGGTTAAACTTTTATCAAAATTACCAATCTTTTGAGCCGTATTTGTCGTACAAACTGACACGCTCGTCAATTTTTTCTATCAATTTTTCATAAAGCTGTTTTTCTTTTTTGGTTATATTTGTTTTTAGTTTTGCCTTATAATAAACGGCTTCTTCTTTAAGTTGTCTGATTTTCTTTTTGTGGGCTTCTCTTTCTTGAAATAACCATCCTCTAAATCCGCACCCCGGCGGATGAATCGCCCAAGGAGAGGACGGAAACTCTTTGCATACATCATATCTTTCAAGATACTTCGGACACAAATTATCCTCTTTTATAAATCTGCAATGATAAAAAGTTCTGTTTTTGTAATCGGGGATATTCATAACCAGCTCTTTGTCAACCGCCATAGCATCTTCAACTGTAGGGTATGGCTCAAAAGTTTCCAAAAATTCAATAGAACTTCTGTCTCCCTCTTTTGATAATCTTAACAATTCATCGTATGATACGGATGCTGTTGCAACTCTGCAGCATCTCCCGCACATTAAACATAACCTTTGAGGTCTGCGTTCAAAAAAACTTTTCTTTGAATAATCCATTTTTAAATTATATCATATTACGTTATTTAAGAGTAATTATGAACCTTTATGAATTAAATTGTTCAAGAAAACGTTTATCATTATTAAAGAATAATCTGATATCATCAATTGCATATTTAAGCATAGCAAGCCTTTCAACCCCCATACCGAATGCAAATCCCGTATATACATCAGGGTCAATGCCAACACCCTTTAATACATTTACATCAACCATGCCGGCACCCAATACTTCAAGCCAACCTGTACCGCTGCAAGTACGACACCCTTTTCCTTCGCACATAATACATTGAACATCAATCTCAACAGACGGCTCAGTGAACGGGAAGAAACTGCTTCTGAACCTTGTAGGACGAGCCGAACCAAAATATGAACGAATAAATTCATTCAATACCCCTTTCAAGTCGCCAAAAGTTACATTCTTGTCCACATATAAACCTTCTATTTGGTGGAAAAAATTATTCTTGCGCGCATTAAGAGTTTCATTTCTGTATACTCTTCCCGGTGCAATAATTCTGATAGGCGGCTTCATAGCCTCCATTGCCCTTATTTGTGCATTTGAAGTTTGACTTCGCAAAACCGTAAACGGTGCCAA
>Ga0247610_10008404_pt1 | contig 10495 bp, 9 predicted proteins | sample 174DNAGHGhighgp2_FD_193483 | JGI IMG/M metagenome (GOLD analysis project Ga0247610, IMG submission 193483) | Sheep rumen microbial communities from Palmerston North, Manawatu-Wanganui, New Zealand - 1742 DNA GHGhigh gp2 | ecosystem: Host-associated > Mammals > Digestive system > Stomach > Rumen ... | reverse complement strand
AAGATACATCGGTCCTTTATACCGGAGATATAGGAAAACTGACAGAAGAACGGCTGGTAAAAGACGGGTGCAAGCTTGACTGCGATATCTTAAAAGTCGCTCATCACGGCTCGAAATATTCATCCGGCCAAGATTTTTTGGACAGGTGTTCGCCTGAAATAGCCGTAATCTCAGTGGGAGCACATAATTACTACGGCCATCCCGCACCGGCCACGCTTGAACGGCTGGAACATACCGGCTGTAAAGTATTCAGAACAGATCAGGAAGGGGCAGTTGTACTGGAATATTAATTATTACAGTTTTCCTTTGCCTTATTTTGTCCCATAAACCCCACTGGAAAACAGCCGCAATTTGTTATAATCGGAACGACAGGATATATAGGAGAGCATCCGGGCATCAAGTCCGGGGAATGGAGATTATGAGCATAAATATATGTAAAAATCTGAAGTTTTTGGCCGCTGTATCAGTCGTGGCAGCTGTTTGCATGTCAACATTGACAGCCTGCAAGATCCCCGGCGGCAATATTGGCGGCACAGAGACTCCGACAGTAACCACTACTGAGTCCACTGAGCCTACGCCCAGTCCCACGCCGACAAATTCACCTACGCCCACACCAAGCCCCACTCCGGCAAAGGCCCATATGGATAAGCCTGAAGAGGATACGAAGGCTCCTATGTTCTTAAGCCTTCCTGAGACAGTAAGCATAAAGGTCGGAAGTGAATTCAATATCCAGAAGCATATAGGTTATATCGATAACTGCGATGCGGAGGTAGATATCAGTGTTGAAGGTGAAGTTGATACTTCCACCGTCGGAAGCTATCCCATCACTATCACTTTGACCGATGATGCAGGCAACACAAAGACCGGCAAGATGACTGTCAAGGTATATAAGCCCAGCAATACAGGCGGTGGCGGCGGAGGCGGAACCGACACTCACAAGACACTGGCATACAGCGATTTTATGGCCAGATATCCTGACAGTGACATTGCTTATGGTATAGACGTCTCAAGATATCAGGGTGATATCGATTTCAATAAGGTCAAGGCTGCAGGATGTGAATTCGTATATTTAAGAGCCATGATCTACAACAACGGAGAGCTTGGTGAGGACCGTAAATTCGAGCAGTATTATGTCGATGCCAAGGCTGCAGGCCTTAAGATCGGCGTCTATTACTATTCGACGGACAGCACCATCGAGATGCTCCACGAGCACTGTTCAGAGCTTCTTAAGGTATTGGCCGGCAAGCAGATCGACCTTCCTGTCGCATTTGACTGGGAGAGCTGGTGGAATTTCCAGAAATATAATATGAGCATCGTTGATATCAACAACCTGTTCTATGAATTTGCGGATATCATGACCCTGAACGGTTATAAGACCATTCTCTATGCGAGCAAGTATTACCTTGAGATCATCTGGGAACCTGCAGGTTACGATGTATGGCTCGCTCATTATGTAAAGCAGACCAACTATGAGGGTGAATATACCATCTGGCAGACAGGTTCTATCGGCAGGATCGACGGATGTTCTGAAGATGTGGATACAGATATCCTCTTTAAGAGCAAATATCCTGAGGTATTTGGCAGCAGTTCCGGAGGCGGCGGTACAGCCACGGATTCCGGTGAAGGAGAGGCAGTTGGCTAAGCCGAAGGCATTGCCCAAGGGAGTTTTGAATTCCCGTCAGATGTTCGCCAAGATCAGCAAAGAAGCTGATTCTTTGGGACTTGTCCTCTTATATGGCACCGAGAACTATATGTTGGACGGTGCTATTTCCATGCTGAAGAAATCCTGCCTTGGCGAAGGCGCTGAGGACATGGATTATGCCGTTATAGATACCAGGACAGGTGATAAGTTCGATATGGGCAAGCTCGAAGAGCTCGTTTCCATGCCGCCCTGGATGTCTCCTAAAAGGCTTGTGGTTATTAAGCAGTCAGGACTTCCAAACAGGGAATTATCTGATAAGGATATCGAGATATTAAAAGATATCCCGTCTTCTGCGGTCGTGGTCTTTTTCGAGGAGACCGTAGACAGCAGGAAGAAGGCGTTTAAGGCATTCCAGCAGTATGGAACCGTTGCATCTATGAGCGGTTTTGAAGAAGACGAGCTCACGGGGTGGATCACCAAGAGATTTGCTAAAGAGAACATTAAGATCGGCTTTGAAGCGGCAAATTCAATGTCTTCAAGATGTGCGAACAATATGATGGAGCTTGTAAATGAGATCAACAAGCTCACGCTCTACTGCCAGGGCAAGGGGTATTCGGAAGTAACTCCCGATATCGTTGAGCTCTGCTGTCCTCCGGATCTAAGCGGCAAGATCTTTGACATTATGGATGCCTGCGGCTCCGGAAATGCCAGGACAGCCCTTGGCACACTCGACAAACTCATTGCAAATAAAGAACCTCTGCCCAGGATCAGGGTCTCGATCGTAAATCACATAAAGGCTTTGATTATGGCCAAAGAGGCAGGAAATGCAAGTGTCCTGGTGGACAGGACCGGAATGAATGATTTCAGGGCCAGAAAACTGTGCAGCCAGGCCCAGAATTTTAACATGAAGAGCCTTATTTCTCTTTATCTGGCAGCCTCAGACTCTGACAGCGAGTTTAAGCACGGCCTTATCGATGAACGTTATTCACTTGAGATAATTTTGGTAAAAGCATCTGCAAAGACCAATACTTAATTAGTCCGAATTCATGAGTTTTTTCCCCATTATCCTATTTGACGTTATGGGGCATATGTCTTAAAATCTTCTAGTATTATTTATAAGAATGGAGATCTTATGGCTAAGATTCAGATGAAAACCCCGCTTGTAGAGATGGACGGGGACGAGATGACAAGAATTATCTGGAAGCAGATAAAGGACATCGTCATTTTACCTTTTGTTGATTTGAAGACTGAGTACTTTGACTTGGGACTCAAGCACAGAGATGAGACAGCTGACCAGGTTACTATCGATGCTGCGAACAGGACAAATGAGCTCGGCGTTGCTGTCAAGTGCGCTACTATCACACCTAACGCGCAGAGAATGACCGAGTATAACCTCCACACAATGTGGAAGAGCCCTAACGGAACGATCAGAGCTATCCTCGACGGCACTGTATTCAGAGCACCTATCCTTGTTAAAGGTATCAAGCCCTTCGTTTCATGCTGGGAAAAGCCTATCACTATCGCAAGACATGCTTACGGTGATGTCTACAGAGATACGGAGTTCCTCGTAGACGGTCCCTGCAGAGCTGATCTTGTCCTCACTTATCCCGACGGAAGACAGGAGAGCCAGACGATCTTTGAATATAAGGATTCCGGTGTTGTTCAGGGTCTGTACAACACTGATAAGTCCATTTCGGCATTTGCTACTTCCTGCTTCGAATATGCATTGGATACAAAGCAGGATCTTTGGTTCGCTACTAAGGATACAATCTCCAAGAAGTACGATGGACGTTTCAAGGAGATCTTCCAGAATATCTATGACACTCAGTACAAAGAGAAGTTCGAAGCTTTAGGAATCACATATTTCTACACTCTTATCGATGACGCTGTTGCAAGAGTTATGCGTTCTTCCGGCGGATTTGTCTGGGCACTTAAGAATTATGACGGCGACGTTATGAGCGACATGCTCGCATCCGCATGCGGTTCTTTGGCAATGATGACATCCGTTCTTGTATCACCCAAGGGCGTTTACGAGTATGAGGCAGCTCACGGTACAGTAACAAGACATTACTACAGACACCTCAAGGGTGAGACGACATCTACCAACCCTATGGCTACACTTTTCGCATGGTCCGGCGCATTGAGAAAGAGAGCTCAGCTCGACGAGCTTCCTGAACTCGAAGCTTTCGCTGACAAGATCGAAAAGGCTTCTATCGAGACTATTGAGGAAGGCATCATCACAGGCGACCTCAACAATCTCCTTGAGAATGACAACAAGAAAACAGTTACAACCGAGGAATTCCTTAAGGCTGTAGCTTCTAAGCTTTATTAATTTGGAGGAATATTGAAAATGGGCTATTACAAGACATGGATGGATAAGTCAGAGGACGCTTCCAACAGACAGGAATATATGGAATACATCAACCGTTACTATGCACTCGAGAAGGTTGCTTATGAGAAGATCCTTGGTGCATATCCTGACAATGGTGAATTTTTAAGCGGTACAGCAGCCGAGCTTGCCAAGAAGCTCGAGTTCCCTAAGGATTCCATGGATGTATTCGTAGGATTCATCGATGGTATCAAGTCCAGCCTTACAAACGGCGACGAGCTTGATATGGATGCAATTGACGATGACTACCAGATCAATCTCTCTATCGATTACGAGAAACTTTACTACAACATGCGTGATGCAAAGGCTGACTGGCTTTACAACATCAAGGCATGGAAGGATATTCTCTCTGAAGAGAAGAGAAATGAGATCACAAAGGAATATCGTGAGAGCAATATGGCTCATTCCGAGCATATCGGACGTAACGATCCTTGTCCGTGCGGTTCAGGTAAGAAGTACAAGAACTGCTGCGGCAAGAAGGGCTGATCTGTTTTAAGTCAGGGGAATAGTCTTGAAAAAACTGTTAAAGTCCAAATGGTTCATAGCACTTATCGTTCTGCTTTTACTGGCAGCAGGTGCTGTCTTGAGCCTGATTCCCGGAAGTCCTGTTAAGAATCTTCTTAAGCCCGTTCAGCTCGTAGGATCTCCTTCGCAGTCGATCGTTAAGAGAGCCGGTGATACTATTACCGACTTCTGGTCGGCTATTACAGACGGTGTTGCTATCAGAGAAGAGAACAGAGCCCTTAAGGAGCAGATCGCGGACTTAAGATATCACCTTACACAGAACGAAGAGGCTGCGCTCAGATACGAAGAGCTCAAAGAAGCGCTTCATATCAAGGATATGTTCAGCAACTATGTTATCTATGGTGCTTCGATCCTTTCCAGAGAATCAGATGAATGGTTCTCCACGATCAGGCTTAATGCGGGAAAAGCAGACGGTATCGTTCTTGAGGAAGGTAATTCCTATCCGGTTCTTGACGTTGAGATGAACCTTGTCGGACGAGTTATCGAGACTTCAGATACTGAATCGAGAGTTTTGCCGCTCCTTCACGAAGGTTTTGCGGTTGCCGCCAAGGTTAACGCAGTTAACGGTGCTACATTCATGGTTTACGGTGACGCCGAGCTTAAGAACAGGGGATTGTGCCTTGCAAAGAACATCGATCCGGATGCCCGTCTCGAACCCGGAATGGAGATCGTCAGTTCAGGTGACGGCGGCCTTTTCCCTGAGGGTATCCCGATCGGAGTAGTCGAATCAGTTGATAACTCCAATCCTTTGGAAGTTACTGCCACGATCAGACCGTATTCACAGATCGGCAAGCTCGAGGACGTGTTCATCATGATCCCTTATGTTGAACCTGAGGAGACAACAGCTCCTACAGTTGCGCAGGGTACTTGATACATGCGCCTGGTTAACGAAAATACAAGATCAAGGATCAGGAAGGTGGTCGTTTATGCGATCTACATCTTCCTTCTGTCTTCATTGCAGGTTTCTTTCCCTGATTCGTTTAGTCTTTGGGGTCAGGTGGCAGACCTGACTTTTGTTTTCGTTGTTCTTTCGGGTTATTTCAACGGTTTCTGGGACGGCGCTTTAGTCGGTTTCTTATGCGGCCTAGTAAGAGATGTTTTCTCGCCTCCGGCGGTTATCGGACTTGACGGAGAGGTAAGAGTCACAGCATTTATCGGTGCTTTCACGCTCTTTTCGGCGGGCATTATCGGAGCATCTTTCTTTACGAGAAGAATGCACAGGAACATTCCTTTTTCTATCGTTGCAGTAATCTTTACTACATTCTGCTATAAGACTGCCGGATATCTCCTTATTTACGGATGGAGCGTTCTGGCCGGATCTTACACAAGCATTTATTCGCCGCTGACTGCACTGCTTTATTCATTCCTTCCGCAGTTGCTGCTTAACACGATCGCGGCTATTCCGATGATCGTGCTTATTAGATTTTTAGGTCCTGTTTCGTTCAAGAAGACCAAACAGGATGATGAGATAATTGAGAATCAGGGTGGTGGAACATGGCTCGGAATCTGATAGACGATTACGGTGCATTTGACCATAATGCCGAAAAAGCGAACAAGGCAGATGCCGGTTCGTTCTTTAGACGCGCATTCCGGTTCCTCACTAACAGATATCTCGTTCTGGCCGTTGGGTTTTCGGTGTTTGGCGTGATCATTCTCATCATGACCATACAGCTTCAGTTCTCCGGTTACCAGAAGACACTTTCCGAGAGTTCATCCGGTATCATCAGACAGTATTCGTCGCAGGCTCCGAGAGGCGATATCTACGACAATAAAGGAGTTCTTCTCGCATCTACAAACGAATATAACAGCGTAATGATCGCGAATGCATATCTGGATGACGCGTCGCTTAATTCTTTATGTCTTGAGCTTTCTTATCTTTTCGATGAGTATCACTGCATCCATGTGTCAGATCTCGACCAGTATTTTGTTCTTGATCCGAAGGCAAGATTCCTTAAAGAAGAGTCAAAGATCAGAAAGTGGCAGACAGACCCGAACCTTTTTGACCTTAAGGACTATGCATCCGGCGTTATCGTTACTTTCTCTGATGATTATGTAAAGACCGATCCGAACGTATTCTTCCTTTATCTGCGCCGTAAATTCAACATCGACAACAGTTATACGATTGAAGAAGCGTACAGGATCATAAGGATCAGATACCAGATCTTTTCCGATAACTGGGCATTCGTTAAGGGTACGCCGGTTAAGATCGCAACAGATGTCCCGGCTGAGCTCATCAGAAAATTTGAAGAACAGAATTATCACTATATGGGTATCGTTGCAGGCAAGGAATATGCCAGAACATACTCGTCAGAGGCTCTTTATGCGAGCCATGTCTTAGGTTACTGCGGTAAGATCTCAAGTGTCACTTATTCTGATCTTGCTCCGTTCGGTTATTCGAGTGATGACGTTGTAGGTAAAGCCGGTGTTGAAGCGCAGATGGAAAGATATCTGCACGGAAGCAGTGGTACAACGCCGTACAGTATCTGGACCAAGAATGGTGAAGAAGGCCTTTTCGTTCCATACAATTACGGTGTTCAGCCGGTTGAAGGCGCAACAGTATACCTTACGATCGACTCCAGGATCCAGGAAGTCGGAATGGAAGCTCTTAAGGAATACATCCTTCAGGAGAAGGAAAACGATATATCCGGATTTAAGACAGCGTCAGCCGGTGCTTTTGTTTTGATGAATGTAAATACCGGTGCCATCGTTGCGATGGGATCTTATCCGAACTATGACCCGAATGACTTTATTCTTCAGAACTACGGTTCAGAACAGGCCAAAGAGCAGGTTAAGTGGTACCTGGGTATTGATGCATATGAGGAGATCACAGCAGCAGACCTTCCTTTGTGGAACCGTGCGATCATGTCAATGTACGCGCCCGGTTCAACATTTAAGCCCTGTACGGCTCTTGCCGGACTGGAGAGCGGTGCCATTACACCGAAACAGACAAGAATAGCCTGTGTGAGCCCTTATGACGTAGACGGCTGGAAGTTCAAATGCCTCGAGTATCCGAACGGAGGTCACGGCTACCTCACTTTGGATGATGCCATGGCTCAGTCCTGCAATATCTACTTCATGATCCTTGGTATCCGTACGGGTATCGACAATATATCTGCTATGGCAAACAGATTCGGTCTGGGTGTTAAGTCAGGAATCGATCTGCCGGGTGAGATCTCAGGAGTCATGTCCAGCCGTGAGAACAAGAGACTTACAAGACAGTCCGTTTACGATAAGACCTGGTTCCCGTCAAATACCGCTCAGGCTTCGATCGGCCAGTTCGATAACTGCTTTACGATCCTTCAGCTTTGCAGATATACGGCAGGAATCGCCACCAACAAGCTCTGCACGCCTTATGTAGTTGATAAGGTAGTCGCAAGTGACGGTACGATCCTTTATGAAGGCCAGCAGGAATCCGTTGATATCGGTATTTCCGAAGATAACATCAAGGCTGTAAGAAAAGCCATGATAAGTGCCGCTTATGGTTCTTACTACTACAATTCGACGATCGGAAACGCATTTAACCGAGATGAATATCCGATCAAGATGGCTTGTAAGACAGGTACGGCTGAGACGGGATTCGAGGATTCACGTAAAGAGTATTCAAATGGTCTCTTCATCTGTTACGCGCCTAACGATAATCCTGAAGTTGCTCTGGCGCTCGTGGTTGAGAAGGGTAAGTGGGGTTCATCGTCCGTTGGTATCGCGAAAAAGATCATGGCAGCATATTTCAACCAGCCGATGAACAAGCTAAAGACAACATATCCTCAGGGCAATCCGATGGTCGGTGACTATCTGCCGCCTTCAAACAGCAGAAGCCGTTAAGTATTTGAATGATCCGCTGTTTGTGCAAAAATCAATTTTCGGATTGTTGATTTGTAATAATAATTAGTTGCTCAAAAACACATTCTATTGTACAATCTGTTCAGTAAAGTTTTAATGGGAGATTTCGGATGAAAATAGTTTTGATGGCTGACAACAGGAAGACCGAACTTCTGGTCAATTTCTGCATTGCATACAAGCCTTTGCTTGAGAAGCATCAGCTCATCTCTGTATATAACACTGCAAAACTTCTTAAGTCTGCTGCTGATCTGGAGGTTTCAGGTCTTTCAGTAGATTATTCCAGCGGTTTTGAGCAGTTGGCTTCCAGAGCAGAATATAACGGAATCGACTGTGTCATTTATTTGAGGGACGGCCGTCAGGTTGGTGAATCCAATCCTTTCGAGCTTTTGGACGTCTGCGACCAGAATACTATCCCTTATGCTACTAATATCGCTTCAGCAGAGATCTTAGTTACCGCTATCGACAGCGGTGCTCTTGATTACCGCGAATGGACTGCAGGCTGATCCGTATCCCTTTAGGACCTTTAGAGTCCAATATGTATTTAATCACCGGCTCGTCCGGTGTTTATATTATTGATCCGTCTGTTTCTCCTGCAAGTGCGGAGGATTTTACAGGGATTTCAGGTCTTGCAAAAGGTGATGCCGGTGTAAAAGCGATTTTTTTAACCCATGGCCACCACGATCACATCAAGCACATTAATGACTGGATCAAGGCTTATCCATCTTCTCAGGTGTTCTTCAGCAGCAATGACAGTGAACTTTTGACCAACAGCTTTATGAACTGCTCTTATATGGAGGGTTCTGAAGTAGTTTACAGCTTCAAGTTCACGGATCTGGCAGGCACACATGGCCAGACGGCATATAAGGATGACGATGTCGAGATCAAGGCATATGAGACTCCCGGTCACACTATGGGAAGCTTATGCTTCCTGGCAGATCTTGACGGTGAAGAGGTGATGTTTACGGGTGATACCGTATTCAGAGGTTCTGTAGGCCGCACAGATATGCCAGGCGGATCTTCCAAGATGCTGATGGAGTCAGTAAGGCGTATCAGCAAATTTGATCCTGATCTTAAGATCTACCCCGGTCACGGTCCCGAATCCACTATCGGAGACGAGATTAAGTTCAATCCTTTTTTCGGGTTTTAGTTATAAATAGGATAGAAAAGACGTCATTTCAGGAAAAGTTCCTTGAAACGCAATAAATAAAGGCCTTTGAGCCAGCTGCAGCGTCCGTTTTAACGGGCGTTTTGTTTTGTCGATTTTGTCGGTATTTGTCGAGTTTTGTATGGTAAATCAAAGGCTTTTCCATTGTAGAATCTCCAAAAAAGGAGGTGCCTTATGTCTTCATTGGAATCAGCTGTATGTTTTTCTCTTATCCTTGTCCTTCTTGCTTTCATGATCGCAGGCCCGGAAACAATAGCTCTTGATTCTTTTCAAATGGCCAAAGACGGCGGAAATGAGCTTTTTTACATGGAAAAGGACCGGGATGTTCTATACAAAAACAACGTGAGGGGCGTCGACTGTTACGATGCTTCGCCTGAAAAACTCTGTACATTTCTCACGGGTATCTCGGACAACTTCAGGCTTTTCTATGGAACTACATTCGATCTTGCGAATGCAAAGCCCGGAAAGGAGGCTCCGGATGAGGAGAATTAACCGCAAAACAATAACCAAACATGGCGCTTCAACTATATTTCTGGCGATAATCATGTCAGCGCTTGTACTTGTTGAATGCACATATCTCTCGTTTGTCTGGAACCTTGATTATGCATTAAGCGTAAATGCTGCCCTGAAGAACCAGATAGAGACCATCTTAAGCGACTATAACAGGCAGCTTTACAGTGTATACGGCATTTATGCCTTTTCGATCGACGGCATTGACAACGAATGCTTCGAAAAAGCTCTGGAGATAAACGGTCTTGAATCTAAATCTGAGCTTTATATCTCAGGCAAACAGAGATTTACCTGTGATGATCTAAAGAAAGCAATCAATTCGTATTACTGGTACAGAGGCACCGGAATCGGCTATAAGAGCGTTGTGGAAGGTTACCGGGACATGATCTTAGAACTTGATAAGCAGGGAATATTCCAAAAGGTC
>Ga0247610_10008403_pt1 | contig 10495 bp, 5 predicted proteins | sample 174DNAGHGhighgp2_FD_193483 | JGI IMG/M metagenome (GOLD analysis project Ga0247610, IMG submission 193483) | Sheep rumen microbial communities from Palmerston North, Manawatu-Wanganui, New Zealand - 1742 DNA GHGhigh gp2 | ecosystem: Host-associated > Mammals > Digestive system > Stomach > Rumen ... | reverse complement strand
TCTTTTGTTCTGCTTTGGAAAGGCTGGAAAAACTATTCGCGTAATAAAAAAATCATCGCAATACTCATCTTATTGCTTGGCGATTTTGAATTGTGGCTTCCAATTCTCACCACACCGCATCTTATGGATTTGTTATGGCATTAACCCCTGTTTTGTGAACGGTGTGTGTGACGGGAACCCAAGAAGGGGTGAAACAAAATGGTAACATCATAATGAATGTGTCGCCTCTTCGAGGTTTTTAATCGTCATCCAATGCCCATTATACAGGGGTGATAACCCCTGCCTGTAATATGACGTCCCTCTGGGACTTGCGAAGGTGAGACGTTTAATTAATTATCTAAACTTTGGACTGTTTTTCTTTACGATACTTAATCGTTTTTTTTCGCTTATTGAAATATGCCAAATAAAAAAAGAGCCATTCTTGAGCAGCTCTTTTATATGTGGGCAGTATCGATAAAGCCTTACCCCCTCGCAGGAAACATACCTGGACAGCTTACTAACATAAGCATTGCGAATATGCAAAGTTGAAGCTGATTTTGCCAAATTTTACTTTCAAAATTCTTTTTCTCCTCGCTTTTCTCTATCTTTGCTTTGCTGTTGTGAATAAATCACAGTGGCAGTTACATACATAAAGCGTCAGCCTGATGCTTGTTTTTGGTCGTTTGAAACGTAGGAAATTTCAAGACTGAGTATCAAAAACAATGCAAAAGACGATGCTACGGGTATGATATATACGCCCGTAGTGTGCATGGGCATTTTGTTCCGTGCACACTTTAAGGGTTTGCTATAATATCGTACGACGTGGGTATCGCTTTGCTTGTCTATACTCAATGGTTTCCTACGACCACAAACGACAGACGGGTAAAGGTTCAGATACCCACGTTTTTTGTATGTGGCAGAAAGCAAGCTATTGAGTAATAATGGTCTGATTCGGGGTGTTTGGCGGACGAAGATGAGTGCCTAAAGGCATTCCGACAGATGCTTTGAACGATTTAGAAATACAAGATAAAATCTGTATTCTTGTTGTTTCTGCCATCAATGGATGCGTTAGAAAAGAAGATAAAAATTGTGTCATCGATGCAATTAATATTTTGCTTCAACCAAATTCTAAAAAATATCCAAGCTGGGAATCATCTCTTAATATCAAAAGTCACATAAGCCTTCCGCAATTATTTTCGGAATTAAGCCATATCAACGAAAAACAACAAAGACGGAAAAAAGAGGGAGTTTATTATACCCCTGATGATGTAACGGACTTTATAGTTAGTAATTCATTTCTCAATTATGTCGATGATAGTATTACACAGGTTTATACAAGTGAAGTTTGCAAAAACAAGATAATTGCTAAATCCCCAAGAGACATTGAATCGATAATCAAAGCAAAAGTTCTTGATCCAACTTGTGGAACTGGGGAATTCCTAACTACTGCCTTACAGATTAAAATGGCAATTGCCCATCCAAAGGATGATTTAACCATAATGGCTATCTGTAATAGTTTGTATGGTAACGACATTGCATCTTTATCCACAGATATAGCCAAGGTTAGATTGTTTTTTACGCTTTTTGAAAAACTATCAAACAAAGACAATTGTACCCAAGTTGCACGTACGCTTAATAGACATTTTTCCAATGAAGATTTTGTTCCTTCAAAAGAGAATTGTAAAGAACGTTATGACATAATTGTAGGCAACCCCCCATACGTTGAATATAGTAAGGCAGACGGCATTTCTTCAAACAATTACGGGAACATATATGCTGATGTTTTGCACAATTGTTCCTATCTATTAAAGAAAAATGGCGTTCTCGGTTTTGTTATCCCATTGTCTTATGTTTCTACAAGTAGAATGTGGAAACTGCGTGAAAAAATGGCTGATGCACTGAAGAAAGAATTTGTAATGAATTTCGCAGACAGACCTGACTGCCTGTTTGATTCTGTCCATCAGAAACTTACAATATTAATAGGCAATGGTGGTGTTGAAGAATGCAAATATTATACTTCAGGTTACTATTATTGGAATGATGCAGAACGCAAATCATTATTTGACAAAGTATCCGTGTGTGAAAATACAGTGGTTGAGAAGGATTTCATCCCAAAGATTGAGAATGAATTAGAAAAATCCATATACACCAAAATCACGAATAAAGGAACCCCTCTTTTTGAATTTCTAAAAAGCAAAGGAAATACAGGTAAATCATTGCATTTGAATATGAGAGCGTGCTTTTGGATGAAGTGCTTTTCGTTCAATCCAGGCTCTAATGAATATGAAGAGTTTAAAGTTGAAGAATCCGTCTATCATTATTTGTTGTGTTTATTGAACTCATCCTTATTCTTTTTCTGTTGGAATGTTATATCGGATTGTTGGCACATAACACAAAAAGAACTGAAGTGCTTTAAAGTCCGATTGGGGGTTGGTGATTTAAGCCAATTTACAGATTTGGCTAAAGCATTAGAAACCAAATTAGACCAGACAAAAAAATACATTGGCTCAAAGCAAGTTGATTACGAATACAAACATCGGGATTGTAAAGCGGAAATAGATGCTATTGACAATGCTCTGCAAACTGTTTACGAGTTGACAGACACCGAGTTAACTTATGTAAAAAACTACATTTTAAGATATAGAATCAGTAGCACATATATGAATGTTATAGATTTATTTGCGGGTTGCGGAGGTTTCTCTGTCGGTTTTAAAAAGGCAGGCTTTAAGATAACTAAAGCAGTTGAAATCAATGAAGAAATAGCAGAATCATACAAGTATAATCATAGAGATACATTGGTGTACCCAAATGATATTGGCGCCATTGACAATGAAAAGTTTTTCTCAAGAAACGAAGCTGAAGTGATAGTTGGCGGACCACCTTGTCAAGGTTTTTCTATGGCAGGTGCGCGAATTAGAAGTAGTAATGCATTTATCGATGACCCCCGCAATTTCTTGTTCCGCCATTACATCAATGTTGTGAAATTGGTTTTGCCCAAAGCCTTTGTTTTAGAGAATGTTAAGGGAATTTTATCAAAAGACAAAGGCGCTATTTTCAACGAAATAGTGAATGCGTTTGGCAATCCTGACAATTTTGACGGCAACAAGTATTATTTGCATTATAAGGTTGTCCGCGCTGTCGAATATGGGATTCCACAACAAAGAGAACGTGTTGTGTTAATTGGTTGTCTTAACAAGGATTTTGATATTGACTTACTATTCGAAAAGGCGAAAGAACAAATAATTAAGGATGACAAGCATTTCTTTGATAAAGTTTCTTTGGCAGACGCCATATCAGATTTGGGAGAACCAACAATAAATGGAACATCAAAATTGAAGAAATGTAAAACGGATTATCAAAAACTATTGCGTTCTGATGTTGCCATTGTTCAAAATCATATTCGCTCACATCACAACGATATAGCAGTAAGCAGAATGGAACGTGTGGGAAATGGTGAAAATTGGACAGTGTTAAACGAAGATATTCATTCAGTTCATAGTGGTGCTTATGGCAGATTGGAATGGGATAAACCAACAATGACTATAACAACACGCTTTGATACACCATCAGGCGGAAGGTTTACGCATCCTACTGAAAACAGAACACTAACACCAAGGGAGGCTGCACGTGTTCAATCATTCCCTGATGATTTTGTTTTCACAGGTTCAAAAACATCTGTGTGTAAGCAAATAGGTAATGCTGTACCCCCAAAATTGGCATATTTTTTAGCAAACGTTGTAAAAAATCTCACACAAAATGAGCAACTTAAGTGACATCAAATTACGAAAACTGAATTCCTTAAGCAATCAAGGAGGCTTTTGGTATATCACCAAACAAAATCTTGTGTTTAGAGACTTGTGTTTTATGGCTAAAATACTTGATGATTGGAATGATAGACCAGAAGAAAACTATGAATCATTCTTTAATAATCACAAGATTCTTCCAGAGTATGGAGAATTAGGTGCGTCAACGGCTCATCGAGCAACTAAAAATTGTGAATATCTTGGATTGATTAGACCGTCAGAAAGGTATAGTGCACAGAATCTAACCCCATTTTATTTCGCTTTGAAAGATTTATGCAAAGGTGATTTTGATAGGTTGTCGTTGTATCCTAACATCATCAACAAACAATTGGAGCGAATATTTATCGACTCAAGTTTAAATGCTTTATATACAAGTCAAATTAAAATTTGTCCATTTATGTTTTTGTTCAAAATTTTACTTCTTATTGGTGATATAACCAATTCATATAAGATTACAACACAAGAGTTTAAATTATTCGTTGCCACTGCGCAAACTTGGAAGGATTATTTTGCAGTTGTTGAATCAATTATAAGATATAGAAATGATACTGATTTTAAAAGCGCAAGTGATGCAAATTTTTCAAAGGTTTCGGATGTTAGATATAATATTTTGGCACAAAATCATTCTCAATTAGAGGTAACAAGCACCGAAATAGCAATAAAACAAGGAAATGAAAAAAACATTCGCCGCAAAGTTGCTGAATATGAATTGAATGATACTTTGCAAAATGCAAAAGACATTTTTTCGGCTATCTTTGTATTAAACAACCCTCTTCAACAAATTTTCTACGGAGCCCCTGGTACAGGCAAATCTTACACGATTGACAAATATACAACTCCAGACAACAGTATTCGCACAACATTCCATCCTGATAGCGACTATTCCACGTTTGTGGGCTGCTATAAACCTCAAAAAGAAGGAGATAAGATTACCTATGGCTTTTCATCACAAGCATTCACCAAGGCATATGTGGCAGCGTGGAAAAACAAGGAATCGGCCTATTATCTAGTAATTGAGGAAATCAATCGTGGAAACTGTGCCCAGATTTTCGGTGACATTTTCCAACTTTTGGATAGAGACGATGATGGTTGTTCAAAATACATGATTTCGCCCGATGACGATTTGCGTAAGCATTTGAAATTAGAATTCTATAATTATGATATTGCTGATCCAAAAGTCAAATCGGGAGAAATATTGAAACTGCCAAGTAATCTTCATATTTGGGCTACAATGAACACTAGCGACCAATCACTGTTCCCAATCGATTCAGCTTTCAAACGCCGTTGGAATTGGAAGTACATGCCTATAAAAGATGCTTCCAAAGAGTTGGAGGCTAATGGTAAGAAACCATTCTTTGTTATCAAGGAAGAATTTAAGTGGTGGGAGTTTATTGAAAAGATAAATGAACGAATTTTGAGTGCCACACATTCCGAGGACAAGCAACTTGGTTATTGGTTTACCAAGGGCGATGACACAGGTAAGATTGATGTCGACACGTTTGTGTCGAAAGTGGTGTATTACTTGTGGAATGATGTGTTTAAGGATTATGGACGTTCGAAACATTCGCCTTTTGTTGAGGGGTTTCATTTCCACGATTTCTTTGACGAAAAAGGTGATGCAATAGAAACAAAAGCAATCGCTTTCATAGAGTCAATTTTGGAATTAAATTCTAATTCACCATCAGACGGGGCACAAGCATAATGAAAATTCTGTTCGAAGACTATCAGTATAAATACGACGATGTAGAGCCATTTTTGTCGGAATACCAACATTGCAAGGACAAAAATGGCAACATTGCAATTGGTTTTATTGGATATGTCTTCAACAAAGATTTGAACGATTTTGTGTTTTTCCTGCCTAAGGTTCTTTTGGATAAAGAAGGATATTTCCTTGACACACAGAAACGTCCAGAAGAAATTATCTCTACCGAAGAAATAGAACATAGGGATTTCATTTATGAATTTTCCGTTTGGATTTATCGGGCACTCAAAGAATACAAGAGACAAAATCCCGATAGCGCCATTGTTCAGGAATCATCGTACACGAAGATTGACGACACTTCCGATTTGTCAAGCGGAACCTTGATTGACATTATTCTATCGATGATTCAGTTCAACGAAGAGAACAAGGATTTTTTCTTGTTCACCATCAAAAACATCCATAGTGGCTACAACAAGATAAATTGGAGAAAGACCATCACCAAAACCCAACCGTTCTTGCAGGATGAAACGCCTTTGTATATCAATCCAGTCAACAAGAAAAAACAGATCGATTTCGACGAGGAATTGTTCGTTATTTTCTTTTCAATTTTGAATTATGTGAATGAGAAATATCATTTCTCTACAAAAATAAATTGTAATTATGAGTTAATTACGGGCGAAAAGTTTCAGAACTATTTGGATTCGTTTGGACGACAACGACTATTGCAGATTAAGTACAAGTATTTCTCCGACAAGCTGTTGCAAGTGTGGAAACTCTGCTATTACTTTTTCGACAAGGCGGAGCAGCTTACATCGGCAAACCGAAAGGAGGAAGATTTCCTTCTCGTGAAAGATTTCAACATTGTGTTTGAGTCCATGATTGACGAATTGTTGAGCGACAAAGATGTGCTGAAGGGTCTGAAGGAACAAAAAGATGGAAAGATTGTCGATCACATTTATCCGTACACATCGCTCACTAACAATCAGGATATCTACTACATAGGCGATAGTAAATATTACAAAATCGGAAGTGAGATAAGTTCAAGTTCTCAATCGACCTACAAACAATATACCTACGTCAAAAATGTGATTCAGTATAACTTTAATCTGTTTTTTGAAGGGAAAAACAATTATTTGCAATATAGGGACGCGTTAACCGAAGGTTACAACATAACCCCTAACTTTTTCATCAGTGCCAGCGTTGATAAAGAAAAGGTTGATTATGAGAATGATAGATTGGAATATCGTAATGGTGAAGATAAATTCAGCCGTCAGTTTGAAAACAGACTTTTTGACCGTGACACACTGATACTTTCGCACTATAACATTAACTTCCTATTCGTATTGGCGTTGTATGCAAGTGATTGTGAGTCAGCAAAAAAAGAATACAAGGTTAAAGCACGAAAATTATTCAAGGATAAAATAACCGATTTGCTGGAAGAACACTATGCGTTTTACATTTTGAAAGTCAAAGGCTTGCAAGATTTACAGAAATGTGTTGATAAACATTTTCGGTTGTTGACGGGAAAAATATTCAAACCTTATTCTAATTCCAATCTTCTTTATATGGCATTGGAAAAGCCGTGGATTGCATTGGGACGCAATCAGAAAATAAATGATGAAGATTATAACTACGCAAAACTCTTTGCCACAATATCAGAGGATTTCTTTATCTATCCCAATACATTACGGGAAAATCCATGTGAAATAGTAAAAAAATACGTTCGTCCTTACGAAGATAGAGATGAAAGTCTATCCCTTTCTGTAGCAGCAGAACCACAATTGAATCTCGGTGTTAATGCAAATAATAACATAGACTTTGAGTTATGCAGAAATGACGTTTTTCTTCTTGGATGCTACAAGTCGGAGGAACATAAACAATGGATACACGATTGTAAATTGTACAATGTTCGCCTTGACAAAGATAGAAAAGGATCCATAGACATGAAGGAAATTGTTGGTGGGGCGAGATTCCTTATTTTGTATGATTGCCAAAATCCACACACTTATGAGTTTTGGCGTTTAGGAGCCACCCAATTTTACTATACAAAAGAAGATTTGGAAAAATTGTTTTATCCACAACCTGATGGAGATTTTTATTTTGTTTATGAACTGATTGAAGAATTTGATAGTAAAATTCTTGGTATAGAATCATCGTTTTCGAAAGACGGCAGCCCTATATATAAGAAAGGGCGCGAATTGTGAGAGCCAAAGTTAAAAAGCTCTGCCTCACACCAAATTTCATTTTGTCATTTTACCATTTAGGTCTGAAAGGCCTTGACAGATACAGCCCACGGGCAACGCCCTGGGTTAAGATGATCAACATACATTGCAACCGCAGGGCGTTGCCTTGGACTATATCTGTTATGGGCTTTCAGCCCAAACGCAAGTGTTTTCAATTATTCAAGGAACTATAAATAAAATTTTCGTGCCTCCTTATTTCTAAAAAGTACCGAAAATTCAAGTAAAAAAACACGAAAAAGTACCGATATTTCAAGTAAAATGGGGTTGGTCTTGTATAATAACCTTGAAAAATCATAACCTTGTCCCCAAAAATTCGGGTGGAGATACCCGTTCCTTAACTATACTTTTTACACCACATAAGGAACGAGTGTCGCGATAGTTGATGATTTTATTCAGTATGGGAATATAAAATTTGAGACTTTTATTCAATATAGAAACATAAAAAAAACATTTCTGCAAGTAAAATAGGTTTGAGTTCGTCCAATAATCTCGAAAAGCTGCAAAATCTAAAATTGCTTTTATTTGAAAATTGGTTTACAAATTGGAAATTATTTGTAATTTTGTAACCTTGATTTGAGAATGATTGGTGTTATGGAATTAAAGGAAATATTTAGTGCAAGACTAAAGAATGCACGTGTTATCAACGGCATGTCAATGGATGAACTCTGCTCCAAGATGAACAACTTAATATCGAAGCAGACCATTTCGAAGTACGAGTCTGGCAAGATGTTGCCAAACTCCACTAATCTTATTGCCCTTGCTAATGCACTGGATGTGAAACCGGACTATCTGTTGCGCCCCTTCTCTGTGTCACTTGATAGAATAGAATTCCGCAAAAAATCGAAGATGAGTGTGAAAGATGAAAACTCTATCAAGGAAAGAATTCGTGACAGGATAGAGCGATACATTGAAATAGAGGAAATATTAAACATCAACTCCAATTTCAGCAATCCTATCAAGAACAATGCTGTAACTTCATCCTCTGATATTTATCGGATAGCTGCAGAATTGAAGGATGTTTGGCAATTGGGACAGGATGGCATTCCATATGTAATAGAAATGTTGGAGGAGCATTGTGTAAAGGTGATGGAAATGGATGCACCGGATACCTTTGATGGTTTGAGTGGCCTCGTTGGAGATCACAAACCCATCATCGTTCTGAACAAGAACTTCCCTGTGGAACGAAAGCGTTTCACCGTTATGCATGAATTAGGGCACTTGCTTCTTGATTTTGACGAGTCACTTCCACAGAAAGATGTAGAGCGTTTCTGCAATCTGTTTGCCAACGAGATGCTGATCTCTCAAGATGTTTTCAAGAAACTGTTGGGCGCGTCTCGTCATGACATTTCTTTGAACGAACTTCGTGCTATCCAGTTGAACTTTGGACTCTCAGTAGATGCTCAGATGTTTAAGGCCAGACAACTAGACATCATTAGCGATTCGCGCTACAAATATTTCTGCATCACTAAGAACCAAAATTCCGTATTTAAGGAACAGGTGGAAAAGAGCTCCTATCACGAAGAGAAATCCACCAGGTTTGAGAGCCTTGTCTATCGTGCTTTGGCTTCTGAACTGATAACTTATTCCAAAGCCTCTGAGCTATTGAATGAATCAATTAATGTAGTCCGTGAGCAATTAGAGTTGGTATAGAAGCATGGATGTTGTAATCAATGACACAAATATCTTCCTGGACTTGTATGATGTGGTTTTGCTTGACACGTTTTTCCAATTGCCAGTACAAGTGCATACTGTTGACTTCGTTGTCAATGAAATCAAACAACCTGCACAGCAGATTGTGATGCAAGACCTTATTAGTAGGGGGATGCTCATAGTGAAGGATTATTCATCAGAGAGTCTTGTCAATCTATATCAGTTTAAAATCGAGTGCGGTGGCAATCTGACACTGGCAGATTCTACCGTTATCTACTATGCACAATCGATTGCTGGATGCAGAATCTTGACAGGCGACCGACAGTTGCGTAACCGAGCAGAAGAACGAGGTATAACCGTATCAGGGATCTTATATGTGTTTGACCTGCTCGTAGAACACAGATTGATTCCGCCACCAGAGGCAGCTCAAAAATTGGAAAACCTGTTCAAAATCAACACTAGATTACCGAGACAAGAAACAGAGAGACGGATAGAAAAGTGGAAAAACACCCGATAGTTGTGTGTTTAATGAAACCGTCTTGATTGCGTTTCTCGATATAATCCTTTTTTTTTACTTCTTATATCCCTCTTAATTTATTACCTTTGCCTTTCATTTCGAAGTTATGTATAACGTTGGTGAAATTTTAATTAAGAATGCGCATGTCCATAACCTAAAAGGCGTGGATGTGACGATTCCTCGGAATAAATTAGTGGTGGTAACGGGTCTATCTGGATCTGGTAAATCTTCTCTTGCTTTTGATACACTCTATGCTGAGGGTCAGCGTCGGTATGTGGAGAGCCTCTCTGCTTATGCTCGTCAGTTCCTGGGTCGTATGAGTAAGCCGGAAGTGGACTTTATCAAAGGAATCCCACCTGCTATCGCTATTCAACAAAAGGTAAATACTCGTAACCCGAGATCTACTGTGGGTACCTCCACGGAAATATATGAATACCTGAAACTGCTCTTCGCTCGTATCGGTAAAACTTATTCCCCTATATCGGGTGTGGAGGTGAAGAAACATCAATTGAGTGATGTGACCGATTTCATCTTTTCTTTTCCTGAAGGTACCAAGGGTATTCTTCTGGCTCCTTTTGTGTTGTCATCAGGTAGAACGATG
>Ga0247610_10008400_pt1 | contig 10496 bp, 4 predicted proteins | sample 174DNAGHGhighgp2_FD_193483 | JGI IMG/M metagenome (GOLD analysis project Ga0247610, IMG submission 193483) | Sheep rumen microbial communities from Palmerston North, Manawatu-Wanganui, New Zealand - 1742 DNA GHGhigh gp2 | ecosystem: Host-associated > Mammals > Digestive system > Stomach > Rumen ... | reverse complement strand
GGATTGTATAACGGATCTGGTTTGGAAACAATAGAAATTGATTTTACAAAGTGTAAGAATAAAATAACTGTTATAAGTGGACCTAATGGAACAGGTAAATCTACTATAATAAACGCTTTGAATATTCTTCCTGATAGCAATGATTCATTTATGTCTGGAAGAAATGCATCTAAGATAATAAAACTGATATCAGATGAGGGACACATATATGATATTCAGATTATACATCCTTTGGATAAGCATGGAAATAGAGCTACTACAAGAGCAACTATACAAAAGGATGGAATTGAATTAAATACATCTGGTAATGTATCTCAGTATAAGGAAATTATATTTGCTGAGTTTGATATGGATTCTAATTATATCGAATTATTTAAGATATCTGGAGATAAGAGAGGATTATCCGATAAGACTCCTGCTGAGAGAAAGAAATTTATGGCTAGTCTTATATCTTCTCTTGATGTGTACAATAGCATCTACAAGAATCTTAATAAGAAAGCGAATATATTTAAATCATATATTAATACTTTAACTAGTAAGATACAGAATATAGGTGATGAGACAAACTTGAGAATGAGTTTATCATCATTGGATACAAGAGAAAAACAACTTAATGATATTATATCTGCCAATAAAGAAGAGATAGTAAGACTTCAGACTATCATAGCTATGGATGATCCAGATGGTAGTATGAGTGATGAATATGAATTCATTAAGGATAAATGTGCTGAATTGGAGAAAACTATAAAAGAGCAAGAATCTTCAGGTTTTCCTTTTTTCGACGATGTTATTCAGCTTGAAAAACGCAAGAATGATCTTAAAACAGCAGAAGCTAATAGAGAAGCTATAAATCAACAAAAGATAGCTTTGGTTGAATTATCATCTCAGTATACTGAGGATATAAATAAACTGCAAGCTAGGTTGGAGAAGCTAAGTAGCTCTATTGGTGGAGAAGATTTAGAATCTAAGATTAAAGAATATGAGAATTCTATAAAATATGTAGATGATGCATTTAGAGAAGTTGGTGTAGAAGATGTGGATGCTATATCAGCAGACGAGATGAATCATACTATAGAGATTATACACAATATAACTGAAGCCATTGATATTCTTTATCAGGATACTGATTGTTCAAATATAGATAAAGATTTCAATGATGTATCTGGAATAAATAAATTAATAGATAGCTGTGAAAAAGATATTAAAAAGCTTACTGATGAAATAGAAGAAACTACTGCTAGCCTTGGTGAGCTTAAAGCAACAAAAGGAATAACTGATGTATTATCTAACAGACCTAAAGAATGTAAGATAGATTCATGTCCTTTTATATCTAGTGCTGTAAATCTTTTCTCAAAATATGGTGATATAGATTTAGCTATAGAAAGACTTGAAAATCTGTTAACTGCAGATAGAGAACAGATATCTGGATTAGAAGAATTAATAGAAAATAAAAAGATAAGGTTATCTACGATAAGTCAAGTTCAATCAGTTACGAACATGATTAGCTTAAATTTACGTCTTTTAAAGAAATTCCGTATTACTACTCGGATTTTAGATTTAAATACGTTTTTAAGCTGTTTATCGTCTGGATATAATTTCAATGAGCTTAGAACTTTATCACAGTATAATGATCTTGCTAATGAGATTATATTATATAAAACTAATAAAAAGAACCTGGAACAACTTAGATCTCAGTATACTATTTACTTAGCAAATAAAAACCAAGTAGATGATATGATGAGAGATATAGAAGAAAAACAGAATAAGAAAACTGAAACTATAAACAAGATAAATGATCTTCAAACTCAATATAACAGTGAAGGACAGTTAATAGCTGGACTTAATGATAGGATAACTAATACCGAATTCTATTTCTCTATTAAAGAAAGCTATAAAGAATTCTTAAAGAAGAGAGAAGAATTTGAAAAGAAGTTTGCTACATCTCTTGAGAATATGAATAAGATATGTATCTGCAAAAATAATATCGATAAGGCTCAGCAAGAATTAAATCCTTTATCTGATACTAGAAAATCTATAGAATCTCAACTTACTTTATTAAGTTCTTATGCAGTAGAATATGAACAGTATAAGGTGAAGTATGATGTTGTTAATAAATTGAGAGGATATAGTTCTCCTACATCAGACAGTATACAAGCATTATTTATGTCTATATACATGGATAAAACTCTTGATATGGTTAACCAATTACTTCAAATGATGTTTGGTGGACAATATAGAATCATGCAATATGTAATAAATGATTCTGAGTTTAGAATTCCATTCATAGGAAATGGATTCCCTGTAGATGATATAAGTAGTGGATCAACATCACAGAAATGCATGATGGGTATGATAATTAACTTAGTATTATCTAGTATATCGTCAGGTAAATACAACATAGTGTCTCTTGATGAAATTGATGGTGGTCTGGATGATGCAAACAGATATATGTTTGTGGATGTATTACAACGTATATCAGAGATGCTAAGATTTGAACAGATCTTTATTATATCTCATTCTGTAGAGTCAGCTCTAAATAATGTAGATGTAGTATTATTATCTAATGATCAAGTATATCTTGATCAATTTGGAAACTCTAATATTATATTTAGACGATAGGTATATATTAGAGTCAAAACATCGTAATATATAGCAATAAACTATATAATTCTATAATGAATGGAGGAAACAAAAAAATGGCAAAAAAGAAAAGTGTCGACGTAGTAGCTAACGAACAGGTTTCTTTACAGGCTCCTTGGGTTCTTCACTACAAAAAGATCTATAACGTTCTGACAAGAGATCCAGAAATCGAAGTTACAGAACTGACAAATAATGATGATGAAAGTGAATATTCATTCAATATCGAGTCTGCTAACTGTAATAAGATCGTTGCCCTGTCCAAGATTCTGAAGCAGGATCTGGTATTCGGTAATGTTAGCCTGAAGATCAACTTCCTGGTAAAGAATGATGCATCTGATGGTAATGCTTCCATCGATGATTTCTTAACAGCATTCGAAGATAACCAGCTGTTCTATGGTACTGAAGAGAGTCAGTTCTATAAGTATCTGGTATTCAAGAGAGATATCGTTAGCTATATGAGCGATGATCTGCACGACTACTGCTTGAATTCTCATATGATAGCAGCAGACATGGTTAAGGATATTGTTAACGAGCCGGAAGGTATTTCTATTTGTACAGAGGCTCCGGCTGTAGACTAAGAAGAAATTGTAAATTAATAAGCACAGAACATTATGATAAATAAATAGTATGAAATCTTTGCTTACATTACTTTTTCCTTTCTTTCTTTAAAGGATATGACCCTGGAGAATATTCTCCAGGGCCATATTCTGTATGAAGGTATTTTTGTCTTGGCAAGAAAAAGCACTGGGTAGATGCACTTTCTTACTTAAATGTTATACTTTAGTATCATCATACTTTATTCCTAATATATCTCTGATATTTCTATCCATTTCTATAAGGAGTTTATTAATAGCTCCATTGATAGGTATAGAGTTAACTAAACGTTTATCTATAGATATCTGAGAAATGAATGCATCTATAGGCTCATTAGGTCTAAAGTCTGTATAAGGAGTATTCTCCTTAGGTATAATATTCTTTATGGTGGCCTTATTAGCAGCAAAGTAAACTATCTTATCACCAATAGCAACACTATCTACATACTCAAGATAGAATTCAATAAGTATAGCTTCTTGAGCTCTCTTAAGTTTACCGGTAGGTTCGAGTTTATACGTTGCAGGCAAGTACTCACCTTCAATGTTCTCTTCCTTTAATTTTTTCTGAAGTTCTTTAATAGGAGCTTCATATGCTTTAACTATCTTCTGTAATGAAGGAGATAATTCATTCATCTCTACAGTACGATAAATCTTAATATCAACTATCTTACCTGATACTTCAGATCTAATAGACTTACGTCCAAACTCAGAGATTTCAGACTGATCAGCATTCATAACTCTCATCAATGTATTAGCTTCTTCATCTTCATGAGGATCTTGCCAAATGATAAGAGGATCTTCTACTTCTACAGGATCTCCAACTTTCTTTATATTATATACGATAGCTTCTTTATCAATAACATGATCTACCTTACGAATAATTCTAGTAGATAATGCTTTAGATAATCTTTCAGTACAAATACCAGAATCTTCGAAACCATCATCAGTATTTATAATACCTACTTTACAAAGCTTACCGATATTATAAGCAATATTATCAGATTCACCTACACTATTACTGAAAGATGTAGGATCATAAGCCAATATATCACCAGCTTTAATCTTCTTACCTGCAGATAAACCTTTCATCTTATTCAGTTTCAAAGGTACATAGAAACCTGCATCAGAGTTCTTTTCTACAGTTTCTTTAAGATTAATATAATCTTTATTTCCATCCTTATATTCTACTATCATAAAGTCATCATTGACCTCTTTAATAGTGCCATCCTGTTTAGCTTTAAAAGCAAACTTGTCTATCGTAAGATAAGGCATTGCTTCATCAGCACCATTGGTAATAAGTAATGGATCAGATTCTTCAGTTCTCATAGAATGCTTAGCTGTCTGAATAAATGTCATGTAAGTTCTATCAGAGTCATCTCTAGTAGAACCAAAAGGTGTCAAAGCTTCAGTAGCACACAGAGTATTTGCTGCATTCATCTTAGATACATCAGAGTTAATACTCTTTATATATCCTCTTTCACCTTCTACATTCATATTCAAAGTAGCCTGTCTAGTAATACCAACACTTGCAGAGAAGTTGGTTGACATACCAATTACATTAAGCATACTATCATCATAAATACGTTTATCAAGAGAGTAAGATCTATCATCATTAAGACCAGCCTTACCCTTGTAAGTAACAGCATTAGTATTCTCTACAGCGTACAATGCGTTAATGACACTATCATCAGATGAGATAGGTGACAATAATATCTTATCAATAACTGCTGTTTGCTTCATAGCAAACTCAGCACCTGCTCTGTTATGCTTAATACCTATAGCATAAGCAGCATAAGCTTCAGATAATGCTTCATAAGTATAAGCAGCTACTAATTCTGTACGTCTAATACGTCTAGTTGAAGTATCAGTATGCTTAACAAACTTATTATCACAAAGAAGATTATTAGCATATAAGAACATCTCTACAAAATCAGTAGGTAACTTATAATACTTAAGAGTTTCTTCAGTCATAGGATCAATTAAACAATCATAGAAGTTATCCAAACCATCAGATCTAGATCTACCACCATAATTATCTAAGAATTCCAACCACATAGATTTATTATCTATATCAGTAAAACTGAATGCAGTTGTATCACATTCTTTAAGGCCATTTAAAAGCATACATGAACTATAATTCATGCCATAGATTAGATATCCATCTTTAAATCTTATAAGATCTTTGCTAAGATCATGTCTTTCTTCATTAGTTATCTTTTCTTTGAGTTCATAATTGATCTTAGCCTTACTAAGAACAGCAGATAATCCCTCAAGATAACCAAGAATAACCACCATAGGAATCTTCTCATTAAGGATATTACACCTAGAATAAGTTCCACTAGTAGCAGGTTTCATCTCTTCATAGATTTTGAACACTTCTTTGTAGAAATGCTCGTCATGATTAAATATCATATCTACTACAGTATAACCTTTCTCTGCAATATAATACTCAATAGTACCTTCCTTCTTATTGATACCCATAGGAACACCCTTAGAATCATCAACGTTAGGATAATCTTTCCTAATCTTCTCAGGATCAAAGTACCATTTGTAACTAGGTGTCTCTATAATTGAATATACACTGGCTAAGTCAATATAATCAATAGGTAATTCGTACTTATTACAGATACGAGTATTATCACCAGTTGTTACTTTAACTGTTTTACCAGTATATTTCTCAAGAGCTTTGATAAATCTACTAGTAGAAGGTAATGATCTACCAGTATTAGTATTTACTCTATAGATAAATACTTTCTGATAGTTGGAAATAATCTGACAAGTATCAAGATTAGTCTTTATAATAGGCATATTGAAGAACTGGGTCTGTAATGACTTAGTATTACCTCTCAATATAAATCTATTATCCTTCATCTTAGGTATATCCATCTTAACAGTGAATCTCTTACCTCTGAAATCTTCCATCTCTATAGTATAAAGATCCAATCTATCTTCAGATGTGGAATGATCTTCAACTTTAAGATTACGTATAGCAACAGGTTTAGAAACTTTAGTAAAATGATAAATGCAATTTACTATATCTTTATTAAGATCATAACTCTTATCAAAATTCATATACTTCATTTCTTTCCATTCAGGATTAGGTGAAGCTATATTAAGAGCTGTAGTTTCTATCTGCTTATCTACAGGGTTAGGCTCAAGTAATTCTTTTACAGTCTTACCCTTTACAGTACTCTTAAGAAGATCATCATTAAGCTTATTCATACGAGCTGCTCTACCAGCATCCATCTTTACGCCACCATCATCGGCTTCAATATCAATAAGCATAGCCTTAAAATCTTCATCATTATTAAGGAATTCGTAAGCATCTTCTGTAGAATTAACATACTCGGCTGCATTATTAATACTATCAGCTAACTTATCAAGATCAGATTCCATCTGTTTAATCTTTTCAAGATCAGCAGACTTAGTAAGAACCTTTTCATCATTAAGTTCTTCAGTTTGCTTTTCAGGTAATGACTTATCTTTAGCTAATTGAACGTTATTAGATTTAGTATACATTACTACATCTTCTTTAGCTTTCTTAGGAACTTTCTTAGATAATTCATTACCAACCTTCTTATCTTCAGCTTTAACTGCAGCTACCTTAGCAGTAAGATCTACACCCTTAGATAATTCTATCTGATCTACAATATTAGCTTTAATAGCTTCAGGAGTTTCTTTATGATCAAACTCAGTATCTATATCTTCGTCATCTTCAGCTTGTCCAGTTCTAAACAACTTAACAAACTTCATGAACCTCTGAGATGCTTTGGGTATATCTTCAAGCTCACTAAAGTCTAACTTAAAGAATCTGTTATTATCAAAGAATACCAGTATAGTATCACCAAATACAGACTTTAAGCGTGCATTATCAACTTTCATAAGTTCGAATATGATAGATACAGGGTTTATAGACTCTCTATACATCCACATTCTTGTAGCTCTATCTATATCCCAATCTTTAATAGGAATAAATAAAGTCTTCTTATTATATCCATTAGCTTTCAATCTAGGATCGTTAATAAGTCTATCAAGTAAAGCAAGATATAACTCATATCCCTTCTTCAATTTCCATACGTTATTCTTAAAGAATAATTCATTGTAGTAATACAGATCAACAAATACATTCTTTGCTTGTAATCTGTTCATCTCAGGGAAAGCATACTTTATCCATTTATTATCATTCTTAACCTCGTTGAGTTTTTCAACAACTTGTTTACGTTGTTTCATTCTCTCAGCAAATAATAAACGTCTCAATTGCTGATCATAATTACCAGCTTCATTAATGAAAGTAATTATATCTCCCATCTGTAAACTGTCTTCATGTATCTTAAACGTAGCTTCATTGAAAATATAACTTTCAATACAAGCATCTGTCTCAGTATTAAGATCAATATTCTCAACAGTATCTCTTCTGTATACTTGATCTTTTCCCCAAGATTCATGAGCAGTATTCCAATAAGACATAGCTTTTACGATAATATCTTTAACGTAAATAGCATAATCTATATCAGAACCTTCAAAAGCAGATCTCTTCATCACATATATAGATATACATTTAGTTTCTTCTCTAGGCATCATAGATGTTGCTACATCACCGTTAGTGAAGAAAATATCTAACTGAGGTAAATCATCAGCAGATCTGACTTCAATATTAGCTGCTTTTATACACTGTTTATATAAACTAGGTGTAACAATAGGCATACTTGATACCAGATCAGAATAATATCCATTAAAATGAATGAAGTTAGATAAGATATAAGAATCGGAATCACTTACATCTAATTCCTCAACAGCTTCAGTAAACGCTTCTTCCTTAACGGAATAATATTTACTGAATCTATTCTTCTCTCCAACACCAGTAATAGTTACATTATGTTTCTTAATAGCCTTCTTTATATTTCTAGCTAACTCTTCTTCATCCTTAGGATCTACATAATTGAAAAATCTTATAGCAGACTTAACGTGTTTAGCAGAATCCAAAGGATATTTTCTCTTATCAGGAAGACCAAATGTACTATCAGGTAGTTTATTTCTCTCTGCAGAACTCATCTCACAGAGTGAAGTATAGAATTGATAAGATGTAACATCTATAGCATATTCTTCAACTTCTATATTCTTGCTAACCTTACCATTGATATAATATGATACATCTCTCTCCATATAATAAGACTGATATCTAAGTCTATTAACAGTAAGAGGATGGTTCATCAATCTCTTAGAAGACTCATAATTAGGAGTCAATAACAAAATAGCTGAATGTTTCTTTTTGTCATTTTCCAAAGTAGGAAGAAACATAGGTCTCTTATAGATCTTCATGTTCTTCATTTGGTCAAGGAATATCATGCTAATACCCTCCTTTCGAATTATAATAATGTGAGCCATGTAAAAAGCCAGGGTATATTATATACCCTGGTTATTTATAACTAAAATCATTTAATGTATAAGTATGTATAGCATAAAATGGAAGATCACCAGAATACCTTGTATCTTTATCAAGAGCTAAATCTAATAAGCCTTCTTTATATTCTGGATGCTCCCTATATATTTCGTTTAAAGAAGTACAATGTCTTATTACAAAATTATATAGCATAAGTATTGTGTGCGATAATGATACTGTATTATCTCTTATTTTATTTTTATTAGTTCTTTTGAAATCGCTAAGTATGTATTTCATATTAATATTCTCCTTTTAAAAAGGTTAAAAAGGTGGTAGTTAATTAACTACCACCTAAATATTAATAGTAAATCTGATAAATAAAGTCAACTGCTTTGTTAAGTTCTGTAAGATCATTATTCTTGAAGTTAAACTTACTAAATGGAATAATGTCCTGATACCATCTATATTTAGTACCATCATCTTCAGTAACATGAGTGCTATACCAAGCAGTACACAGAGATACAGTATTGATATAAGCATTCTCCCAGCCAAGAACCTGATCGAAGTAATCTCTAAAGTCAAGACGAGTTACACTCAATCTCATTTCAACGAATACTTCAACGTCCTGAGGAGTTTCTACCTCCCACATATTCTCACCCACTTCAGTACCATCAAGGTATCTGATATGAAGCATAGGCTCAGTATCAAACTTCTTAAAGTAATAACCTATCTTACCATTGACAAATGTTCTACGACCAAAGTAAGTCTGTCTTTGATCATAGTCAAGGTCATCGGTATTGCTTACATATCTGAAAGGTAAGATATCATTAACTGGAGCAATACGATCCTTTGTATCTACAGCGATAATCTCACCAGGAGTATTGGCGAACCCAGACTGTCCAACACACCACAGACATGTAATAGGTATATTATGAGGTTGCTCTTCATAAGGTCCATAACTGTTATCAAGACCCATTTCCAAATTGTATGTAGGGAAAGGAACAACCTGTTCAATACCAAATTGTTTACAAGCAGTAACCTGACTACCAGGAACCAAGATCTTATTCTCTACAGTATCAATCAATTTACCTGTTTCGTGATCTATAATATATATCTTGGTCTTTTTAACTCCACCTTTCATCTGACTTATAATCTTAGATGCGGTGTCATTTACAATCACATCATCTTTGATAGATTGTGAATCTTTTAATGTAATTTTCACAACGATTTCCTCCTTTAGAAATATTCCCAACCAAATAGATCGAGTTCAATAAACCAGTTTCTCAATGCAGCAACTTCTTTTGTAGTATAGTTACGACAGTAATTATAAGTAGCATTGTATTTGAAGTCATCTAAGACTTGCTTAGTTACAGCAAAATAATCTGCATATATTCCATCAATTATAGTTTTCATATAAGCAGGGTCTTTCATCATTCTAACTATAGCAATATCCTTTTCGAGTTCTTCTTCATATGCTGCTCTTGTTTCTATCATATACTCTCTAATCTCATCAAGTTCTTCTTGATCAGCGAAGTTGTCCTCCAGGTATAAACCATCACTATTTATTTCAATGTCATTAGGTGCATATCTAGAATTCCTAACGTTATTTACAATAGTGTGTCCTTTAATAGTAGACACCATTGTTTTTGTCTTACCAGAAATTCCATCAACCCATCCACCATCAACATCATAGGTTGGTACTGTAAGATCGTTTATCCTTGGATAAACATTATGAATACCAGTAGCCACATTTTCACCATCAATTTCAACGTACTCCTTCATATCTAAAGGACCACCACCGTCTAAATCATATATTCCTAAACGAGCAGATACTCGTCCACCATCTACTACCCAGAAAGGTAGATTCATCATAGGATCAGGTT
>Ga0247610_10008396_pt1 | contig 10500 bp, 8 predicted proteins | sample 174DNAGHGhighgp2_FD_193483 | JGI IMG/M metagenome (GOLD analysis project Ga0247610, IMG submission 193483) | Sheep rumen microbial communities from Palmerston North, Manawatu-Wanganui, New Zealand - 1742 DNA GHGhigh gp2 | ecosystem: Host-associated > Mammals > Digestive system > Stomach > Rumen ... | reverse complement strand
TCCTCTATCTGGTCGATGATGCAAGAAACAACAAAAAATTTTAGATGCCTGTAACCACGAAACGAGCACCCTTGTCATATTTCAAGTCAAGAACGATGTTATATCCCATAGAGACAGCAAGACGACGAGCCAAAGGTAAACCAATGCCAAGACTGGGCTCATCGGCTGAAAGACGGACAAATGGTTCAAAGATACGTTCTGCATCAGCAATAGGAATAACAGGACCTTCGTTGCTGACGGATATAGCATAAGTACCATCAACATCAGCATAGCAGTTCATCAACAAACTACCACCAGTAGCATACTTGTCGGCATTGTCAAGCAGACAGTTCAATAGTTCCTGCAACAGCGGACTGATATTAACCATCACATCATCTGGCACAGAGGTAGTGAACTCCTTGTCTAACGTACGATTCTTGTATATCGAAGAAGGATGCAGATCATAACTGTTCAGAAAGGAGCGTGCCACTTCATTTAGTCCAATCTTATCCGGTTTCGGCGTTGGAACATCATCGCCATAAAGACTGAACAATACGAGCTGATGAGTAGAAGTTGACACATGATAGGCCTCACGACACACATCATCACGTAACTGCATATACTCATCATGGGGTATCTGCCCGTCCTCATCTACTATCAACTCTGCTGTATTAATCAGCGTGAGCAGAGGAGCTCGAAGCGCATTGATACAGATTTGCTTCTCTTCCTCGGTGATGCCAGACGCATCTTGAGCGTAGGAATCAAGCACAGGATCCATCAGCGACTCTATAGTCTGGGCCGCAGTGAGAATGTCAGTGTATCGCTTGGCACGTTCCTCTGGCTTCAGCAGGAAGTTTGGATTGTTGAAGACACGTGCATAGTTCCTTAATACCCTGATTGGCGACTTCAGTTTTTCCTGTATCGTTCCGACAAAGGCACGACGGATGGCCTCACCTGCTTCTGTGCGACGACGCGCCTCCTGCAACTGAAGGAACTGCTCTTTCAGACGGCGGTTCTTCTTCTGGCGATAGACAAGCAAACCTATGAGCAAACCTATGATAGCCAGTGCCATCAGACCGACAACAAACAACTGTATGCGTCGCATCTCTGCCTTTTCCTGCTCTGCCTGAAACAGGTCAATATCGTTAGACAAATCCAAAAGGTGCTGTTCCAACGATTCGCGCTCGTCAATATTCTGAAGACTATCCTTTAATTCATAAGCACGATAGGCTTTCTCCCAGGCACCCATCTTCTCAAAAACATTGATACGCAACTCCGTGGCTATCATTGGTACATCGATGGAGTCACACCAGGCAAGAGCTCGCTGATAGTCCTTCTGCATGAGACTGTGACAAACCATCACCTGTTCAAGGTTTGCAGCATTAAACTGTGCTGGCAGGTGCGTGCGGATACTGTCATATCGAGAGAAATAATTGTAGAAAGAGGCACGGTCGTCCATCTTGTTGGCAATAATACACCGATAGCCCAGCACACCACTCTCGTACATCGGATTTTGCAGCATTTGCTGTGGCAGACTATCAAGACAAGCCATTGCCTCAGCTGGGTGTTTGAAACTGAGCGACTGCGCCAGTGAGAGATAGACATTGAAAACTGCCACAGGATCCTTTTCACCATCGATGCCCTGAAGTGCACGTCGGAAATACTTCTCACCCATCTCTGGCTGGCTGCGGCCGTTAAAGAAAAAGCCCAGGCTCATGTTGGCCATATAGAGATACTGATCCTGTTGACGCTCCTTGATGTCTTCGGTAAGGAGGTGAATCTCCGCATAAGCCCTATGGAAACGCTTATGATTTACCTCATATATTACGCGGTTCATCCACGTACGATAGTATGTATTCCAGTCCTGCTGCTGTACCAGATAATTCATAAAGGCTTGATGAGCCTGATAGAAATCTGAGTCGTTGCCACTGACCTGAGCCTCATAAATGCGCTTTAGCATTTCTTCTTTTGCTGAGGACTGTTGCTCATCCACAGTCTTTTTCTGGGCAACCAGGGTTAAACACATCGCAAGCAAAACTAAGGTAAAAACGATCTTTTTCATATTTAATATCATCATTATTCTACTTTACTTTAATTAAGTCATCTAATTCTTCAATAAGCATTATTTGTAACAAAAACATGATGCAAAAATAAAAAATATCATCGATATCTCCAATAGCAAAGATACCACAAAAACATGTTTTTGCAAATTCTGAAACAATTTTTGCAGATTCTGAAAGTCAAAATCTAAAAATCCACCTTTTGCTACTCATTAAGGTCACGCATCCAGGAGGTCACGGTCTGTTTCATACGCTGCTTGAAAGCCGAGCTGAAGGTGCTGTAGCTTCTGAAACCACTCTCCTGAGCCAGTTGCTGAGCAGTGAAAGAACGCTTTGCGGCAACGGCCTCACGATAGAGCCTGACAAAATGTTCGATGCGCAGATTGTTAATATAGGTATTATAGGTCATCTGCTGCTGGGTGAAATACTGGTTGAGGTAGTTACGGTTGGTACCGATGATTTTGCAAAAATCATCAAGCCTGATGTCATGTCGCAAATAAAGATGTGTAGCCTCGCAACGCTGTTCTAACAACAGACCGATGTTAGAGGTTATCACAGTGGACAATGCCATCGCAGACATGGGTGCTAACTCTTCATAGCTGGTCACCTGACTACTGGTGTCGTCAAGCGTCTGGAGCGTCTCCACTCGCCAAAGCAGCAAACAAATAAGCACGATGTCGTTTATCTGAATGAAATAAGCAAAAAAGCTGCCATTACCGGAAATGATGTAGAAATCAAGTATCAGCATGCAGACAATTATGGCCACAAGACTCTGCCACACCTCCTTATGCTCCAAATCTGCGTAATTTTCACGCAACCAACGGCTATACTGCCTAACGGCATGTAACATCGCAATTACAAATGCAATGCCAAACAATAAGAAATAGGCTTTCAGCCATGGTAAAAGGACATAAGTACGGAAGGAAATACTCACCACAATGATGGCTAAAACGGGTATCATCATCACACCTATATGCCAAGTCGGGCGACAACGGTCTTGCAACATGGCCAAGAGCATAACCATCATAACAGGTAGTAGCACCAGACTGTCTAATCCTACTCCTACAAAAGAAGCTATATATGGGTCGCTAATCACGTGGTAAACGGTTAATAGCAACCACCAGATATGGCCCATAGCCATCAATGCAAAGAATAGTACCACCCATCGACGAAGACGTAAAGGTGGGGTAATCTCTGGTGCGAAAGCATTGCCACGACGGAACTGCAGATAAATACATGCAACGACAGACAAGAATGTTACCCCTCCGTATAACATCACGTAAAGTAAGTCATTATATAATTGCTGTTCTTCGTACATTTGTGGGGGCCAGATAATGCTTTTTTTACTATTAAACTTATGCAAAAGTATGTAAATCTTTTTACATAGCCAAACAAAACATCGTTTTTCTTCTATCGGATTCATTCAATAGCAAGTCATGCCAATTGGGTTGAGTCCATATATATTATATATAATGGACGCGCGTACACGAAAAGTATATTTGTACGAAGTATATCGCGCCTCAACAAAGAAAAACACTTTTCTTTGTTTTCTCTGAGATAAGCATTGCAAGGGGGAAAAGCAGCCTGCAAACGGGGTATAAGGTGCATGGAAACGGGGAGAAAGGTATATTAAGCAGCTTTGTAACCGCCTGCCCGCATGAATTAGGGCGGGCGCCCTTACATCGTGGAGCACCCGCCCGTTTATGCTGGAGCGGACGGCCGAACCCAACTTTTATACCTTGGAGTGTATGGCTATTGCGCAATAAAGACAGGTTCAATTCGTATTTTCTTACTACATAATAATGCTATTTTGCCTGCAAATATACAAAAATAATCCGTTTTTCTTTCTATATCGAAGAGAATATATAAAAAAAATGCGTTTTTCTTTCTATATCATTCAGAATATAGCAAATTTCTTTCTATATTTCCAAACGTAACAGTTTTTGCAAAAAATAAACCTCAGCAGATGAAAACACCTTGCCTTCCATCCACTGAGGTCTTGAATATTAGCGGGTCAAGTATCTGTCCCTATGACCCTCGCTGTTCCATCTGCCTGATTCTCTCTATGTGTTCCATCTGATTATCTCTCTGGTGCAAAGATTCTTTAATACCCGTCCCATTATGTTCCCTTACTTGCCTTGACATGGTCCGTTATTAGATAATCTGTTTTAATAACGGTGTATCACGTCTTTTTTTGTACATAAATGGGTCAAGTGCCAGCCTCCATACCCCTGTGACCCTTCCATGACCCTACTTCACATAAATGTCACCTCATTAGTTGCTCCTGTTGAAAACCTTATAAGTCTTTGAGCCTTCCTTCACAATATAGTGTCCCTTTGGCAAGCCGTTGAGCAGTTCGCTGACTGACATCTCTGTCTGGGGAACACTCTTTAGCTGTACGCCGGAAAGACTAAAGATTGTGACGTCACGTGTTGTCGGAGTCATCTCCCTGCTTAAAATTCCAGAGGCTACGTTTGGCCAGAATGAAGTGATATAGGTAACGCCTGCAGAAGAGTTGGAAAGGTCGATAACTCTTCCCCAATGTACCGAATAGTTATAGTTTCCCTCTACAACGGTAATCGTATGTCCGTCAGCGGCAACCTCCAGCACGACCACCGAATGAGTGTCGTTTTTCACACGGACACCGTCACCGACGCGTATCTTCGGAAGATTGTTATACGATGCATTGATCTTTTCAACTTCATATCCATAGTTTGAACAATATTCCATCATGTCCATCATGAATGCAAAACATCCAGACCCCTTACAGTTGCCTGGCTTATAGCCCATAAATTTTACAGTGTTTGTGTATTTATAGCTGTTGTCCCAAGGTGCTCCTTCAGCATACTTTGGATCACTTTTCCGGGCGATGAGGCGCTGATAGACAATTTCCTCGGTGAGAGCTTGTGCATTTGCAGACAGCACAGACACTAAAACAAAGAACAAAAGAGTAAATTTTCTCATAATGGTAATAATTAGGATTGATTTCGCTGCAAAGGTAGAAAAAAGATTCGACTTATTCAAGAAAATAAGGCAGAAACTCACAAAAAACGCCCGTTCCTATATACGGGTCATGAGGACAGGCTGATTGAGCAAGTTCACACCAAACAACCCGTCCCCATTGATAGATCAACCCATCATTTTTAATTATACTTAAAAAGCATAGCCTAAACGCAATTGGAAGCTATTGTTGAAAAACTCATTGTCACCTTTATAGATCGACACGAATCCACGTTGCCATGTGAAATCCAAATTGAGATGGCCAACCCAAACTCCTGCACCTGCAACCACTCCGAAGTCATGATGCCTGTAACCATCGATATCGCTGATTTTGGTTGAACCGCCATCGTCTTTCGACTGAGAACTGCTGCCATGTGTAGAAGTGCTTGTCATATTGTAGGCATGACTTGTTTTAAGTTTACCTGCAAAATCATAACTGGCAAAACCACCCACATGAACATCTACAGCTAACATGTCGTTAAACAGATATTTATAGCCAATATTAATAGGCGAAAATTGAGCATTAAAGGCATTCAACTCACTGTTATCAGTAGTTCTGGAATATGAGTGGTAATTCCCTGCTGAAGCCACAGATCCACTACTGCTCTTCTCGGCCTTCGTCTTATACCCACGCATTCCTGCACCTAACTCCATACCCCAATAGACGGGACTCTTTCCAAATGACTTATTAAAGCCAATCATAATATTGCCACCAAACTGTCTGGAGAAGTCTCCACTATAATTACTTTTTCTCCAAGCACTTTCCTGATTGTCAACACCAGATCCAGTTACACTACTTAAACCGGCCCCAGCTCGGACAAACCAGATAGTTTTACCAGAATTAAATTCTGGAAGATTCAATACGTTTTGAGCCTGTGTTGCAATCCAAACAAAGCTCATACATATAAATAAAACTTTCTTCATACGTAAATATTATTTAGAATACAGGCATTTATTGCTTTGTATAATCACCTCCTTTTTTTGTATACTCGCCATTGGAATCTTTACGATAAAAATTTAGCGTTTTACCATCGTTGCTTATCTCATACCGATAATAATTCTTCACGCCTCCATCATCGTAATACATGGTAACAAATCCGTTGTTAGTTACCCATTGCCCACAATACTTAGGTTCTGGTCGTTCACTCTTCCACCACTCATTATAATACCACTTACCATCACTATCAAATCGATATACGTAAGTGAGTTGTTGTCTTGCATCATATTGATGCCAAGTACCAACAAGTTTATTATCATGGCTACCTCCACCAGCGTTACCATCATCATCACTACTGCATGAAGCGAAACCAATACACACTAATGCCATTATCATCATGGCAAACATACTAAATTGAAATTTCTTCATAATGTTAAAATAAAATTAAAAAGGCGTAACCATTCGATGCTTATTGCCTTCTTAGGTTACCGCCAAGTGACCTGCTGCGAAACAAGCACAAACAGTTCACGCCCTTAGGACGTGAATTTCCGAACTGCTTGTTATCTCGCAGCGAATATTGGCGGTATTCAAGAAGGCGAGAACAAGAGCCTGAAGCTCAAGATACATGTATAAGTACGAACAGAAACGCTAATCTGTTAGTTCTTGCTCTGGCAAGCGTCTCCTAACGTCGCCGAGCGAATAATTTTGTTTTAATAATCTCTCTGTGACCTTGCGGGGCTGAGCCTCATCAGAAAGGTCGGTAGCGTTCTCTTCTGTCTTTTACTTCATTGGCAATCTTGTTTTAAAGGGTTCAACTTAATGTTAACTTTTACTTCTGCTTGCAAATATAGCAATAAATTCTGAATAAACGAATAAAGTAACGGAAAAAGTTGTATATTTGCCGAGTAAATGCAAATCTATGGATAGAAAAACATTTGAAAGCCAGAAAGCATTTGCTGGAGAGAAGAAGCCATCCATGCAACGCCGCTGCGTAGATAATGACTACACGGCACGGAGGATGTATATGATCACGATGGTGACGGAGGAGCGTAAGGCCCTCTTCGGAAAGGTCGTGGGGCGCAGCGAGGCCGTGGAGCCCTCGGCAGAGGCACCACACGTCGAGCTGTCGCCATTAGGCAAGGCCGTGGAGCAGATATGGCTGACGATAGGCGGTCATCATCCAGAGGTGAAGGTTGTGGCGCTGCAGATGATGCCGGATCATCTGCATGCCATCCTCTTTGTAAGGGAGAAGATGGAGAAGCCGTTGGGGAAGGTGCTTTTAGGCGTGAAGCAAGCCTGCAACCAAGCATTTCGTAAGCTGATGCCCGTGGAGTTTGTTGCTGTGGCACAGCAACATGCTAAACAGGACCGCAATAACGGGCTGCTCTTTGCAAAAGGCTTCAACGACCAGATATTACTGAGAGATGGGCAGTTAGAGCGGTGGCTCAACTACCTAAAGGACAACCCTCGGCGCCTGCTGATGAAACGCGAGAACCCAGACCTTTTCCGTGTGCAGAGGGGGCTTGAGTATGCTGGGCAAAGTTTTTCTGCTATCGGTAACCGCTTTTTGTTGGAGCGCCCACTCAAACTGCAGGTACAATGCTCAAGAAGGATGACGGAGGCTGACTTGAAGGTAAAGCTTGAAGCTTGTTTGAAAGCAGCCCGTCAGGGGACTGTTCTTGTATCGCCTGCCATCTCTAAGGGCGAAAAGGTTATTATGAGGGCTGCCTTTGATGAAGGGCTGCCGCTGATCTATTTGCAAGAGAATGGCTTTACTGACTTGGCGAAGCCTGGCGGTAAGCGAATGGAGGCCTGCGCCAGAGGGCAGCTGCTGATTCTATCGCCTTGGGAGCATCATAATGAAAAGATTACGATTAAGAGGGGGCAGTGTTTGGAACTGAACGAGATGGCAAGAATGATTTGCGAAGATAGGTAGAGTTCGTTGCTGTGGCACAGCAACATGCTAAACAATAAAGAGCGCCGCAGGTTTTTGGTCTGCAGCGCTCTTATTATTAATAAGGTGAAGACTTTGTCCTTAAGTTTGCCTTTAGTCCTTTAGCTTGGCCTTAATCATCTCGCGGTTCAGGCGGGCGATGTTGGCGATGGTCTCGTTCTTCGGACATACTGCTTCGCAGGCGCGAGTGTTGGTGCAGTTACCAAAACCGAGCTCATCCATCTTGGCAATCATGTTCTTCACACGACGAGCAGCCTCTATCTTACCCTGTGGAAGAAGGGCAAGCTGGCTGACCTTAGACGAAACGAAGAGCATGGCAGAGCCGTTCTTACAAGCAGCTACGCAAGCACCGCAGCCGATGCAAGAAGCGCAGTCCATTGCCTCGTCAGCATCCTCCTTCGGAATGAGGATGGCATTGGCATCCTGAGCCTGACCAGTGCGAATGGAGGTATAGCCACCTGCCTGCATGATCTTATCGAAGGCGTTGCGGTCAACCATACAGTCCTTGATCACGGGGAAGGCAGCAGAGCGCCAAGGCTCAACGGTGATGACATCACCATCGTTGAAGCGACGCATATAGAGCTGACAGGTAGTAGCACCACGTTCTGTCTTTCCATGAGGTGTTCCGTTGATGTAGAGTGAGCACATACCGCAGATACCCTCGCGGCAGTCGTGATCAAACACGAAGGGCTCCTTGCCCTCGTTGATGAGCTCCTCGTTCAGGATGTCGAGCATCTCAAGGAATGAGGTGTCATCGGGAATGTCGTGCATTTCGTGCGTATCGAAGTGACCCGCATCTTTCGGACCATTCTGACGCCAAAACTTTATTGTAAAGCTTATATTTTTTGCCATAGTTTTATGGGGTTTTGAGGTTTTCAGGTTTCAGGTTTTGAGGTGAAATTACCATCAGGATTCTGTGACCTCTTATATATTAAAGAGGAGAGCATCTTGTTGACTTGCTCATTCAGCTGAAGAAGCATATTTGCATCTTCTTCTGAAAGATAGGTAAACTCGCGTGATAACAGAAGCTGAGTTTCGAGTTCGTTCGAAGAACCCAAGGAAGTGTACAGGAAATGCACCAAGTCCTTGTTTGTTCCTCTTCCATAACCCTCTGCGATATTAGATGGTATCGAAACTACACAACGCCGCATCTGGCTTACGAGACCATAAGTCTCGCTCTTAGGATAACTGGCAGTGACAGAATAAATGTCCTTTGCCAGCACCATTGCCTTTTGCCACACTGTCAGATTCTGATACGGTCCCATACTGTTTCAGTCTATTATCACCTTATAACCTCAAACCTTCAACCTTATAACCTAAAATTAATTCTTATAATTTCTCGTTTGTACCTTAATAGCCTCGTACTCCAGCGGCTCCTTGATGAGCTCAGGCTCGTTGCCCTTGCCCTTGTACTCCCAGCAGCCTACGTAGAAGTAGTTCTCATCGTCGCGCTTGGCCTCGCCTTCCTCCGTCTGGTACTCCTCGCGGAAGTGACCACCACAAGACTCGTTACGGCTCAGAGCGTCGAAAGCAACGAGCTGACCCATGGTGAAGAAGTCGCGCAGATGGATAGCCTTGTCGAGCTCTACGTTGAGACCTTCCTTCGTGCCAGGCACAAACAGGTTAGTATCAAACTCTTTCTCCAAGTCATGCATCTTCTTCAGACCAGTCTTCAAGCCTTCAGCAGTACGACCCATACCAACATACTCCCACATGATGTGGCCGAGTTCCTTGTGTATAGAGTCAACAGAACGCTTACCCTTAATATTGAGCAGGCGGTCGAGCTCAGCATTGACAGCCTTCTCAGCCTCGTCGAACTCAGGACGGTCTGTGGGAACCTTCGGCCAAACAGCCTGGTCTGCGAGATAGTTCTGAATAGTATAAGGTAAAACGAAGTAACCATCAGCCAGACCCTGCATCAGTGCCGAAGCACCCAGACGGTTAGCACCATGGTCAGAGAAGTTACACTCACCAATAGCGAACAAACCTGGGATAGTGGTCTGCAGCTCGTAGTCAACCCAGATACCACCCATGGTGTAGTGGATAGCAGGATAGATCATCATGGGCTTGTAGTACTTCACACCATTGATCTCGTTGGCAACATCGCCAGGGAATACATCAGTAATCTCCTCGTACATCTCGAAGAGGTTGCCATAACGCTGCATGATAACATCGAGGCCGAGGCGGTTGATAGACTCAGAGAAGTCGAGGAACACAGCAAGACCCGTATTATTCACACCAAAGCCCTTGTCGCAACGCTCCTTGGCAGCACGCGAAGCAACGTCACGAGGCACGAGGTTACCGAATGCCGGATAGCGGCGCTCCAGATAGTAGTCGCGGTCTTCCTCAGGAATCTCCCAACCCTGCTTGGTACCAGCCTGCAGAGCCTTGGCATCTTCCAACTTCTTAGGAACCCAGATACGACCATCGTTACGCAGTGACTCAGACATCAGCGTCAGCTTAGACTGCTTATCACCATGAACGGGGATACAGGTGGGGTGAATCTGAACGTAAGAAGGATTAGCAAAATAAGCACCCTTACGATAGCACTGAACGGCAGCCGTGCAGTT
>Ga0247610_10008393_pt1 | contig 10502 bp, 3 predicted proteins | sample 174DNAGHGhighgp2_FD_193483 | JGI IMG/M metagenome (GOLD analysis project Ga0247610, IMG submission 193483) | Sheep rumen microbial communities from Palmerston North, Manawatu-Wanganui, New Zealand - 1742 DNA GHGhigh gp2 | ecosystem: Host-associated > Mammals > Digestive system > Stomach > Rumen ... | reverse complement strand
CCAGTTTTGGCTCCAGTGAAGTTGTCGGAAAGAGTGATGAAGTTTCGTTCAATTGTAACTGGGCCGTTGTGCTGTGCGACAAGAATACCCGTAAGAGCTTTGCCGTTGGAACTGGCGCCTGTACTTATCATGTTGCCTGTAACATATACATCATTGACCTTTCGCATGTAGAGACCCATGAAATAGAAGTTGACCAAGGTGTCGTTATTCAGATATATGCCTTGCGAACCTTCGAGTGTGGGGACAATGCTGCGGATTGAATAATAGCCACTGTCGATAACACAATAATCGAAGAATAAGGAATTGACTCCTTCATTGACAATGACACCAGAAGCATTGATATTGCCGAGTCCACCTTTGACCCTGATGACATCGTTTTTGAAATGGATCTGAGTGGAGTTGGCGATATTGATAACATTAGAATAGTTGCCGGCACCACGGCTGAGGAATGTCATCCATTCGAAATTAATGTATTTGGCTCCATCAATATTAACGACATAGTTGGCCGAATTGACAGGTGCATAGCGAAGCACTACGCTGTCCTTGAAAAATTCAACACCTTTGAATGTGATTGTGTTTATCGCGGAAGCGCCATCGACGGGACCGAAAGTGAGTTGTTCGATATAAGTGCCGGCTTCGACATTGAATACCACCGGGCCATCGACACCAGCATTGTTGAGCGTGTCGATTGCCGAGGCGAAATTGACGTACATTCCGTTAGGACCTATGGTATAGTTGCCTGCGCAGAAACGCACGTTGACCATACGCGAAATCGTATCATTGGACTGGACGGTATCGCCAGCAAGCGTCACTGCGATCTTGATATTGTGGCGTCCCGGCAGGAAAAGATGTTTGGTGATAGGAAGTGTTGCTGTCGTATTGCTGGCGACGGGTGTCGTTCCATTGTATACGCCATGAGTGGTATCGATCCAGTAGTCAATGGTGTAGCTGCTGAAATTCTGCCCACCTCTGTTGCGAAGAGCAACATTGATGGTCGTACTGTCGCAAGAAGTGTAAGCAACCGTATCAGCAGCAGTCCATTCGATGGAGGCATCGGATGCTGGGATGTCAACCACGGTGATATAAATCGGTTTGGCTGGGCCTTCGCATCCATATCCCACAAAACCGAAACGGACATCGGGACGGTTGGCGCTACGAGTGCCGTTGCCGCTGAAACTTACGGCGCTGTTGTTGTCGTCGTACTTAGTCAGAGCCTTATTGCTGGCGGTAGTATAACGCGTTTTGGCGCCCTGGGTGACGGCGGGATCGACAGTACGAGTGATCTGGACGACGATATTGTCGACGCCGTTCCAGTTAAAAGGAGTGCTAAGATTGTGGAGCATCCAACCCCGTTCGTCATTGCTCATCGTCAGCGTATCGGCAGAATAGACCATCGACGTACTGAGCCAGTTGTTATTGGATGTAAATGTGGACTGCGACGTAGTGCCGACCGATATGACATAGTCGGTAAGAGTCATTGAGCCCGTCGGAGCCATGATTGTGTCGAGGTAGAATGCTATAGTTTGGATGACACCAGCTCCGTGTCCGGCACTGGCTAGTTCGTCAGCAGTGTAAATATATTGTTCTTTAAGATATTTGCGACGCGGGTTGTATGGCGATGGGTAGGCATTGGCGCTGTTGGTGCTGGTCAACGATCCAATATGAACATTATCGATGCGTGCGCCAAAAGCTGTAACATAGAGAGTGTCATCTTCATAGATATGACCTGTGGTGTATATGTTGCAAGTGTCGAGTGGCATCATATTGCGGTCGTACCATGCCAAGGAGTCGGTAGGAGGCGTGATGGACTGGAGTGTCAGAACACCATCGTAGGAAACGGTGTCGTATTGTTGCACATTAGGAAGTCCCGGCATGAAGAGCGATGTCAAAGTCTGACGTATTGTGTCATTAAAGCCAGTATTGTCGGTGGTGACCTTATCGACCCAAACTACGACATCAAAATCGACCGAGGCTGAGGCGACAGTAAAGTCGGGAATTTGGCTGAAAGTATAGGTAATTGTCGACGAAGCGCCAACGCCGGCAGGCAAGGTGTCGGTACAGGTCTGAAGAGGTATGGCCTGTCCGGCATACTGCGGATTACCCGTGATGCGATAATGGAGCACCAGCTCGCCGCTGGGGAAGGCACCACGATTGTGAAGAGACACCGTAACAGGTTCGAGTCCCATACCGCAACCATCAGAAAGGTTAAGTCCGTCGACTGCCATATCGACATCGGGCAGGTTGATAAGATGGATACGGACTGGAGCCGTTTCGCCAAGGCATCCGTTGTCGTAGAAGCGGACCAGATTTTTGTTGGGTGTACCCAGAGTCATTTTGTGCGAGTCGTCAGCGATCTGCCACAAAGTAGACGAGGGAGTTAGCGACGATGGGTACTGAGGCCAGCTTTTGCGATATACACCGGCTGTCGGCACGGTATCAGGAATAATGATACCATTGCCAAACCATGCGACATTGGGCACATGCTGGTTAGTCCAGTTTGCGAAGGTAGTATCATTGATGGCTACGGCATCCTCGATTACGCCGTTATGACGGTAGAGAATACCCAACTTGGCTGTCTGCGGCGGAGCCAGCGTGGCAGTACCCAGGGTTTTGGTGGAGTCGAGATTGCTGATATTGGATCGATACTGGAGCACGAGGCATTGGCCTGGCCGTATGGTAACATTGGGGAAGACGTAATGCTTATTGTTGTACGTACCGGTACCACTAATAATGGTAAGAGTGTCGCCCATTGGATTGACTGGGTAATCGCCCACGTTGGTGAATTCGATTGCAAAAGCAGTAGACGAGTTCATCCACAAAGGCATAGGATAGGTAACACCAGGTTGGTTCTGCTTTATCTGGACCTCGCTTATCTTGAGCATGCCAAAATCTCTCTTTTGACGGATATACAATGTAGTGTCAGTATAGAGCGGACCTGTTGTGAATGTATTGCCACGCCAAATAGAAGTATCGCTGTCGGGGCTTGTATACCAGTATACCTCGGACTTGATTTGGGTACTGTTGGTATAGACATTAGAATACCATGTCTGAAGTCCGCCAGTGGCTGTGACGACAGCAGGGACACCGTAGTTGGAATTGACGCTTATGCTGTCGGGAGCTGGGAAATGATAGTGTGCCGTCACTGTCATGGTGCTGGTGTCGTTGGCGGGGTTGGGGTCGACCGACGATGTGAGCCAAGCATAAAAATGATACGTGGTGTCGTCTGTGCCAAATGTCGGGAACGGAATCGAGGCGTTAGCATCGAAGATGATAGTGTCGAGAGCAGGTATAATCCTGTTGATGATAACGTTTCCTGAAGCGCCTGGAGTCAAGACACCGGGAGTAGTGCCACGAGAATATGACAGTTGGACCGAGGTAGAGCTTGTTGATGGGTCGAACGAGTTGACTCCACTGTTTTTGATAACGACACGGAGCGGGGCGGCATTAGTAGTTTCGCAATACTCGCTATACGGCTCGATAAATTCAATAATTTCAAAGTCGTAAGGCAGAGCTGAGAATTCGAAGGCACCAACGCATGGTGCAATCGAGTCGCGCTCTGTTCCGAAAATGTCGTTCGTCACCTCAGCAAAAGGAATGGCATGAGCTTTAACATTTTGGCTATATGAGCGCAAGTCTGTCAGCGTGCTGTTAAGGAATGCCGGGTTTACGTTCTGCGAGTTGCCGTCGGTCGGGCAATGGCTTTGCCAGTTGAGGAACGACAAACAGTTGATGCCATCGTACTTGTTGAGGACGGGACCTTGTGAATAATATATATTGTATCCAATATAATTAGTAGCATCCTCTGTGGGAATGTAGTTCAAGGCAAAGTTGACCGTATCAAAGCAGGCCACGATGTTATTGTAGAACATGCTGTTCTCCAAGACACCACCGCCAAATGTAGCAGCAGCAATACCACTTCGCGTCGGAGCGACCAGCTTGACCGAGTTGTGAAGTATCTTGGCATAATTGGCAGTAATGATATTGAGCGGTGTGGTAAGCATATTGGATGTACCCTCATCGATGCTGACAAGCATATTGTTGGCGATGACAGCATAGCCCGATGCAGAACCATAAAGTTGAGTTGCACCGATACACGAAGCACCCGATGTGACATAAACCGTATTGCGGGTCACCTGCGTGGCGCCGCTACAGTCTTGCAGCAGAATAGCATAGCTCGAATTGGCGTAGACTTCATCGCAGACGTTGCTGTCGACAACAGCATCGATTTGATTACGAATCACCATGCTATTGGTACCTTGATGCTGGAAGTAGTTGCCTCTGACAATCGACCCATGCGCCATATTGTCCTGTGCAGGACCGACAAGGCTGAGACCCACTGTACCACGGTTGAAGGTATTGTTGGTAATGACCAGCGAATCGGCACCTCCGGAATAGAGCAATGCCGACGATGCCATATAGGATTCCGACATCGAACCGCCCTGCACTTCACCAAACGAGCAGCTGTCAAACTGACAGCCTACGCTGTTGGTACCCAAACGCACCAAGTAGGTAGCTGGATTGCTTTGTGCATTTGACAAGAAATTGATTCCTTTGAATCTTACGTGATGCGTTCTTTGCAGGTTGACCAACGAGTTGACCAATGCTGTGTCGCTCATTGCCGATACAAAAGAGACCGTACCGCTGAGCGGTTCAAACTGGACATAGTTGCTCTTTGAAATACCTGGGATTACGGGGAACGTTTGGGGCATATAATAGCCTGGAGCAAGTTTGACAGTCAATGGACCGTCGACTCCGCACTGGCTGAGGGCATAGAGCAGTTTCTCGAGTGAGGCATAGTCAGGTGTCGAGCCACCGACAGTGCGAACACCATGCATCGGGCCATCGCAAGTGATGAAGCGAGTCCAAAGAGTGTCATTATATGGTTCGTGGTCTCTATATCGCACCCCTGCTGTTGTCACAGAGTCTTCAACCCATGCCAGCATCTCATGGTATCCTGCAGCGTACTGCTGTGTTGTGCTGACAGTAACATCGACCTGTGCGCCACCTGCCAAGTTGCCAGTCCAATCATAATACTGATGAGCGCCATTATCGACGGAGAAATAGATTCGCACAGCATTGATGGGTTGCACGCCGTAGTTTTTGAGGGTAACGACCACATTGTCATTTGTATTAGCGGTACCTGGAGTTGTATCGTTAGGATGGACATAGCCGCTAACACCGCAATCGTACATTAACGGAGGGTTAGGATTGACACGCAAAGTGAAGTTGGGACGTACATTGGTGTATTCGCCTGTTCTGAAATAGGAAGACGAGAACACGTTGATACCCGAGCTGGCATTGTAGTGCTTGTAGAGAGATCCTTTCGTCTGACTGCCATTCGGAGCAGGGAATGTTCTGACGTTAACGGCGGCAGCATCGTTTGATATGTTGTCAGTATAGAAAGTTATCATTAGGCCCTTTCCAGCATAGAAGAAAGTGTCTTGTAAGTCGATAGCACCAAGAGTTTGGGCGTTTTGAGTTATGACCAAGGATGAGTCATATACTTGTTTCTGGAAATCGCTAGAATAATAGTGTGACGAAGTGTATGCGAAGCTGTTGTCCAAATTGCGCATCGTGATGACGACGCGGTTGCGGACAGAATTAGAGACATTGGACACAACAGGATAACGGATTTGCGTGATGGCTCCCGGTCCGAAGTGCTTTGCCATTTCGGCGCTATCGAAAACAATCTCCGACTTAGAGTCGCCTTCACTTGGGAACGGTATAATATTGCTTGTTCCAGGTGTATAATCCCAATCGCCGATATTTGCGATCTGAGTATATGCAGCTTGTCCTCGCACAGACCTGTATTCTTTCCATCCCGATGCATCTTCAGGGAAACTGGCTTCATTATGGTTGGTGGTGGCATCTTTACCTACCAGGCGCCATTTGACAATGGTGTCGTAGCCACAGAATGGCAAATAGGTTTCATAAGAACCCGTTTGGCCTGCTATGGGGGTCATAACATTACGACGCGCTACACCATCATTTCCTAGCCTATAGTCCACATAAATCGAATCGCCACACATACCTTGAGGCAGTGTTGTCGAGAAATTAGCTGCAATATGGGTTCCACGACTTGTAGGATACTTGTCCAAGTCGGGGTAATCAATCATTGTCATTATTGGCAGGAGCATCGATACAGGACTGCATTGCACCTTCACATTATCAAGATACCATCCTGTATTGGTTGCACCGTACTGAGCTTTCCTTGCTTTCAGCACATATCGAATCAGGAGTTTGCGATCGCCTTGCGACGCAGGCAGAATCTGCTGCGCCAGTTTAAAACGCTCACGTTTCCACCATGAATTGTTTGGGGTTGTACCACTCCAAGCTATGTACGATTCGCGGGAGAAAGAGCTGGTTTGCGTAAAGTCGCCACTTCCTCCGCCCCACGAGTTGTCATAGAAGTTGTTGCCATCCAGACGCGTCCAGGTGGATTCACCCACCAAACGTATCTCGATATATGCGACGTTCGATGGTAAATCACAAGTTGAAGGGACAACATCGCACACATGCATAAACTCGAGATAAAAGTACTGCAATGAGCCATTGTCTGTAAAATCAATGGTATCAAGCATTACTATTACGTCCGTTGAAGTGGTGTGGGACAGTTTGAGGCTTCGGTTGCCTGACGATGCGACAGACGTCACCGGCGTTGCCGTACCCTGCACAACAGTGTACGATTGGTTTTCGCCAGTAGCTTCAAAGCCTTGTTGGTACTTGGTTACAATCTGACCTCGACCAGGGAAGGACAAAATCAGGAAAATCAATCCCAAAAACAATGATACTTTTTTCATATTAATATTTTTATATTTTATTCTTTTTAAATATTTTATATATATATTTCATACCATTATTTTGTTCAATAACGGCACATTTTAAACATACAAAGTTACAAAAAAAGTTTATTATAATACATCATTAATTTTTATTTTTTTTCACGAGCTCCCTGTTTTTATTATACATATCTGATTTTTATCTTTTTACAATTACTTGTATTATTAGCGCAAAACTTTTTGTGTGTCGTTATTTGTAAGTGCACTTTGCACGCTGATTAGTTTTAAAAATTTAGTTAAAAATTTATAAAAAAATTGTGTTCATTTTTTTACTTTCTCAAGAAAAATATCAAAACCATTTGTGCAGGTCACCAAATCAATGATTCTTCGTACATTGGCATAGATATCATTAAAAAAGTGTCACAACATTTGTTTTCTGAAAAAAGATTTGAAAAAAAAACGTAAATTTGCAAACTAAAACTTTATTGAAATGGAACTCAAAAAAACTCACAATCAGCTATCTTCATTCTTAAAAAGTGGCAGCATGCTATCAATTATAATCATTAGTTGCATAGCCTTGTGGGTTTTGACTCTACTCTTTCCTATCGTGGATTATCTGTACACTATGCCCAACGGAACTGCGCGCAGTGGGTGGTTCAAATGGCTATCACTATCATCCGAATGGGCCGACCTGCTACACAGACCGTGGACAATCATAACATACATGTTTCTTCACGACGGACTATGGCATATTTTGTTCAACATGCTGATGTTGTATTTCGGTGGCATCTTGTGTTGTCAGTATTTAGGGCAAAAGCGATTTGGGTTTATATATTTTATAAGCGGCATAGCCGGCGCATTTTTTTATTTGCTGGTCTACAACTTATTCCCCATAGGCTCCCTCCAAACATCATCGCTAATTGGCGCCTCAGCTGCAGTGTTGGGCGTTTTTGTTGCAGTTGCAGTATATGTTCCGAATCAAGAGGTAAGCATCTGGCCATTCAAAAACACCCACATAAAGCTCAAGTTCATCATTTTGGCACTTGTCATTATCGATTTGCTGACCATTCCATCGTCAAATGCAGGAGGTCACATTGCTCATCTCGGTGGAGCACTAACAGGATGGATATACATAATATTCATGCGGGCAAACATAAGCAACATACTGAAGAAAAAACCGTTTCAAAAAAAAGCGCCGAAGGCAAACAACAGAAGACCACTGAGCGACGACGAATACAACCGTCGGCGCGCAGCAGATCAAAAGCGTATTGACGAAATACTAGACAAAATATCACGTTCTGGCTACGAGAAACTCACACGCGAAGAGAAAGAGATTCTATTCAAATACAAATAGAACTGTTTTTTCAAAAGCCAGACGTATTTTCTACAACCAAAGAGAACGAAATGAGAAAAATAATAAAAATCATCATATTAATATTAAACATCATAGCGATAGCACTATTTTTTGCCTCCACGTTAGCGGGAACAGTATCGCCATCAAAGTTTATCGGTTTTTCACTGTTGTGCTATGGATATCTTTACTTCCTGATATGCAATATTATATTCATAATATTCTGGCTCATTGTCAGTAGTCGCTGGTTTTTGATTTCATTAGCTGCCATATTGATACGATTTTCATTCATACCATTATATTTTCAGATAGGCGGCAGCGACAAACTGTCAAGCGCTCAGGATGTAGAGACAATAAAGATACTGAATTTCAACACACATCACTTCCACGGTGTTGACATGAGAAGTGAATTAGGCGATTCAAACATGAATTGTTTCCTTGAAATCATAGACAACGAGAAACCGGATGTTTTAGCGCTTCAAGAATACATCGGACGAGGGGATACTGTCCATTTGACCGAACTGCTACGCGATAGAGGATACAAATATATGGCATCAGGCTACGAAAGCGAGTCTATGACCGGCGAAGTTATCTTTTCACGACTGCCAATAATACGCACCGTCCGAATCGAGGGGCCTTCCAAGCTGTATACAAACCTACTTTGGAACGAAGACACCTTACGACTTTATTGCATACACCTTAATTCCTATGGATTAGACGATAGCGACCACCAACAGATTCACAACATATCGCATGGCAACGTCGACAGCTTGACAGGGCGCAGCACACTAAACAAATTCTGTCAAACCATAAAAAAACACGAAAAAGAATGGAACATTCTGCAACCATATTTCGACAATCATCAATACCTCTCGATAGTTGCGGGCGATTTCAACGACCCTCCTGCATCTTACTTTTACCAGAAGTGCAGCAAATACATGAAAGACAGCTATTGCGAAGCCGGACAAGGATTCAGCACCACATACCATGGTGTATTCACCAAGAGACGCAACACAACGTTTCCCGCCTTCAGAATTGACATGATAATGCACACGTCGGATTTGACTGCCGTTACTTACAAAAGAATAAAAAGCGAAATTTCAGACCATTATCCTGTCATCGCCACTTTATCCAAAAAAAACACATCGAAATAATAAAGCGATGAAATAAGCAACGCAACAAATTCACCGTCCTCAATTTCAACACACAATGCGCACACAAGACAGATACGACAGGCTTATAGACTTCTTTGAAAAAGAACGTCCTACAGCAAAGAGTGAGCTCAACTATGAAAATGCTTTCCAACTGCTGGTGGCAGTTATGCTTTCGGCACAGTGTACAGACAAGAGGGTCAACATGGTCACCCCGGCATTGTTTGCCGCCATGCCTGACGCCAAAACAATGGCCGCTGCTTCTGTAGAAGAAATATACAGCTATGTGCGCTCAGTGTCATACCCAAACAGCAAGTCGCGCCACCTAAAGGCCATGGCCGAGAAGTTGACGACCGATTTTGGCGGCATCGTACCCGACAATGTCGAACAGCTGCAAACCCTCCCCGGCGTAGGACGCAAAACAGCAAACGTCATAGCTGCCGTCATTTTCAACCAATCGGTGATGCCTGTCGACACACACGTATTCCGAGTATCAAACCGTATAGGACTGACAACCAACTCAAAGACACCATTACAAACCGAACTGACATTAGAGAAATACATCCCTTCAGAAAAAATACCGATAGCACATCATTGGCTTATCCTGCACGGACGCTACGTTTGCACTGCACGCAATCCACACTGCAACGAATGTGGCATCAGTGACATCTGCCGCTATAGAACAAAAATGATAAAACAAGAACACATACAATGACATTCAGCGCACCCCTTTTCCTTATAGGCCTTGTCGCCATCGCAATACCCATCATCGTACACTTGTTCAACTTCCGCAAGTACAGAAAAGTATACTTCAGCAATGTAGAAAAACTCGAACAAATACAAACCGAGACTCGCCGACAGTCCACCCTTCGCCAGCTGCTCATACTGCTATGTCGCATCTTGGCCATAGTATTCCTCGTTCTGGCTTTTGCGCGTCCTTACATTCCTAGCAAAGACAACATTCTCAATGCAGGATCGAACAACGTAAGCATATATGTCGACAATACATTCAGCATGAATAATGTAAACGGTTCGACAACGCTTTTGGAAACAGCAAAAACAAAATGCCGGGAAATAGTGTCCGCCTACGGCCCTACCGACCGGTTCCAACTGATGACCAGCGACATGGATGGACACAATTTCCATTGGCTGACGAAGGAAGAAACCCTTTTGATGATCGACCAATTGGAGTCAAGCAGTGCATCACCCACCATCTCCGCC
>Ga0247610_10008392_pt1 | contig 10502 bp, 11 predicted proteins | sample 174DNAGHGhighgp2_FD_193483 | JGI IMG/M metagenome (GOLD analysis project Ga0247610, IMG submission 193483) | Sheep rumen microbial communities from Palmerston North, Manawatu-Wanganui, New Zealand - 1742 DNA GHGhigh gp2 | ecosystem: Host-associated > Mammals > Digestive system > Stomach > Rumen... | reverse complement strand
ACTTCGCAATCCATTCCTTGTTCTCATACTGATGCATCGCCGCGTCATAATAGAGCACCTCCGAGCGGGGACAGACAAACGACAGCCTCGACGAGTCCTTCGTCTCGTGGTCGTTCTCCAGCTTCAGGTCTTTACAGAAACGGTTCTGTGCCGAGGCCAGGTTGCCATCCTGCAGGTCACACTTCATCACAATCTTCAGCCCGTGGCCCGAGGGGGTCATAAAGGCGAAGAACATCCTCGACTGGTAATAGCTGATAAACCGCGGATGCTCCAGCAGCATCTTCCACGTGGCCATGGGGTCAGGCAGATGGTCGAGGTCCACCATAAACAGACCGTTCAGCAATCCGTGCTCCTGATGGCGCCAGGTGTTTTCCCCATGGTTCACCTTCTTCGAGTCAATCCACTCGTGTGGCAGGAAACTGCTGCAGGAGAAGATCCATCCCGGCAGGTCTTTCTTGGCAGCGTCGTATGCCTTCTTGGCGGCCTTGGCCTCTGCGTCCTTGCCTATCTTCTTATACTGCTCATATTCACGATAGTGAGCCCTGCAGATCTTGTATATCTCCGCCACGGCAGGCCGGTCGAGCACCTCTTCAAAGTCCTCCGCCGTCATCGGTGTCACAGGGAGTCCGAACGCCTTTTGAATACATATTGCCATATCATTCCCTGAATTTGTTGAACATGCGTTTGCTCACCTCCTTGCGGAATTCGTAGACGAAGAGACGCGCACTCCGTTCGTTGTTCTCCAGATGGTTTTCCTCCAACCAGCACATATAGGTCTTGATGAGTTCGTATTTGAACTTAAACAGATCAAACTCCATACAGACCACATTCAAGAGTCTCTCGGCTGCATACTGGCAACCGAAATAGAAGTTCTTCACGGCGAAGGCATAACCCTGAACCACGTCAGGGTGCTGGCTCTCCTCCATCAGCATTTGAACCGTTGTAGATGGTACAGCTTTCATTTCACCAGATTTTTCGAGTTATACAATAATTTGTTGATTTCAGAAACAAGGTTCGACAGGTCCATGAATGCCGATTCCGGCGACTTGTTCAGATCCAGCGTCAAGATACAGCGCAGTTTCTTCTCCTTCTTCCTGATCCACGCCTGCAGGTCATCCCTGTCAATCAGGAAGTGCGGCTTGCTGAACTGCGGCTCGTTCTTCATCTTACCCTTCAGCGAGTCCACCACCTTATGACACAACAGACTCTCATAGTCCTGCACGTCAGCCGGGCACTTCACCTTCAGGATATACGAGCTCTCCTTCTCGCCATACGTCTTGGCGATTCTCACACCACCCTTGTCGTGCACCACCTCCTGCTTCATCTCAGGATGATCCTTGCGGCCCTCGAAGTAATACTGCTTCGTTTCGGGCCATATCAGCAGCTTACCCTTGATCTGCTTGGCGGGCTTGGTCTTGGGGCGCGAGGCATACGACTCCTCATCCTCCATCACCAGGTTGGCGTTGTCCACGATCTCTTCATATTCTTGTGTCATAACTATAAGGCTTCAAGTTCATTCATCAGGAAATCATTCAGTCTTACCATCTGAGGCTGCAGCAGCGGCATGTCCACCTTGCTCGGCTTCAGATCTTCGTTCAGGATATTATAGAAGTCCCAGGCAGTGACGGCCTTGTGCGATGTTCTGGATATCATGGCCAGATAACGCTCGTAGGCCAGTTTGATAAACGTGTCGTTCAGCGGATAGATGGTCCTGGTGTGCAGGTCCTTGTTCTGCGTGTCATACTTGATGCGCTCCTCCATCAGCCGTCCGAAGATCACGCGGCACTGGTTCACCTCCAGACTCGTCTGTTGCAGCATCTCCAACTGCTCGCGCCATGCCGTCACGCTGGTCGAGAAACCGCCGATCAGGTCGTCGCAACGGTCGAGCAGCTCTCCCACATGCTTCATGTTCTCATTCCGTTCCAGGATGCCACCCATGCAGGAGGTCGACACGTAATACTGGGCGCCCATGATCATCATGTTCGAGCAGACCCTCACCTGCGGACCGAAGCCTACGGAGATGGCCTTCTGGTGATAGGATATCGCACAGTTATAGTCCGTGTCCTTGTCGGCAAAGTCCTTCACGTTGATGATGGCATACACACGCCGGAGGGCATGACTCTCAAACGACCCTACGCCATACTGGGCCTCGGCCTCCTTATAGATGGTCACGCCCGGACGCTGGCGGTCGCCGTTGTCAGCAGCCGTAATCTGCTGCACCTCCGGCTTCAGGCCCGCTGCCTTCAGCTTCTCCAAGATGGCCTGAATCAGCGCATAGTGATAGATACCGCCCACCGGCTGACCGTTGGGATAATCCTCGATGTAGGTCTTCTCCAGATCCTCCAGCGTCAACTCCTGCGTCTTGTTCTTCGAAAAATCCAATTGTCTTTCCATAACTAGAGCACTTTTACGATGTCCTTGATAAATGCGAAGTCGTTCACCCTAAACGACATAAACCAGCTCTTCGATCCGTCCTCGCGGGCTTTGCCCTCACGACGTTCCAAAGTATAATCCACCATAGCCAGCTCACCCACATACTCATTGTTGGTGTAGGGCTTCACGAGATTGGCGATGCGCTCTGCCACGCGTCCGATGGCCTCGGCATGAACCGTGTTGATGCCATCCGTCAGATTCATTTCCACTTTCTTGAGGGGGTCCTGATTTGGACTGCCTGCCTTTGGCTGAATCTCCACCAAAGGGGTCATCTCCTCTACTTTAAATAAATGTTGCATAATACGATATGAATTAAAAGTTTCACATCGCAAAGTTAGGAAGCATCTCCCATAATATCAAACAAAAAAACGCATAAAAAAGCTCCTCACCGGGCAAGAGCGAGAGGAGCGAGAAAGAACGAGAAAGAACGAGATTTTGGGGCGAGAAAAGCGAGGTGTTATTTATCTGACATATGGCATCGTATCGCCTAATTGCTTACCGATTTTTTCACAGATAGTCCTGTCATTCAACAGTTCATCAGCCCAATTTTTGTACCCTGTATTGGGTATTCTTCCGAATTTATCCGTTATTCCCTTACGTATCTGTTCAAATTCTTCTTCATTTGCTATTTTTATGAGACCCCAGGCCTCTAGTGCTCTGATAAAAGCCGTATGGGCATTCCTGCGTTTCAATTGGCCATGATCATACAAAGTCACCTCTATCAACGCCAATTCGGCATGTGAGCCTTGATAGTGATCATTCATCACGGCTTCCACCTTCCACTTTGTGAACTCGCTGGGAAATGTAAAACACTTGCTCACCAACGCATCATAATCAACCGTCTTTCCCTCTTGTGGCGCATCTTCCTCAAAAATTTCATCATCTTCCACCGTCGTACTCTCTCTGCACGTGCTATACGCTGAATCACACATACGATATTCATTGTAATACACGTTAATTACTGTTCCGTAGTAAATGTTCTGAATGCCGTAATTATTCGGCACAAATTGACTTGTTTCTTCCATAAAAATTGTTGTTAGGGTTATTAATATGATTAACTAGTTTTTGGTTCAAAACCTTTCATTTGCAAAGGCTTGCAAAGATACGAATAAGCGAGCAAATAACCAAATTTATTTGAGATTTTTCGAATACTTGATAGTTTATATCCGTCTTTGAGTCCATTTTAAGTGAAAAATTGTTAATTCGCACTATTATAGTGCATTTTTCTTTCATTTTCTGCACTACTTTAGTGCAATTATATTATCTTTGCGGCATAAAATATAACGATTATGGATATTTCGCTTATTGAATTCATGGAGAGTCAATTGAAGTTAACCACTTCAACATTCCATAGATATATGTACGATCAAGTGAGTTGGGAGTCCAGAATGTTCGGACTTGTTGGGCCACGTGGTGTAGGAAAGTCAACAATGATTCTTCAGTATATCAAGGAGAACAAAGACAAGCGACGTATGCTCTATGTCGCTGCCGATCATCTGTATTTCTCAACCCATACCCTCATCGACACAGTTGATGAGTTTGTAAAAGACAGTGGAGAGCAGATATTCATTGACGAGATTCATAAATATGAGAACTGGTCACGCGAACTGAAACTCATATACGACCATCATCCAGACGTGAAGGTGGGATTCACAGGTTCTTCCATACTTGACATTATAAAAGGATCATCCGACTTAAGCAGACGTGCTTTGATATTCACCATGCAGGGACTCTCATTCAGGGAATACCTGGCATTGTTTCATAACATTAATGCACCAGTATATACCATCAACGAAATCTTGGAGCATAAGGCAAAACTTGATGCTGTTAGTCATCCTCTGCCCTATTTCAAGGACTATCTGAAGAATGGCTACTACCCATTTGCAAATGAGGGCAATTATGAGATGCGCTTGCGTCAGGTTATCAACCAAACAATGGAGGTTGACATTCTCCAATATGCGAATATGAACGCCTCAACTGGACGGAAGCTGAAAAAACTACTGGCCGTTATTGCACAGAGTGTTCCCTTCAAGCCAGTCATGGAATCATTGGCATCCGTGATAGGTGTCAGTCGCAATGTGCTGCCAGACTATTTCCTATACATGGAACAGGCTGGTATGATAGGACAACTGCGTGATGATACTGGTGGCATACGTGGCTTAGGGAAGGTCGAGAAAGTCTATCTTGACAACACAAACCTGGCCTATCTCCTTGGGCATGAGAGTGCCGATATTGGTAACATTCGCGAGACTTTCTTCTATAACCAAATGCGTGTTAAGACTGATGTCATCAGTTCGCGTATCAGTGACTTCGAAATAGACGGAAAGACCTTTGAGGTGGGCGGTAAGAAGAAAAAACAGAAGCAGATACAAGATGCGGCCCTGGGCTACATTGTCAAAGACGACATCGAAACAGGCTATGGCAACATCATCCCCCTCTGGCAATTTGGACTCACTTATTAAGCTCAGCTTTGCTGTTTATGTACACAATTGGAACCGACCATACTGTGTATGTTACTATAATTGGAAAGGTATTGGGATGATGCATTTTACCCTGACTTTCTTATCGCATTGTTTGCCAGGAATCCATTTGGGCATCAGTTTGACAATACGCAATGCCTCTTTGTCCAAAGCAGGATTTACGCTTTTTACCACCCTTATATTCGTCAGTTTACCACTTCTTTCCACAACGAAATCAATAATCACGCGTCCTTGAATGCCATTTTCTGCGCACTCTTTAGGATAGTGCAAGTTCTTCTCGATAAATTCATGCATTTTCTGATAACCACCAGGAAAATTTGGCTTCTGCTCAACCACGTCGTACACCTTTGTAGTACACAGTAGGAACCGTCCCTACTGTGTAAAAAATAGGGTTTTCCCCATTTCTTTTAGGGAAAATCCTTGACTGATCTTAATAAATCGATGTACTTTTGCAGCAAAAATAACAGGTATGAAGAAATTGTTTTTTATATGTTTACTGATGACACTCTGCGTTCTGAATACAACAGCAGAGCCAGATGCAAAGGAGTATAAGTCGTTCGTCAAGAATGATTATCGTGTGTTCTATTGTTCTCATCAGGGTATATGCGTTATTGTTGACCCTACGGCAGGCGGCCTTTTCGAGCCTCATATCACCATCATCAACAACAGTGGTCGCGATTTTGTGTTCGAGCCAAAACAGATAAAGGCATTTGCCTATGCCGCACCGAACAATAATAATAAGGGAACCCGTTACCGCGTGGAACGATATATAGAAAGAGGAGGCGATGTCTCGAAACTGGAGCAAGACCAGCTGGATATTTATTCTCCTGAGAAGTACATGAGAAAAAGCGATAATGCCCAGTGGTGGGGAAACTTGTTGGCAGAATCGATTGTAGCTAGTGTGGAGGCGATTGGGCCACAGGATGCGCAAACTCGTTATTTCAATCAAGCTAGGAGAGAAGACCGGATGGCAGAGGCCAATGATGAACGCCAGCAAGAGTTCAAGCGCATCAGTGAGGGTTATTGGCGCGCCAACACCATTTTCGACCTCTCTGAACATGAGGGTTTCATCGCCATCAAGCCCGTCAAGTCATCCTATCTTATCCTTGATATTCCTATAGAAAACGAAACGTTCCATTTTGTCATAGACAACAAAAAACAATACTAAGGCGCAGTTATTACACAGTAGTACACAGTAGGGACGGTTCCTACTGTGTATTTGAGTTCTAAGTTCACTTACCGGTAAACTTTCCAACGAAAAGGATCACACCCGAGGATGCTTCGCGGATGACATAGACGAAGGGACGATTGGCATGGAACACGGCCTTGGGATATTGAACTGGCTCATTAATGTAGGTAGCCGTTATTCCTGCGACAGTGACGGCAGCAGCCTCAGAGCCTTCCTCGTTGACCTTGATCTTTGCCTTCTGACGCATCATACTGATATACACATGCGCGTTGGCCATATTGGGAATCTCTGCAAGGCTACCATCAAAAATCCTGTTAATCCCCATTTTCTGTAAGAGGCCGGTAAGTCCTATTGGCACATCATTAGTATCAGATTCTGTCTCATAGCGCGGCAACTTCAGATCGACTTCGTAAGGTTTAAAGACACCCCCCATTGTTCCGCAGAAGCCTTCCACATCGCTGAAACCTCTTGATGACAGGTGGTTGATGATGTCGTCTGTGGTCTTGTCATCTTCAGGCAGCATAATGGTCATGTCCCAATAGCCGTTGCCATAAGGCATCTTGATGGCTGAATAGACGCCATTGTTTACATAGTTGATAAGCACGTTCTGGTGCATCAGCGGCAATTCCGTCTTTCCGTTGTCTGTGGTGAAAGATTCTGTCTTAGTATTGTTCTTGTCGAACTTCGAAGCCCAGTCTGCCTTGAAATAGATAGCGTTAAGCAAGTATGATACCATATATGGATCGATCTCATCAAGGATGTTTGGAATCATACCGTTGGTCTTCTCCTTGGCCCATCCATTGATGTGGTCGAGCGTCTCAGGAGCCCCAAAGTCGAGGGCTTCGGCTTTTGCATTGTAGTAGGTCTGCATGTCCTGAGTGAACTGTGGTTTCAGAGTGTAGTTCTTGTTTAGGAAGATGGCATTGGCGATGTTGAGTGTCACCTTATTGTCCACCTTTGGCAGATTATCAATCAGATTCTTGCAGTAATCGTTCACCGCATTGATGCCTCCTTGGTGGAAACCAAGTGCCTGCTCCAGTTCCTGTTCTGTCTGACCTGTTGCAGCATCGTTTACCATCCCTAATACATATGTGATGCTAAGGGGTGAATAGATAAAACTCTTTCCTGAGCGGTCTGTCTCGTTGACAGTTTTCAGGAAGTTCAGCGTAAAGGTGTTGTTGTCGTTGACAAACACCTGCTGGGCCTGAGTTAGCTGGATAGGCTGTGACTCAGTGTACATGTCCACAATTGATTTTGGCTCAAGATCTTCTTCTATGTCAGAAGATGAGCACGACATCATCAGCAGGCTACCGACAGCCATCGCTGCTACTGAAAAAAGATGTTTCTTCATAATTTGTCTTGTTAAATGTTTCTGCATATATAATGGGAAAAAGTGGTGAATCTTGTATCAGATTGTGTTAAAGAATCTAAAAATATCGAGATTCCATACAAGATTTGCGTAATTTTGGATTATTAAAGTAAAGCCATAAGGAAAAGAATGGTCAGAGAACTCGTTGAGCGCATACGGCAGAAAGACCAGAGGGCGATGAACCAACTCTACAAGATGTACATAGAGGAGTTGTCATCGGTCTGCTACCGGTATGTGCCTTCGAAGAACGATGCAAAGGATGTGTTACAGAACAGTCTCGTAAAGATATTCACCGCCATTCCTGCCATCGACTATCGAAATGAGGAGAGCCTGAGGGCTTGGATGATCAAAGTGGTAGTGAACGAGGCGCTCAGCTTCCTGAGAGGACGGAAGAAGCTGCTGTTCATAGAGCAAGACCCTGTGGCCATTCAGATTTCCGACGACGATGAGCCGCAAGCAGAGAAGATATCCAGTGACGAGCTGCACAGACTGATCAGTGAACTGCCCGACGGCTACAGAACGGTGATAAACCTTTATGTCTTCGAGGGCTATCCACATAAAAAGATAGCAGCGATGTTGGGAATCACTGAGAGTACATCAGCATCACAGCTCTATTATGCAAAGAGAGAATTGGCAAAGAGAATAAAAGAACTAATAGACTGTAAGCGATGAAAGAGAGTTGGGAAGAGCAATTGCGACGAAAGCTCGAGGGACACAAGGTGGCTCCTCCTGAAGGCCTTTGGGATGACATCTGTAAAGAGCTGGACGTGAGAGGTCACAGTACCAATAGACGTTGGTACTATACTATTGCTGCCGCCTTACTTGCGATTGCCGGATTCTTTGCCGTCTACCAGCTCAATAACAACAACGAAACGAAGCAGCTCACTGTGAAAAGTGAGATGATCGCTCCAGAGAAACCAGACGCCCCTGCATCAGAGGATAAAGTAGATGATAAGCTAGCTCTCGCAACTATAAAAAATAATAAGGTATCGAAAGAGGATAACCTCACAAAGAGTCAGACCCCTTGTGAGCCTGAGCCTTGTGAGCTGGAGCCTTCTGCGCCTGAGCCAGAGCCTGAATCTGATGATGACCTGAATAAAGATGTCCTCCAGGAGTCAAATAGCGAGGAACCTGTGACAGAACCTCAGGCAAAGAAGCCGGTGGATGATCCTAGGACTTATCAACTGCCGTCATCCGAACCATCGCCAAAACGCAATGAGACATCCGACAGATGGACTTTAGGCCTGACTGCATCTGGTGGACTGCTTGCAGCCAACAACTCTATTGGTAACAATCTTTCGTACTATCATAAAATTAATCCCGTAAGTTATTCAGCTGGTCCCATCAGCCAGGCTTCTCCAACCAAGAAAGAAATCGTCTGGAAGCATCACCTGCCTGTACGTGTCGGCCTCAGTGTGCATTACCAGCTTAACGACCGGCTATCTTTGCTAAGTGGAATCAGCTATTCCTATCTCTATTCCGAATGTATCAAACTCTATAAAAATTACAATCAGAAACTGCATTATTTAGGCATACCTATAGGCATGGCCTGGCAATTGTGGAATTCTGGTCATTTCCGCCTGTATCTCTCAGGAAGTGCCATGCTCGAGAAATGTATCAACGCATCATTCGACAGTAGGAGTTCTGATAGGATGGATATTGAAAAGCCCAGGCAGTGGTCTCTCAATGCGGCAGCAGGAGCAGAATATTCATTTACTCCGCAACTCGGAGTCTACCTGGAGCCATCCCTTGGCTATTATTTCGACGACGGCTTCAACCTCGACCATTATTACAAGGAGCATCCCTTGGCACCCTCCATCAACTTCGGATTAAGATTCAACCTCAATCCGCGGTAAAAACGTACACAATAGGAACCGTCCCTACTGTGTACATGGATAGTCCTTCATCATCCACAAATGCCTGAAACAACGAAACGGACACCTTCAGTATACGTCAGGTCGAGGGCGATGGTGTAGCCCATCGAGATAGCGAGGCGGCGGGCCAGTGGCAGACCGATACCAAGACTATTCTCATCTGGTGAGAGGCGCACAAAAGGAGCGAAGATACGCTCAGCGTCAGCGGCGGGAATCGTCGGACCCTCATTGCTGACAGAGATGGCATAAGTGCCATCCGCATTGGCATGACAACACATCAGAACAGCACCACCAGTGGCATACTTATCAGCATTGTCGAGCAGGCAGTTCAGCAGCTCCTGCAACAAGGGATTAGTATTTACCATCACATCGTCAGCCACTTCTGTCTTGAACGCTGTGGTCAGCGTACGGTGCTTTTCTATAGCTGAAGGGTGCAGGTCATAGCTGTTCAAGATGGAACGTACCATTTCGTTGAGCCCTATTCTGTCCTGCTTAGGTGAGGGAATATCATCGCCATAGATACTGAACAGGACGAGTTGATGCGTAGATGTAGCCACACGGTAGGCATCTCGACATACGCTTGCTCGAAGCTGCATATATTCATCGCGTGGAATTTGTCCGCGCCCATCGATAATCACCTCCGATATATTGATCAATGAGAGCAGTGGGGTACGAAGGGCATCCATACACACTTGCTTCTCCTCATCAGAGATGCCAACTGTTCCTCTGGCATAGGAATCGAGCACGGGATCCATCAGCGACTCTATGGTACGGGCAGCAGTGAGGATGTCGTTGTAGCGCTTGGGGCGTTCATCTGGATTCAGGATAAAATCAGGATTGTTGAAAATACGTGCATAGCCTCTCAACACGTTAATGGGAGATTTCAACTTCTCCTGTATCGTAGTGACAAAAGCACGACGAATGGCCTGCCCAGCCTCAGTGCGTCTGCGCGACTCTTGCAACTGAAGAAACTGCTCCTTCAATCGGCGGTTCTTGTTGTGGCGATACACGAGCATACCGATGAGCAAAACGATGATAGCCAATGCCATCAGTCCTACTACCAGCAATTGAATATGTCGTATTTTAGCTTTTTCCTGCTCTGCCTGAAGCTGGTCGATGTCACGTGCCATATCAGTCATATGCAACTCCAGCGCTTC
>Ga0247610_10008391_pt1 | contig 10502 bp, 15 predicted proteins | sample 174DNAGHGhighgp2_FD_193483 | JGI IMG/M metagenome (GOLD analysis project Ga0247610, IMG submission 193483) | Sheep rumen microbial communities from Palmerston North, Manawatu-Wanganui, New Zealand - 1742 DNA GHGhigh gp2 | ecosystem: Host-associated > Mammals > Digestive system > Stomach > Rumen... | reverse complement strand
TAATCCGTTCTTCATCGAGTTTTTTGTGTGCAATCCCGCGCTTAAGGAGGATGCGCCGGTATTGGGGCAGCTCCCCGCAAATAAGGCCGCGGGCAAACGGCCCTCCTACCTGATGGTCAAGGCGGGCACCTGGGGTGAGGATCACTGCCAGCTGCACCGGTTCTTTGCCTGGAAGGATGTTCAGCTTCACGGGGACGCGCCGTACCGGATTGAGGCCGGCGATTGTCTGGCCTGCGAAACGGCGCTGCAAGGAAGTATCAACATTACGCCCGAGGAAGCTGCCGCCCACCCGGAATGGATGTGCGACGCGGGCGAAATGTCCTGGGATCTGGCCGTCGACAAGCAGATCGCCTTCAACGTGGGCTACGGGGCCAGCAAGCCCCTCCGGGACGCGGAAGCCTTCGCCATGTACTGGCACGCCGAGGGCATGAAGAGCGCGTACAGCGGCACGGTCACGTTCAACGGCAGAAAGTACACGGTCTCGCCCGAAAAAAGCTACGGCTACGCCGACAAAAACTGGGGCCGGGATTTTACCTCCCCCTGGGTGTGGCTGTCCTCCAACTGCCTGGTAAGTAAAAAAACGGGAAAGCCGCTCCAAAACAGCGTGTTCGACATCGGCGGCGGCAGGCCGAAAATCTATTTCGTGCCGCTGGACCGGCGCTTGCTGGGCGTGTTTTACCATGAGGGCAGGGAGTACGATTACAATTTTTCCAAGCTGCATCTGATGGTGAAAACAGAGTTCAGCTTTGAGGAAACGGACGAGGTAGTGATATGGCATGTGCGCCAGGAGAACATCCACGCTGTTATGGAAACGGAGGTGCATTGCCTGAAAAAAGATATGCTTTTCGTCAACTACGAAGCCCCGGACGGCAGCAAGCGCCACAACCGGCTGTGGAACGGCGGAAACGGATTCGGCACGGTGAAGCTGTACGAAAAACGGAACGGACAATTGGAGCTGGTGGACGAGATAGAGGCCACCCATATCGGCTGCGAATACGGAGAATATGCAGAGTAAACCGCTGTTCTTGGAAGATAAAAGGAGAGAACTATGACCTACGAAGAGGAAATCCGGACGATTCCGCTGGGAAGGTATCGTCACTTTACCGAGGATTACAACATTCCCAGCCAGCGCCTGTGCGAGCGGCTCGGGATGCGTCGGGAAGGGCTGTTTATGGAATTCGTCTCTTTCATCAACAATCCTGACGGAACGCCGCATTATGAGAACACGGTGCAGTATGCGATCCTGAAAAAAGAATGGAACAGCAACCATCCGGGATTTGTGGGGATGCAGAGATGAAGAAATATGCGATGCCGGTCTTGATGCTGGCTGTATTTGAAGCAGTAGCCATTACGCTGTGGCTGACAAAGGGCAATTTGTTCTATCTGTTCAATTTCAGCTATATCGGCATGTCCATTTCGCTGGGCGTCTTCCTGTTCATCAAAAAATACAGGCATGCCAGGCGCGTCGTTCAGCTGCTTGTCGGTCTGTACATGCTGGTCTATCTCGGCTTGATTTGTAACGAAAACATGCAGATCGAGGGATTCTGGTACTATCTCTTCACAGGTGTATTTGAGGCGGCAACCATCCATTATGCCGTAGCAAAGATATTCGGGCCGTTGATTTTCGGACGCGGATGGTGCGGATATGCCTGCTGGACGGCCATGGTGCTGGATTTCCTGCCTTACAAGGTGCCAAAGCAGCCGCGAAAGAAGCTGGGGTGGATCAGGTATATCACATTTGCTGCCGCGTTGATCTTTGTCGCCGCGTTGTTCCTTGCCCGCGTCGGGAACATGGAGAGGATCATGTTCTGGGCGTTTGTCATTGGCAACACGCTGTATTATGTGATCGGGATCATCCTTGCATTTGCGTTCCAGGACAACCGGGCGTTTTGTAAATATATCTGTCCGATCACGGTGTTTCTGAAGCCGATGAGTTACTTCTCGCTGTTCCGCGTGAAATGCGACAAGGATAAATGTGTATCTTGCGGCAAATGCAAACGTGTCTGCCCGATGAATGTGGACGTGACGGACAATTCAAGAAAACGTGAAAACGGAACGGAATGTATCCTATGTATGGAGTGCGTGAAGAACTGCCCGAAAAGCGCTTTATGACAGCTCTCAGTTTAAGAAGCATCAAAGAGCGTAGCAATCCATGCGGCAAGGACGACCACTGATCCCCATGCAAGGCGGCGGTTTGACGACATATTTAGAGGGAAAGAGCCCTCTCCTGAAGAATTTGTCGCAAAGATCGCGCTCCAGTTGAAGCATGTATAGTATAGGAGGGCATATGACCGAATATCAACTGCAATGGGCACAGGCACGGGACCGGCTGGCAGCAGCGCTACGTGTTGCAGGGTATCCCACTGAGCTTTCGGAGATCATGGCGAAGCAACTAAAAAGCCCCAAGGCCATCGACCGCATGACGGCTTATGTGCGCCATGGATATGCCCGAAATATGGAGATGCTGGTCGATGAAATGCTGGCCATTTGTGCAGACACAGAGAATTGGCGCGAAAAGAAGGAAAGCCAGGAAGCCCAGGCGAAATACAATGCATATCTGTATGAGCGACGCATGAACAACGACGGCCTTGATGAATAGAGCATACGCAAGACGGGCAAACAGGAGGGAATCATAATGTTCAAATTCTGGGGTGACGGTTCGCAGGAGGCCATGGATCTGGTCAAAGCCATCCGGGTGCGCAGTACGGACAACTTCAACTGGACGTTCATTTTCATTCTGGCCGTGGTCTTCTATGTCTACTGGACGGAGATCCACAAGAAGAATTATGCAGCCGTGTTTGCCGGGTTGGCGCTGTACGGCGTACACTGGCTCTACGAAATCTGCAACGCCATCATCGGGAAGGTGACGGGGTATCCTCTGTGGTCTGTCAGTAACGAATCTACTACATTCATCCTGCTGATCGGCGTGTGTTGGGAGCTTTCCATGATGTTTTCTCTGGCGGGGATCATTTCCTTCAAGATGATGCCCCAGGACCGGACAAAGCGGTATCTGGCGGGAAAGCTCGGAAAGAAGGGGATCAGCTGCAAGCTGGTGGGAGCGCTGGAAATGGCGCTGCTGTTCGCCTTGTTTGAATCCTTCCTGGCGGGCACCAGCAATCATTCCTTTATCTGGGTCTATCGCTGGTGGGGCGTATTGCCGGTGTTCGTGACGACGTATATCCCCTTCTTCCTGGCCAGTAATTATGTGCCAGATATGGAACCGCGGAAACGCAAGACGTTCCTGATTACGGAATGGGCGCTGGTGGCTATCCTGCTCATCGTGCTGATCCCGCTGGGAGTCATCTGACGGCAGGGAGAAAACCATGAAAAGCATTCTGATTGCAGATACCACCCGGGAGGAGCGGGAGCAGATCGTCGCGAAATCCATCGGGAACATTGATGGCCTGTGCGACGGGTGCAGCCCGGGACTCATCGAAATGTACCAAGAATACATCGACGGGCACAAGGAGCTCCGGGAAATCAACATGGAATTCAACGCCCGCTATACCCGTAGTGCAACGGGCCCGGACAGGAGCGGTTGCAGTTATTCAGATAAATGATTGTTGAATTGACCATGGGATGAACAGATTTCGATGATCATGTCAATAGGATATGGAAAGGTGTGTAAACATGAGCAGCGGGATCACACAGGACGAGCGTGGAGTTTATCACTGGAGTAGTACAATAGATCAGGGTTATGAGAACAAAGCCTTCAAGATCGCGTTTGGCGTCGTCGGCGGGATATGTGTTATGCTCATCATTATGAGCCTCATGTTAGGCGGCGATATGATCGGTGTTGTTCTTTTATCATGCTTAGGGGCTTTGGCTGTGACAGGAGGCGTTTGCTGGCTGTTCAGCCGGAACGCTGGCAATCGTAAGCAAAGCTACATCATGACGGAAAAGAGCGTCCAGTTCCATCAGCGAAGGTATTATGCCCCGTTTACGTTCCGTAGTATAAAGAAAGCTGTTGTATATGAATCTCGTGACATGATCGAGCTTTATCAGGCTGTAGGCTCCGGCCCTGTTTTCGTACCGCATGAAGATTTTCCCTATGTTAGAGATTTCATTCTGGAAAGACTGCCGGATACGGCAGAAGTGCTGTATGAATGATGGAGGCGGCAAGATGAAAAGGTTTATCTGTATAATAATCCTGGCGCTGCTGCTGTGCGCTCCGGCTATGGCTGAGGATGCAGCGCTTACCTATTGCTGGTTTTCCTTTGGTGGATATCTGCCGTCCCAAACATATGAAGTGACTCTGGAAGAAGGCATATACCGCCTTGAGCGAGACGATGGCGCATCTTGCCAGTTGGAGGAAGAAGCCTTTAATAATCTCCTGTCGATCATCGACAATAATGACCTCTATGCCTGGGAGGGCTTCAATGAGAGTGAGCAATACGTCCTTGATGGAGAAGGGTTCAGTCTTGATATTTCTTTCTCCGATGGGAGGCATATCCATGCCCATGGTGATAACAGGTTTCCCGAAGGTTATGATGCAGTGAAGAATGAGATGGTCAAACTCTTCGACGCGATCTTGGACGGTGATTTTTCAGGAACATATATTTACACTGCCGGAGGATTTGGCGGCGACTTTACAATCACGCTGGAAACTGACGGTTCCTACACCTTTTATGAAGGGCCGCTCAGCAGCTATATTGGCGGCGGGCACTGGTACGCCGAGCGCAGTTATATCTATCTGGTCGAGGAGAACGGATTTGATCTCCAGTTTTATTTTACGGGAGAGAAAGACGCCCTCATCTACGAAGGGGGATACTCCGATCCCTTTCCGTACGTCAAGGTACCGGATGGCGGGCGGTTTGTGAAGGCAAACTTATCTGTTCATGAATAGATATGGGAGCGGTTTCCATGATTCGGCTTAGATATGGCAACACGAACACCTTCCTGATCCCTTGCTCCGGCGGTTATCTTCTCCTGGACACGGACTACGCCGGGACGCTTCCCGCCTTTTACCGCGCCATCAAGCAGGCAGGGGTCAGGGTTTCGGATATCGCCTACGTCCTTGCCACGCACTATCATCCCGATCACATGGGACTAATCCCGGAACTGATGAAGCTGGGCGTAAAGCTCCTGCTGGTCGATACCCAGAAGGACGCCGTCCATTTCTCTGATTATATCTTTGCCCGTGACGGACTCCCTTTCGAGCCGATAGATGAGACACGGGCGACGGTTATCAGATGCGAAGAGAGCAGACAATTCTTTTCAAGGATTGGAATCAACGGAGAGGTCATAGCTACACCAAGCCATAGCCCGGACTGCATATCATTGCTGCTGGACAGCGGAGACGCCTTTGTGGGGGACTTGCAGCCCTATGAATACCTGGATGGTTATGATGGGGACGACGCGGCGAAGGCTGACTGGACAAGGATTCATGGCTTTCAGACTAAGCGTATATTCTACGCTCATGCAAATTGATCTGAAAGGAAAATCACAATGATCGGAGAAACGATGCACTTTGGATTCTCCTACGTGGGGCTGATTTATCTCGTGATGCTGATGCTTCCAAATATCCTGTGGACGAAAAATCAGCCGAAGGATTACGACAAATATGCCCGCAATGAGAATAAGATTCTGCTGGCATTGGAGAGGATTGGGGAGGTACTGGTTTCATGCGCTGCGGTCATTTTCTCTGATTTCAATATCAATTCGTGGTCGCCCTGGTCATTGTGGCTGGTTGCTTCCTTTGTGCTGATGGTGCTTTATGAGGTTTTCTGGATCAGGTATTTCAGGAGCGAAAAGACCATGAAGGACTTTTACAGCAGCATCCTTGGCATTCCGGTGGCAGGCGCGATGCTTCCCGTTCTGGCTTTCCTCTTATTGGCAATATACGGGAAGAACATCTTTCTTGGATGCGCTGTTATCATCTTGGGAATCGGACATATCGGCATCCATTTGATGCACAGGAAAGAAATTGAATCATGAATAGAGGGGGCTGAAAAATGGACAAGAAGGAATACGCCGTTCAACTGAAGCACAGCGGATATAATTGCTGCCAGGCTGTTCTTTGTGCTTTTGCCGAAGAAGCGAGCATGACCGAAGATGAACTGAAACGGATCGGAGCCGCATTTGGCGTTGGTATGGGATGTTTGGAGGCTACATGCGGAGCGCTGATCGGCGCGCAAATGCTGCTGGGGATCAAGAAATACCAGGGCAGACCGATACTCAGAGACGCTGCGGGCGTACTGCGTCAGTTTGAGAGCATGTGCAAAGCCACTCTCTGCAAGGATTTGAAGGGTAGAGATACCGGCATTGTTCTGTGCGAGTGTGATGACTGCGTGAGAAATGCAGTAACAATCGCCGAGAGTATGATATAAGTCAACGAAGGAAAAACCGTGAGGATTGAAACCAATGAGACGCAAAGATCGGGAAGTACAAAGCCTGGAAGAGATTTTCGACATCCTGAACCGCTGCGATACGGTGCGAATCGCTTTCCAGGGAGACAAATCCCCTTATGTGGTTCCGGTTTCCTTCGGCACAGAGCTGGTGCATGGAAAGGTGATCGTATACTTCCATTGCGCCAGAGAGGGCATGAAGCTGGAACTGCTGAAAGCGAACCCGCAGGTATGCGTGGAAGGAGATATTTTTATTCGGACGGAGACAACGGATCACGGGATCACTACCCGATATGAAAGCGTGATCGGTTTTGGAACATGCCGGATCGTTGAAAATGAACAGGAAATCAAGCATGGGCTGAAAGTGCTGACAGAACATTACAGTTATCGTGATTATTCCCTTGATCGCTGCCGGGCCCTGGAGTATCTGTATGTGATGAAAATTGTTCTTGATAAGATAACAGGGAAGAGAAATCTTCCGACAGCAGGAGATAAATGATGCCCAGACAAAGTGTGTTTGACATGTCCTACGGAAATCCAAGTGCTTCGATTGTCCTGATTCAGATGGTTGATGACCATGATCTTGGAGGAATAGAATCCGAGGCCGCGGAAATAAAGAAACTGACGGATGCTGACTTCCATCTAATCGCTGTCAGGGTTCAAAATTGGAATCGTGATTTGTCGCCGTGGCCCGCGCCTGCTGTTTTCGGCAAAGAGGGCTTCGGAAACGGGGCGGCTGATATGCTCAATGAAGTGCTGAAAATCTGTACGAATCAGGAAAAGACCTATTTCATCGGCGGATACTCCCTGGCCGGACTTTTCGCTTTATGGGCAGCATATCAGACGGATGTGTTCAAGGGCGTGGCGGCTGCTTCCCCGTCTATGTGGTTCCCAGGCTTTGCGGACTATATGAGAGAAAACATCATCCATGCTAAATTTGTCTATCTGAGCCTTGGTGATAAGGAGGAAAAAGCCAGGAATCCTGTGATGGCTGCCGTTGGCGACAGAATCAGAGAGGCTTATGGTTTGCTCCGGGAGCAGGGGATCAATGCAACCCTGGAATGGAATCAGGGGAATCACTTCAAGGATGCGGACATACGAACCGCGAAAGCATTTGCCTGGGTGATAAAGGAACAAGGAGAAGATGAGACTTTTCACACTGGAGCTTGATAACGACATCAAAGGGATTAAGCAGAGGGACGCATAAAGTGATGAAAGGAACCCAATGAAGCTGACAATCATTCGCAGCAACCGAAAGACAATCTCCATGCGCATCACCGGCCCGGATGCCGTAGAGATTCGTGCGCCTCGGAGAATGCCGCAAGCTCAGATCGATGATTTTTTCGAGCGTCACCAAGCATGGATAGAAAAGCACATCGCCCGTATTCCTCAGCCCGCCTCCCCGTTCACAGAAGAAGAAATCCGTGCTTTGACTGATAAAGCCTTGCAAGTGATTCCTGACCGGGTACGCCATTATGCCGCTTTGATGGGCGTCAGTTATGGCCGCATCACCATCAGAAACCAGAAAAGCAAATGGGGAAACTGTTCTGCCAAGGGTAACTTGAATTTCAATTGTCTGCTGATGCTTTGCCCGTCCGAGGCACTTGATTATGTGGTAATTCACGAATTGTGCCACAGAAAAGAAATGAACCATTCCCCCAAGTTTTGGGCGGAGGTGGAAAAGTATGCGCCGGACTACAAGACACAGCGGAAGTGGCTCAAAGACGAAGGGAGCAAACTGATCGCAAGATTATAATATGATTATTTCGAGGTGGCTGTTTTCGCTTTCATCTGTTAATCTGCACATGAGAGTTTATTTCTTATATTCTCATGCCTTTCTAATGATTTCCTCCCTGTTTCTTTCATCTTCCAGGTTTATTCTATAACCGTTCCAAGGGAGAGCAGAAACCCTTCTCCCAGGGAAACACAGAAAGAAACCGGCTTCAATGCCAAGGAGGAAATAAAGATGGATCATTACGAAATGGTAGAATCCCTGCGGGCCAAGGCGAATGTCACTTACGAAGAAGCAAAAGCCGCTCTGGAAGCCAGCGATTGGGACATGCTGGACGCACTGGTGCTGCTGGAAAGCGAAGGAAAGGTAAACGGCGCTCCCGAATTTACCACCAAGGAAAAGGCCGATGAAACCCGTCATACTATCCGCAATGGGAAGGGGAGCCTGTCCAAGCTGGGTGCCTGGATCAGTAAGATGATCACCCTCGGCAACCAAAACCAGTTCGTCATCAGCCGCAAAGGCAGCGAGTTGGTGGCTATGCCCATCACTGTCATGGCTCTTCTGACGGTTCTGGTCTGGCCTTTCTCCCTGATCGTGCTGTTCGCGGGTTTCTTCCTGGGCACCCGGTATGCTTTCCGTGGCCCGGATATCAACACCACAGTCAATGATTTTGTCAACAAAGCGCAGGAAAAGACCGCAACAGTGGTCGAGGCTCAGGCGGAATAAACCGTTGCAGCAGAGAATAAAAGGAGGACAGGAACATGAAGCAGCTTTACAAGAGCAGTACCAACAAAAAAGTCGCCGGTGTATGCGGAGGTATCGGAGAATACTTAGGTATTGATCCCACCATTGTTCGCCTGGGCTTTGTCGCCCTGTCCTTATTGGCTGGCGGCGGGCTGGCTGTATATATCATTGCCGCGATCATTATGCCGGAACGGGAGGCACGTCACACCGCCGCAGAGAATACGGTGAATACGTTAGAATACGAGAAGGTATGACCGTCAAAATATGAAGTTTTCAAGTTTCATGGCCATCCCAACTGTTCTATCACAATCGGAAAAATGACCGTGGAAGCTTAACCATCCCAATCGTATTTTATAATGAATAAAAGAATATGAAAACAAACAGGTTGTATAGAATTTTGCGGATAATCTATACAACCTGTTTGTGAAAGCCTGACTTGTTTACTCAGAGTTTTTTGATTTCTTGATCGTCTTATTGGAAAGAGCAATGAAGCTCCCATCATGAGCAAAGAAAAAAAGACCAGCCATGCTCGAACTGCAAGTGGTCGTTCTTGGAAGTGTCGGAACAGCCATTTTCTGAATGCAATTTGAATGTAATTGTGAATGTAATTGGCGTTTTTCGTGGTTTTCCCATATTTTCTAAAATTGACAGAAACCGTTGAAAAATAAGGCTTTTTGGCACTTATATTGTTTCAAATTTATCGCCCGGGGACGCTTCAAGTCCTGTTTCCCGCACCACGGAAACCCTTGATTTACAAGGGTTTCCGATTTTTTTATGCGCGGAAATACCCAAACCTTACCCAAACGATACCCAATCATCACATGTTTTCAATGAAGGCCTGCATCCTGTTTGCCGATTCGCGGCGCATGGTGTCTGTCACGTGACCGTAGCGATCAAGCGTGAACGCCGCGGAATAGTGACCCATGTTTTCCTGCAGGGTCTTGATGTCGTCCCCTGCCCGAAGGCTGTTCACCGCGAACGTGTGGCGCAGATCGTGCACCCGATGGTGCTCCAGACCGGCTGCCGCCAGGATGTCCTGGAATTCCTTCCAGATGGTAGGCTGCGAGTAATGACTGCCGTCTTTATGGGTAAAAACCAGATTGGGAAACTCCCCCGGATTCCACAGGTCGCCCATCAGGAGCCGCTGCTCCGCCTGGGCGACTTTGTGCTTCTTGAGCACCTGCATGATGTAGGGAGCGGGAGCAATGACGCGGGTCTTGCCATTTTTCAGGGTGCCGAAGCGGTACTTCTGCCCCTTCTTGCGGGTCTGCACCAGCTGCTTTTCCACGTGGATCACTTCGTTCTCGAAGTCCACGCAGTCCCAGGTCAGGCCGATCAGCTCGCCGATTCGCATCCCGGTGAAGGTGGCCGTCAGGAACAGCGTCTCGAAGGGATTGCCTTTCAGCGCTTCGAACAGCTTTTTCTGTTCCGGTGCGTCCAGGGGCACCACCGGCTTCTCCACCACCTTGGGACGGATGGTGTAGGTGGACGGGTTCTTCGTCAGATACTCCACCCGCATGGCCATGTCCAGCGCCCGGTGCAGGATGCCGTGGATGTTCTTGATGTACTTGGGGCTCACTCCATCGTCCCGCATCTTGTTGTAGAACTTCTGGATCATGGGCGTCCGCAGATCCTTGAGCAGTACGTCTCCGAAGGCAGGCTTCAGATGCAGCCGCACC
>Ga0247610_10008389_pt1 | contig 10505 bp, 2 predicted proteins | sample 174DNAGHGhighgp2_FD_193483 | JGI IMG/M metagenome (GOLD analysis project Ga0247610, IMG submission 193483) | Sheep rumen microbial communities from Palmerston North, Manawatu-Wanganui, New Zealand - 1742 DNA GHGhigh gp2 | ecosystem: Host-associated > Mammals > Digestive system > Stomach > Rumen ... | reverse complement strand
ATCAGATAGTCATACGCCAATCCGCTTTCCTCCGAATCGCCTTTTCTCTGCAAACTTTGACATATTATTGTATCATATCGACAGGAATTTGGAAAGAAAAAAAGCGGTTGCCGCCCGGCCCCGCTTTGCCGGAACAGAAAGCAGACCGGTCGTACCGGTCTCCCTGCCCCGCAGGCCTGATGTTTGGAAAGGCCTTTCTACCAACGGTTTCATGTTTCATTGACAGGAGGGGTCTGCAGAGCTGCAGGGAACGCTTCCTTTTTGCCCAAAACGAGGCATCCGTGAATCATCCATGGCAGCCGCTCCCGCAGGATCCCGGTATTCGCCGGTCTGCAATCTTTCTTCCGTAAGATGCGCAGACTCTGTACCAAAAAAAAGATATTGTACATTTTTGCTTTTTTGACAATCCGATGGGGATAAAAGTGATTGGGCGATTCCCGGATCAGGTCAGGTAAACTGCCTAAACAGATTGTGTTTGAACGGGGCCGTGATGACCCCGAAGATGCGTCCTCTTTCCTCCTCTCCGGTACGGAGATTAAGTCCCGCATCTCACGGGAACAGTATAGAAAAAAAAAAATAAAAAAACAATACGAAACCTCGTAACACCATGACGAGGTTTCGTACTGTCAGGGTCTGTCGGAATATTACTCGGCCTTCTCTTCCGCCTTTGCTTCCTTCCCGCTCTCCAGCCACTTATACAGGAATGCGGCGATCGCAGCACCGAGGAACGGGCCGACGATGAAGGCTGCCAACTGGCGTACCGGGTCTGCATTGCCGGTGATCAGTGCCATGATCGCAGGTCCGAAGGAACGGGCCGGGTTGACCGAGGTCCCGGTCAGGCCGATGCTCACGATGTGGATCGCTGCAAGCGTCAGGCCGATCACGAGACCGCCGAAAGATCCGTGGGACTGCTTCTTCGAGGTCACGCCGAGGATCGTCATGACAAAGAGACAGGTCGTGACCGTCTCCACGACAAGTGCGAAGAGGAAGGGATTGCTCGCGGTGACCGTTGCCGCATTGGTCGCAAGACCACCCGTCAGATCCGGGAGGCTGCCCAGCTCAAAGATCCCGTAGAGCAGTGCGGATCCCGCAAACGCACCGAGGCACTGCGCGACCACGTAGCCGATGAAATCCTTCATCTCGATCCCGCCGCTGATCAGCACCGCCAGCGAGACCGCCGGGTTCACGTGACCGCCGGAGATATTCCCGACGCCGTATGCGATCACGACGATCGCAAGACCGAAAGCCAGTGCCGTAAGCAGATAGCCGCAGCCGTAAGCTGCATCACAACCCACGAGCATTGCCGTCCCGCACCCGATAAAGACCAGGATAAAGGTTCCGATAAATTCCGCTGCATACTTTTTCATTTTTTGATTCTCCTTTTTGTATTGCTCTTTTCAAAACCGCCCGCATCTGCGGCCGCGGTTTCTCATCATTTTTCAGCCGGCTTTATGACTGCCGCATCACTCATAACCCCACCTCGTCGTAAACGATGTTCTTCCCGTCAAAGACCGGACCCCAGCAGCGCTTCAGCTTATTTCCGCGCCACGGCTCCTCGCCGTTTCGGAGATTGTCTTTATACGTAAAGTCGATCGCTTCCAGAACCGCCTGCGCCTGGTCGGCTTTTACGGTGGTCACAAGGATCTGGCCCTGATAGAAGACAGCATAGGTGGAATTGCCGTTTGCATAGAGCTGGGCAAGATGCAGACGGTGCCAGTTATCGTCGATCGTGACTGCGCCCTTGATCGTCAGCTGCGTCGCACCCTTGGCATTTTGTTTGCTCACGAGATTGTTATCGCCCTTCGATACGACATTGTTCAGCGTAAGTGCACCCTTGCCGACAGCAGTGCTGCTGTCCGCCGCGAGGACGCTGTGATACAGGTACTGCGAACCTGTACCGTAGATTTCCGATCCATCGCTTAATGTTGTCTTCCCGCTCACGGTGATGTTTGCCGCATGCAGTTCCGCTCTTGTCAGATCCAGATCCGTCACGCTGACATCTCCGGCTACCCGGAAGTCAGTCGGGTCATACTCAATGAGACCGACAGAGAGTTTCGCAAAGGATTTGATACTGCCCTTGATATACATACTGCTCTGCAGACTCAGGCTGCTCGTCGGTGTACCGGTAATATTGTTGAAGTTTCCTCCGTAATTTGTCCACAGATGCATCACCGTCAGGTTTGCTCCCGCGCTCAGCGAAATATTAAGATCCTGAGGAGTCTCCACGGATACACCGTTCTTTCGGGTGACCTTGATGCAGTTGATCCCGACATCCGCGATTTCAATATTGCCATCAATCTTTACGTTATTTCCCGAGAAGAAGAAACTGCACGCATTGGCACCGCCCTCAGAATCGTAAAACGACCGGATACACACATATGCCGTTTTCACCGCCGGCAGGACCAGCGACTTCGCAACTGCATCAATGTTGCGTCCGACCGGGATCCCGTGGGAGTATACATCAGTCCCCCATTCCACTCCGACATCATCCATCAGGTACATGAAATATTGATGTCCGCTCTGCGCATTCCGATTGACTTCCTTCACGGCCTGCTCCCAATCAGTAAAGACCGTCGCCGCTCCGGCATTACCTGCAGTACCCGGAAGATCTGTCACGCAGACCACAGGGTCGCCGAGTGTCAGATAGACTCCCCCTTCATACTTGGTCAGCCAGATGTTCTCCTGCGTATAACCGTTGTACTCTTCCGTTCCCTGCTCCTTCACTGCCGTAACCGTTACGTCTCCCGTGTTGACATACGGTGCCGTCAGGATCTTTTCGGAGGCTGTAGGTTTCCCGTTTCCGCTGTAAAGGATATCCCCGTATTCAGATACATCCTCCGTCGTCATCCTTGCGTAACTCTTTCCTTTGTCGTCCGCTACAAGATACGGCTCTACGACGATCCCGACATTAAACGTACGTCCGGTAATGCTAAGCTGCGTCACGGACTTCGCCGGTGCCGCCGCCGTATAGTAATCATCAAGGGTCAGACTCGCTGTATAGTCCGCATGCACGATCTCACCCGGATTCGTTCCGAGATATTCGGGGGCAGCCCCTGTACCGGTGACGGTTCCCAGCGTGATCTTGCCCTTACCGCGGATCACCGCATCTCCGTCTACCAGCAGATTTGTGATCGTGATCGCCGCGTTACCCTTATACGTTTCCAGATTCCAGTCTGCGATCGGTGCCGGCTTTGTCGGGTCTTTTGCTTCAAGGATATTACAGAGCGAAAAACCGTCCAGCTTCATCATTGCGGCATTGACCGCACCGCCGCACCACAATTCGGGATCCTCATCCGCATTTTCAAAGATGAGCCCTCCCTTCTTCGCCGTGATCGTCTTAAAGTACAGTGCATTGTAGTCCTGGGTCGTCACGTCGCAGAATGTTACCTTAACGTCGTTCGTCAGGTTAATGCCGTTGGCCGCATTCAGCGTATCCTTCGTCTTATACTCCTGCAGTACCAGATCCTCAAAGGCCACGCTGCAGGCAGGATTCAGCGCACCGGTGTAGCACAGCGCCGCATCTTCCGTATTCGTCGCGGCCGGCAGGATCGTCAGACCGGAGGCATTCGCCGCCTTCGGCCAGAGAGCTGCCGCCACGGTCCCGTTCTTGCCCATCGGGAAATAACCTGCATTGTCCCCTGTCGCGATCAGTTCGACCGTGTATTCTGCCGGTACCGCAAAATTGTCGATGATCGCAACGGCATCCGCCCAGTTCTTTGCGTAGACATCGGTCGTCGCCCAGGTCTTCAATGTACCATAATCCACCCCTCTTGTCCGGAGGATGTGCAGCTGCATCTGACTGCTGTCCATGACGCGGATCACACCTGCGGCATCCTTGGTCACCACAGCCTGATCGGGCTGATCACCCTCCCAGTTTACATGGATCACGGAAGGATCTCCCTGCTTTGCGTTCAGGAGCGGCACATCGCGGAATACAGCCATCTTATCCGCATCCGGCATGGTCGATGTCACTCCGACGATGAAGCGATTAGGATCGTCATAGTTGTCTGCCGTGATCGCGGTAGTCACTGTCTTACTCCTGCCGTTTACGACTGTCATTTCACTGACAGCGGCACGCATGGGTACTACATGCAGCCCATCATTGGAATAACTCGTATTGATCTCGCCGATTACCGTAAAGTTCGATGTCTTCACACCGTTCTTCTCCGTAAAGGTGGTATAGAGCGTGCTACCGTCTCCGTTTGTAAAGGTTTCCGTGACCGTTGTTGCACCCAGAGAAACAAAGTTTACAGTTCGAAGTTCAAGTACTCCGATCCCGCTGTTCTTTGTCGTAAGATAAGCCTCTCCTGTTCCCTTCGAATCCCCCAGAATAACACTGTAAAAGTTGCTGAATCCCTCCGTGATCATCATCGGACGGTCAATCATGAGAGTTGTCACCCCGGCTGTACCGCTGATGGATTTCCACGGTGTTGCTACCGTAGTCTCGATCAATACGAGCCCGGGGTAACCCTTTGATTTTGTATTCCGCGAAATCTTTACCGTCTGGCCCACCGACTCCTTTCCGTCTGTTTCGCAGAATGCAGTTGCCGTCCACGGATGCATGACCAGATTTCTTAATGTGATATCACCATTTTTATTGTTGTTGACCCCACCGGCATAAAACTCGATCTTGCCGCTGTAGTACAGATCCGTTGCTGCCGCACCCGACTGATACCTGACTCCGGCTGCCTTATCCTTTGACGGCGCCGGGAAGGCACTGGTGACCGTCGTATCCGTCACGTTGGTATCCGCGATCCGCTCACCCATCGTGATCGTATACATCGCATCCACATCAGCGATCGTATTGATCCGCTGTACCGCCTGATTCAGATCAAGATAGGTCGAGGTTCCTGCTGCGGTCGTCATCTGCACCGTATTATCGAGGATGTCACTATCATTCGTCATGTAGAAACCGTTAGATGCTTTGATCAGCGTATCAGATCCATCCGGATCGATCTGACCTTCCTCAACATTTGGCGCGGTAAAGAGCAGCTTATCCGTCGGAAGCAGCTGCTTCGTCGCCGGATTACCGTTTTTATCCATCGTCCTTGTCAGCAGGTAATCATTACCCTCCGAAGAATCCTTATCCTCCGAATAATCCACAGGAGCATCTGCGATGGCCGCCGCAAGTGACGGGTAATAGTATGGCTCAAGACCCAGCTTCAGTTTCTCAGCTGCACTCGTACCCCTCACTTTTCCGCTGATCGTAAGTGCGGATATATCTCCCTTCAGACGCCCGCTGCAAATGGTACAATTATCATTCCGGATCTCGACATCCTTCAGAGAGACGGTCGAATACCCCTTGAGAAACGCATTTTTCATCGTGAGAAGCGTCGTAACATTGAGTTTTCCCAAAACATAGGTATCAATTCCCGAGCCAAATTCCGTACCGCTCCCCGTCAGCGTCAGACCTGATACATTCACGTCTCCGTAGGCTTCAAACTCCCTTATATCCTCCAGGATAAGATTTCCGCTCTTTGCCGTGATCTGACCGATGACATGATTGAACTCCGTACCGTTTTCCGCAGCCCGCAGTTCAGAATCCACATCCTTCATGCCCAGTGTATAAGCACCGTTTACCGTGATGGCCTGACCGTTGAAGCCTTTGCTCTTTACACTGATGTCATTATTCTGCAGCTCCACGTTCTCCAGATACACGTTGGTCGCGAAAGTGGATGCGGCACCATAGGACAAAGAGGCATGATCCAGTCCGTAGATGTGGACGAAGGCAGCATTCGCCGGCGCCATGATCCCCTTATTGCCGAGATCCACATCATTCAGAAGGACGATGGCATAGCCCTGCTGCGGCTTCTTCTCATCCGCGATCGCCGCCACGGCCTCCGCGTAGGTCGGATAATAGCCAAGCAGTGCAGTTTCCTCGACTTTGTAACTGTAACCGTCCGTCTCATTCCCGCTGCGGGTATAGTACTTGCTCGAATCCGGGAATCCCGCGCCCTCCGCGGCCGGATCCGCACGCAGTACCGCGACCTGTATCACCTCTCCCGGATATGCGTAGATGACTCCGGAGTTTTTGACGGTCAGGTACCCATCCGCATTTTCCTTATCATAAACACTCGGCGCATCATTCGTATAGACGACGAACTGGTCCGCCGTGGCCTTGGCCGCCGTCACAAGAGCAAATTTCTCAGAGGTTCCGGAGATAAGATCATAACCCGTAAACTCCTCCGGATCCGCCGGATACAGAGCGACCTTTACCGTATGTGCCCGGGTCCCGGAAACATTGCTGATCACCGGGTTGATCTTCAGATTGCTGGCCGTCGCGGATTTCTGCGTCGTGCGAAGCAGCAGATAATCCGAAGACACTAACATCGAAGATTTGATCTCCGCCGTGCCGACTGCCTCGATGATGCTGTATTTCACATTCTCCGGATCCTGCACAGGGTTATTCAGGTTCGTTACCGAAAGCGTATTCGCCGTGAGCCTTGCACCTTCTGCCACTAAGAGATCCGTCACCGTCACCGCACATCCGTATGCGTTCAGCCAGGTATCCTCATCATCCGCCCTTTCCTTGTTTCCGAGAAGATACAGCTTCGTCACCTGAAGCGCGCCGGCGGTGAGCTTTGCATCACTTGCATTTTTCCTGTAACCGGAGAGCATAAACTTTCCGCCGTCAAAACTGAGCATTGCAAGCTTGGTCAGCGAGCCGCTGATCCTCGCCACCGGCTCACCCTGACCGCAATAGCATGCCGCATCAGATCCGTCCGCGATCAGATGGGAATCATTTTTGATGAAGAGAGTTCCCTTGTTCCCGCCGTCGACCATGAGCTGGCGACCGTCCACCAGCATCGTTTCCGAGACCGCAAAGGTGTACGCCCCGCCGATCGCGATCGTCAGGGTCGGCTTATTCAGTTTGGTGTTCGACACCGTCAGCGCCTTGGACGTATCGATGTTGCCCCACTCATCCAAGATCACCGCATCTTTATAACCCGCAAGACGGACATTTTCAAAGATCGTATCGCCGTTCAGGGTAAGCTTGTCTCCGACGTAGTTCCAGACGGGGAGCTCTTCACCGTCGTTGTAATCGACCTCGTTACCATTCTCATCCTTCGCCACCGTGCGTATCCTCAGGCTCTCGTACGAAGCCGCTTTCGGCATCGTCAGGGTTTCCGCTGCCGTTTTGCTTCCTTCCGAGAGATCATTGATCACACCGTCATCATCCGTATCCGTCAATGTCACGATGTAATCCGCTTTCATCTTCAGGCTGTCGATCTCAGCGACGATCGTCGCCCAGTCATTGCTGCCGATGAGCTCCGTTATATTGTTCCCATCATCCACGACAGAGAGACGGTAGATCGCTTCCGTACCGTCCGTGAAGCAGAGGTATTTATCCTTACCGATCGTCCGGCGGATAAACATCCCCTTGTAATCGCTGAGCTGATCCGACGCACCGAGGCCATACGGTGAAAAGGAAGCATTCATCGAAGCGCTGAAATAGACATCGTCTCCTGCCACGCCGCCTTTCAGTACCGGCACACCGGAAGCCAGCTGGACTGGGGTCGGAACCAGATCAACAAACTCTTCCTTCGCATCATTTAACGTCATCAGAGCAAGGGAGATCTTTGCCGTCGTGGTCACCGTCGCTCCCTCGGGCACAGGGTCCCCGTTTTCATCCGTCAGCCGGTAACCCAATCCCACCGTACCGTCATTAGTATCTTCATAACCGAAGCACGTGAACTCGCAGCTAGTATTCGTATACATTTCACTGTCGACACTTATTCTGTGTTGGACGCCGATCCGCTGCTTATCTTCTATGCTTTCATAGCTGATCTCATCACCGGAGATCCACGAGGTCACCGTCAGATTCGGCGTGATGACTCCGTCTTTTTGTGTCGCCGATACCACCAGTTTTGATTCCGTATCGGTGAACGTGACCTCCGTGTATGCACAGTACCGGGGAGCATCCTTAAGTGTCCCGTCATCATTCAGAGGATCCGTTTCCGCTACCTGCGCTCCGAGACGCATGCTGTCCATGGCCTCAACCGTGCCGGCAGTTACACTCCCGGTGACATAGAGCGTCACATTACTGAGGACGAGGAGACCGACATTCTTCACATCCCCGTAGATATACAGGGACTTGCTGCAATCATCCTTCCCGGTATATGCGACCGTGAATCCGGAACCCTTTGCCGTTCCGTCTCCGGTAACGGATTTGATATATGCCTGTCCCTCCGTACGTACCGCCGCAGCTCCGTCATTCAGTTCGCTGAAATCACAGTCCAGAAAGCTCAGTTCATATCCCTTCAGATTGATCGTTACCGCAGATGCGGCGCGTATCTTAAAGCCCTCGATATGAAGCATACCCGCCAGTGTCAGATCGTTCTTAAAGCACAGTTCCGCAGAAGGATTCCCGGTAGCATTTTCGATCCGGACAGACTGCGCCGCCGGCAGTGCCCAGTTTGCTTCCGTACTCGTAATGCCGTCTGCATTTCTCACAACGATCGCATAATCCTTCGTCTTCCGGTTCAGTGCCTTGATCGCCGACAGGGCCTCCTGCAGCGTCGCATAACCGCCGATCAGCTCTTCTCCGTATTCACCGGCAAACCCGAGCTCGTCAGACAGATAATAGTCTTTGGTCGAAACGAAACTCTCCGCATAAAGCACGACATGATTGTCGATCGCATCCGTATCCGGATACAGGGCTTTATTCCTGCTCACCAGTCCGACTGCGGTGTATTCCTCGTTCCCCAGTTTCCAGGTTCCGACCCGGAAATATTTCGGGGAAGCGGAGGTCGTTACGATCGGTGTCGTATTGTAACTCTTCCCGCCTTCCGATCGCTCCGGATAACCTTTCGCGATCGTCTGCAAAGCATCAATCTGACTCAGATCAAGCGAAGCAAAGTCGGCCGGCTCGCGGTCCAGACGACGTACACTGACCGCATTACCGACGAGCAGCGTCGTCGTCTGCGTCGGATCCTGCGAGAGCGCAATGCGGAGTTCCTGCGTGACCCCGCTCGGAATACTCTCACAGCGCGTCGTCCACTTCCAGTCGATCTTCTTATGATATTGTCCGAGTTTTGTGGAATACCAGCACCGATCGATCAGCATTTCCGCCGTTGTCCCGGTGATCTTAAAGAGGTCTTTCTCATTGTCTCCGTATAAGATAGCGTTATGGCCGCTGCAGGTATACAGGTTTTTCAGGGTAATGCTTCGTGTCACAAATATAGCGCTGTCCGCCATGACGGTGTTTCCGTTAGCGACGAGGCTCGTGTTCACTCCGCTTTGTTTCAGCCGTACGATATCTTCCTCTACGTCCGTGTTATTACTGCTCACGCCCGGATCTTCGTCATGCATCACATCGATCATACTTCCGTTTCTCAGGTACAGATCCTTCCCGACGGTAAATGCTCCGCCCTCCGTATCCCTCAGCCTGATATAGCTGGCATAATCCATATAGAGGTTTCCGGAGATTTTGTTATTCTTCCCGCTCAGTCCCACGAGTTCGGAATGGAAGAGATGAGCATCCCCGGTCACACTGAGGCTGCCTGCGTTCAGTGCATAATTTGTCATATCAAGAGTAGTGACACTGACCGCACCTTTCACGCTCAGCCCCGGCAGGTCAGCCGGATACCATGCTTCCGAGTACAGTACCAATGCTCCCTTACTGCCGATCCCGGCCAGTCCGGCCGCCTGCGAATCAAATATAATAAGGGTCTTTCCGTTCAGATCGATCTGCGTCCCTTCGCTGAACTTGATATTGATATTCCGGAACATCACGTTATTGTTCAGCTTCTGTTTTAACTGCCCGCCGTCCAGATTAAGCTCATACGGCTCTGTCTGGTTCTCCTCCATTGCACCAACGATGACGATCTGTGAACCGACCGCCGGGATGTCCAAAAGACCGGAACGTACCTCCGTATCTTTTCCGATGACGATGAAATACTTCTGGGATGCGACACCGACCGACTTCACATAGGCAACGGCATCCTCATAAGTACTGAAATCCGCGATACGCTCTGCGCCGCACTCCCACGGATCGTCATACTCCGGTGCATCCGCAGGTGCCGCAAAGACCTGGACGCCCACGATGCGGAGGGCATAGTAGTCCGTATTGTTTCCGTCCTTAGCAGACAGATAGTCATAATTGTCCAGATCATCCTCAAAACTTTTTCCGGGGACCGGTGTAGGAACAAAGAGGATCTGCCGGTCTGAAGAGTCCGGATCTCCCACATGGTCATAGAGTTCCAGGATGTCTTCATTTGCTTCGTAGCCAACCGTCACATCCGTAAAGGAATCCGACGTATAGGTGCGCTGCGTACGAACGAGGCACAGGTGCATCGGATAAATCTTGTCTTCCGACGTTTCTACCGGACCCATTTCCGAACGGATATTTTTATGGACAATAAGATCCGTCCCCGGCGCCGTACGGATCGTCGGGTTGAGCATGCAGGTGGAGTACCTATCCGCCGGCAGATTATCTGTTGTCGCCCCAAAGACGATACCGTCCGCATTCAGTCCGGCATTGACCTCCAACACTCTCGCCGCGA
>Ga0247610_10008387_pt1 | contig 10505 bp, 10 predicted proteins | sample 174DNAGHGhighgp2_FD_193483 | JGI IMG/M metagenome (GOLD analysis project Ga0247610, IMG submission 193483) | Sheep rumen microbial communities from Palmerston North, Manawatu-Wanganui, New Zealand - 1742 DNA GHGhigh gp2 | ecosystem: Host-associated > Mammals > Digestive system > Stomach > Rumen... | reverse complement strand
GGTCAGGACGGCAGAACAGGTGTGCATCGTCCTGTGTGAACGAACGTACACGGGTCAGTCCGTGGAGCTCGCCGCTCTGCTCGTAACGGTATACGGTACCGAACTCTGCTATACGCAGCGGCAGGTCACGGTAGCTGCGTGGCTTCCATGCGAATATCTCGCAGTGGTGAGGGCAGTTCATGGGCTTCAGCATGTACTCCTCGTCCTCCTCGGGTGTGTGGATGGGCTGGAATGAGTCCTTGCCGTAGTGAGCATAGTGGCCTGAGGTGACATAGAGGTTCTTGCTTCCTATGTGCGGGGTGATGACCTCCTGGTAACCGAAACGCTTCTGTACCTTGCGCAGGTGGTCCTGCAGGCGCAGGCGCAGTTCAGTGCCCTTTGGCAGCCAGATGGGCAGTCCCTTGCCCACTTTGTCGCTGAACATAAACAGCTCCATCTCCTTGCCAATCTTGCGGTGGTCACGCTTCTTGGCCTCCTCCAGCATCACGAGGTATTCGTCCAGCATTTTCTTCTTGGGGAAGGAGATACCATACAGACGCTGCATCTGCTCTCTTGTGGCGTCGCCGCGCCAGAAGGCACCGGCAACAGATGTCAGCTTCACGGCCTTGATCTCGCCCGTGTCGACCAGGTGCGGTCCGCGGCAGAGGTCGGTGAAGTTGCCCTGTGTATAGGTAGTGATGCTTCCGTCCTCGAGGTCCTGCTCAATGTGCTCGCACTTGTAGGTCTGACCGTCGGCAGCAAACTCTTTCAGAGCGTCGGCCTTGGCCACCTCCTTGCGAACCACAGGCTCTTTCTTGCCTGCCAGTTCCTTCATCTTAGCTTCAATGGTAGGGAAGTCGCTCTCCTTGATCATCTGTCCGTCGGGCAGCAGCACGTCGTAGAAGAATCCGTTCTCTACGGCTGGTCCGAAACCGAACTGGATGCCGGGATACAGCTCCTGCAGCGCCTCTGCCAACAGGTGGGCCGAGGTATGCCAGAAGGTGTGCTTACCCTGCTCGTCGTCAAACTTATAGAGCTCAATCGTTGCGTCCTCGTTGATGGGACGGTTCAGCTCTACGGTCTCACCGTTCACTCCGCAACTTACAACGCTGCGTGCGAGAGCCGGAGAGATGCTCTCTGCAATCTGATAGCCAGTTACGCCCTGCTCATACGAACGAACAGATCCGTCTGGAAAAGTGATGTTAATCATATCTACGATATATGTTTGAGTTTAAAACGGGTGCAAAGGTAGTGCAAATCGAGCGAAATACAAAATAATATTGAGATTATTTTTATTTCCGAGATGCAGCCTACCTTCGAGATTTGTCTCAAAGGTACGAATAAGCGAGCAAAAAGCCAAATTTTATTTGGACTTTTTCAAGCGGGAGTACATAATGAACCCCAAAAGTTTTTTGTCTAACTTTTGGGGGTCACTTCAAAATGACATACTCTATATTATATTGTAATCAATGTTTACTTCGACTTCTCGCCAATCTTGACTACAGGAGCCTTCATGCCACGAGCTCTGCCCCTTGGTTTACCAAGAATTTCTATCGAGTTTCAGAAACTTGAGTCAATTCTTATGAAGTTCCGTTGGTCAGCGTTTGCCAACAAAGTTGAAACCAACGGTAAGGAACACCGTGCTTGATTTCAGACCTTCACTTTCCCACTGCTTGTGACTTGCAAGACCTGCATCATAAGCAACGTCAAAGGTGAGTCGCTTAAAGTTCATTCCACAGCCTATTCTGAAACCATAATTCAGGCTTTTATCAAAGGTTGTATGAAGATAATAAGCTCCAAAGAATCCTGCGAAAGGATTGATAAAAAGATGTGGAGCCACATTGATGTGATAGCTGAGCGTAACAGGAATATGGAGGGTAGACTGGTACTCATCAAGCTCACGTCCATCAGCTAAGACATAATTTACATAACTCAATCCTGTACCGATAAAGATAGGAGCAGTTGGAGTCAACTGATAATCAAGGGCGACTCCAGCAGTGGGAAAAGCGTATGTTTCATAATGAGTGAAGGTATTGAAATTAACACCTCCCCGAACGCCAAAGTGCATTGGATCGGGAACACTAAATTTCTCTTTTTTCAGTAATTGTGCATTGGCACTCAGCGTGGCCGAGAACAGGATAGCCGCTGAAAGCAACAACTTAAAAGTCTTCTTCATAATACTTATATGTTTTTGATTGTTAGTAAAAAGTCTACTTCACATCCTTGGCTTTGATCACAAGACGTACCAATCCCAAGAGGGTGTCTTCTACGTTTATCTTGCCAGTTCTGTCATATTTTCCATTCTTTGCGTTACAGGCACGAATCACATGCCGGTCACCCTCAGTAGGACCTGTGGGGTCGGTCATGATGATACCACCCTCCGGGAAGTCGGCAAGGAAGTCGCTACACCACTCGTATGCCACACTTTTACCTCCTGCAATGCTGAAGATTTCATTCTGCTTGGCACCACTGGCAGCATATTCCCATTCAGCCTCGGTAGGCAGGCGAAGAGCACGGCCCGACTGCTTCGCAACCGCCGCAATCACCTTCTCCACATCGTCATAGCTCATGACCTGGGCAGGTTCATTTCCCTTGCCTTCCACATTCTTCGTACCCACGACTTCTGTCACAAACGAGGCAGGCAACGGCTGGGTGCTCATATAGAACGATGTGACTACCACCTCATGGACTGGCTCGCTACGCATTTTCGTACTGCCGGATCCATTGTAGCCCATCATCATCCTGCCACCGTTCACCAGCACCATCTCGATGGGTGTCTGTCCGATGTTGATGGTGATTCGTTCCGGCATCCCCGTTGCCTCAGTAACCTGCAATTTCCAGGTGCCCGTTTCTTCAGACAGTATCACTGTTGGTTCCGCCTCCGCACCAGATTTTACTGCTGCCGGCTGTCCTGCAGAGGTCGGGGCACCCTCGACCATCTCCACATTCTCCACGTCAGACATGGAAATCGTGGTTTCCTGGCCTGCGATCACAACAACTATCTCCTTCAGGGGATCGATGCGTTTCATCACACCCGTGATGGTTGCACCAGTCTTCAGCTTCACCTTCACCCTGTTGTCGTCGGCAGCCTGCATGGACAGGCAGAAGAATGCCAAGAGCAGTAATAACGCTATTCTTTTCATGCCTCAATAATATTTTTAATACTTCTTCTTAATCGCGTAGGTGAATGAATATCCATCGCTTGCCTGTCCTTTCAGCACCATTGACGATGTCTTCTTGTTAGAAACCTTGGCAGTGAATTTCTTTCCCTTGTTTGATCTCAGGGTTAACTCATTAGCCGACACTGAATAATTACCATAATAGAAAGTTGAGGTATTGGACGAATACGTTCCATTATCAGTGAACGAAATGGTTTTTCCGACCAAAGCCCCTTCCTTCGTCCCACTATCCAGATAGTCGGTACTTTGCGTAAACTCCCAAGTACCAACGAAGTCAGAGTTTTCGATTGGGGTACTAATATTGTCGCTATCGCACGAAGCGAAACCAACACTACCCAGCACGAACAGGGTGGCTGCCATCATCATCAAAAAATATAGTTTCTTCATAATTCTAGTTTTTGTTATTAATTGTGCCGAAATATCAGTTGAAGACCATTTCGACCGCAAATATAAGAAGAAAAAACGAAACCTCCAAACAATTTCATGGATAATTTTCAAAAAACTTTGATTTTCAGTATATTGGGTGTTATTACGCCACTTAATATACATGGTCGCAGTTACAGAGAATGTTATAATTTTCAAATAAGGTTTGGAAAATCCGAAAAGAATTTGGATAATCAAAAAAATAATCCTTACCTTTGCGCTCAAATTAGAAGCGAAATATGAGAATTATTGCAAAAAGTACCCTGGTAGCATACTACACCAAGAATCCACAATCCAAAATAGCCTTGGAAGATTGGTACGAAAAGACCAAGGAAGCTGAATGGAAATGTTATGCTGACATCAAGCAGACTTTCAACAATGTGGACAGCGTGGGAAACAAATGGTATGTGTTCAACATCAAAGGCAATGATTATCGGTTAGTGGTACTGATAGAATTCACTGTGAGCCACGTGCTAATCAGGTTTGTGGGTACACATGCTGAATATGACAAGATTACGGACATTCAACACATATAAGTTATGGCACAGATAAAGAACGAGGCTGCATACAGGGCAGCATTGAAGAGGGTTGAGCAGTTGGAAGAGCTGGTCGATGACGATAACCCCATAATGGACGATAACGCGCTTGAACTGGATATGCTCGTAGATATGATAGAAGAATACGAGGATATTCACTATCCTATTGGTAAACCTTCGCTGGTTGATACAATCAAGCTTCGCCTATACGAAATGGGGATCACACAGAATAAGCTCGCAGAATTGTTAGGCATCAGCCCTGCCCGTGTCAGTGAGATTTTGTCTGGCAAATGTGAACCCACATTGAAGGTAGGACGAGCAATCAGTCAGAAACTCGGTATCAGCCCGGCGATTGTACTTGGCGTTTGAGCCAAGTTTCACACTAAAGGCCGCCACCCGTGGGGATAGCGGCCTTTTTTCATGTGACTAATCACCGTCCGTAGGCTGGTTGTCGGGACCGTCGTCGGGCGGAGTGGTGCCACCACCACCGCCGTTCTCTGCCTTCCACTCTGCCACTGCGGTGGCAATGGGCTTCAGGATAGGCATCTTCTTGGTCTTGCCGTTGACGGTCACCTCCTGGGTGTCAACGATGTTGCGGAACTCCAGTGAGCAGAACTCCTGCTTGAACCGGCGTGAGGTGATGTTGTCGTTCTCCTGTCCGAAGGGATAGAAGCGGATGTGCACACCCTTCACCACATCGTTGGGGTCGGCACCCTCCATAGCGGGGATGTTGATGACCGGTTCGCCTACCGAGCAGGTGGGTACGAAGGTACCCAGTGGGTCGAGTCTTACGGGTACGCCCTGACTGACGAGTTCGGGCAGGCACTGGGTGATCTTCTTCAGTACGCCCTCAATGACGTCGTTGGTGTAGATACAGCCGTGCTTGGCCATGTGGTTGGCGAAGCCCCTCAGGGTAAGGGTCTCCTGCAGGTCCACTTCGGGATAGTACTTACCAAATCCCGTGTTTTTGGAATTCTTGTTCTTGCGCAAGTTGATTCCGAGTTTGATGTCGTTTGTAGCCATGTTGTTGTAATGTTTTTAATGATATCAGCTACTAAGTGCGGCCAACTGCATCGGGTGGCCGCTTCCCGCTATTTGGTTTACTGGTAGAATCCTATGCGTACGTCGTGACGGGCCGTGGCGAAGGGGTTCCATGATACGTGGAGCCAGTTGGTTCCAGTGAGCAGCTGGTCGGTCAACGGGTGGCGTCGGAGGAAGTCAACGAGCCTGAGGAACTGTGACGGGTCGCTGGGGCGGATGTCGGCCGCCTGTCCTAAGAGGTGCTGTGAGCGCACTACGCCGCCCACCTTGCGGTTCACCTGTTCGCAGCGGAAGCCTGAATTGACAAGGATGGGGCCTACCACCTTGCGCGCCGGCTCGAGCAGGAGGTGACAGCCGAAGACCAGGTTGGCAATGACCTGTGGGGTGGGGACGTTCTCCGGGTACTTGGGCAGGTTGAGGAACTCGCCCAGGATGAAGTTGGGAGACAGGCGGACGGCGGAAAGGGCGACGGGAGAGGGGAGGGAGGGGAGAGGATGCTGCTGCGACAGAGTCGCAGCCAACCCTGAAGGGGAGGATGGGTGGTCCACGGCGGGCTGTGACTTTGTCGCAGCGGGTGGGAGGGTGGTGTGGGGTGTTTTGTTCATGGTGCTGTTGTTGGTGATGGGTTGTTAATTGGCTTTTCTGATGATTCTGAGGTACTGGTCTAGTCCGAAGACCGAGCCAGCGAGAAGGAACGACTGTGCCACGTAGTAGAGCAGCCCCGCAGCCACGTCGTCGATGTGTATGACCTGGTAGGTTACCAGTGCGATACTGCTCGCGATGAGCAGCACCGCACATGCGTACTGAGAGATTTTGAAGCCTTTGTTGTTTTCCATGGTATCAGATGGATTGTCTCTTCGTTCTAATCTACTTGGATCTTCATTCAATGCGGTTCCGCCGTGCTGACTAATTCAGCACGGTTCCACCGGCAGCACCGAGGATGAGGGTGATGACGTAACTGATGGCCTGGAGAATGATCTTAACTGTCTTGTTCATAACTGTTGTGTGTTTTAAATGGTGAATAAATAGGGTTGTTTTGTTGTGTTTTTCATGGTATTAGACTACCATTTATTTACGATGCAAAGTTACAAAAAAATCCTGTAACTACCAAATATTCAGCAAGAAAAATGCAGTTAAAGAACCTTAAATGGCGAAGGGTGCTTGTCATGATATTTCTAATCATTCCGCTGATCATGCGGATATGGGCAGAATGGCGTATTAGGAAATAATAGTATTAAAAAATAGTTAAAAAGTCTCATTTGCTTTTTTTATTCAATAAATGTTCGTACCTTTGCTCTGTTTTTCCCGTTTCTGGAGGCGATAATAAAACAGAGTGAAATTGGACATGGAAAAGTTGGTGCCAGGAAGAAGATTTAACCAGTACTACATGGTTGACAGGACTGCTCTGAACAGGTCTGTGAGCGATGTGGTGCTACAGCGCCTCGGCATCAACGGAGGGGGAATTTCAGCGGTTGCTGTATTTTGTATAGAATCAATTCCCATTTCAGATAACGGGTTTTATTATTCAAGGAAAATAAATAAATGCAAAAAATCGCCCCAGTATGGCACAGCAGGCACCAACAATCGCCCTTCCCAACGTGGAAAGCTCCTTCCTCGAGGTGCTTCGCTACAATGTGCTGTATCATCTGAAAGTCGATGGTGTTGAAAGCGTCAGGGAAGAGCTGAAGAGGCAGCGAGGCTGGTATTCCAATATTGATGGATGGTCAGCCTTGCAGCGTGAACTGGATGACATCATCCTTCAGTTCACTAATTCTCAAGGCTCAGCATTGCCGGCCCACTCAGTACCGATCTGGTCGAACCACATCATGAAGAAATACTACGACGGCATCCCCATCAACTTCAAATTGCTGCACGATATCATCGAGAAATGCTTTGTGATCAACCTGGAATATAAATACGACTGGCTGGCCTTGTGGCGCATACTCTACGACCTGACGCTGCTGGAGGACATCCGCCTGACCAGCTTCTCCAAGCAGATGAACGAGTGGTACCCCGGAGCAGCCGAGCCCTGCACCGACGATGCCATGAACAACTACTCCAGCCCCTATCTGGGCGTTACGCCTCATGACCGTTGGACTGTGGAGGCATTCAGTCTGCATCAGACCAAGAAGCAGAGCCTGAACGGATTCTGGCGACTGAAGAACCTCTGCGACATGCTTGAAAAAAAACTTGACTTCCGTGCGTTTTTACGGAAGTGATACCTATCTCATACGGTTTTCCGGAGGAATTGCATTCTTACGGCCAAGCCTGGCCCCAGGTCCCATGTTTTTCGTAACTTTGTGTTGACAATTATCAAAGAAACGAAAATATAACCATGAATTATTACAAGACATTCAACAGCAAGGAGTCTCAGGACGTCAGTCTTGAGCAGGTGGCCGTCATCATAGGCCACGACGAAGAACTGAAAAAGAGTACACTACTGCACCGTGAGCTGCTGGCCCAGGGCCACAACCAGGCAGCCAAGGACGTGAAGGAACAGACGCCCCAGGTGGCCGTGAGCTTCCGCATGGAGGGCGGCAAGGGCAAGGACAACTGCCGCGAGTGCCATTACCAGGTGCTCATTGACTTCGACGCGAAAGGTCCTAAGGAACGTCTGACGTCCGAGGAGCTGGAGCGGGTGAAGACCTTCATGCGTACGTCCTATCACGCCCGTCTGAGCTACGAGAGCCTGTCGGGTCTGGGCTATCATGTCGTCGTGCCCTTCCAGTTGCCCGAGGACATTGAGATCGACATGACAGCCGACCCGGAGCGTTCGGAGGAGCTCTACACCCGTGTCTACCGCCGCATAGCCAACATGTACAGCGTATGGTGCGGCCACCCTATGGACAAGGAGTGCAAGAACATCAACCGCATGATGGGGCTTAGCCACGACCCCCTGGTGGTCTACCGTCCCGATGCCCGTCCCATCCGCATGACCCGCGAGGAGCTGGGCATCGACAAGGACGGCAACCTCGTCAGGATGCGTACGCCCAAGCGTGCCGTCGACAAGGACGGCAAACCCGTCAGCGTGCCCCTGGGCGACCGTCTGGAACGTGCCGTGGAGATGGTGCAGCAGGAGGGCGGCATGACCTTCGAACCCGGCAACCGCCACAACTTCGTGATGCGCGTCTCGTTCATCCTCAACCGCATGGGTGTGGATAAGGACGAGGCCGCCAAGGCGCTCGACGACATGTACCTGGGCAAGATGGACGGCAAGCCCTCGGACGTGCTCAGAAACTGCTACAAGAGGGCAGCCGACGAGTTTGGCGTGTGGATGCCCAGGCAGTCGGCGCTGAAGACCGAGACCATTGCAGCCTTCCTCGCCAAGAAGAACCTGCAGTACGACCTGCTTACCCAGAAGACCCGCCAGCTGATGGGCGACGGCCAGTGGCACGAGTTGAAGGAACGCGACGAGAACGACCTCTACATAGAGTGCTGCGCCGAGTCGGAAATGAACATCACCGACAGGCTGTTCCAGAAGGTGCTCAACTCGAGCACCGTGCCCGAGGTGAACCCGCTCAAGGACTACGTGCAGTCGCGGGCACCGTGGAACCCCGGGATGCCCGACTACATAGGCCAGGCAGCCCGGATGGTCCACATGGCCACCGACGCCGAGCAGCAGCTGTGGCAGCGGTGCTTCCTCAAGTGGTTCGTGGCCATGGTGGCCGGATGGGTCGACAGCAACATCGTCAACCACCAGGTCATTGTGCTCATAGGCCGCCAGGGCATCTACAAGTCCACATGGATCAACCGTCTCTTGCCGCAAGAGCTGTCGGCCTACATCACCGACAACATCGACATCGACCGGCTGGACAAGGACGAAGAGCTCAGGGCGTCGGAATATGCAGTGATCAACATCGACGAGCTCGACAAACTGAACGACCGCCAGCTGAACAAGCTCAAGTCGATGATCACCAAGACCCACACCGACCTGCGTGTGCCCTACGGACGTCACAAGGAGAAACGCGTGCGTGTGGCCAGCTACGCCGCCAGCGGCAACAAGGAGGAGTTCCTGACCGACCAGACCGGCAACCGCCGCTGGCTGCCCTTCCACGTCATCAGCATCGACTCGCCCTTCACCCACACCATGCCCTACGACGGCATGTATGCCCAGGCCTACCATCTGTTGAAGAACGGGTTCAACTACTGGTTCGACACTGCCGACACCGACGCCATGGAGCAGCACGTCACAGAGTTCATGATACCCACCAGCGAGGAACAGCTCATACCCCTCTACTACTCGCCCGCCAGCGACAGTGAACCGGGTGCCAAGTTCCTCACCCTGGCCGAAATCTCAGCCAAGATCACCGGTGTTGGCAACCTGAAGAAAAACCCCGACCCGCGCCGCTTGGGCGCCATCATGACCAAGCTGGGGTTCCTCAAGGAGCGCAAAGGACATGACAACCGGCGCGGTTACTGGGTACGCGAACATTTACAGATTGAAATAGAGCAGATGCGCAGTCCTGACATCTTCTGATGCGACCGTTGCGACCGTTGCGACCGACCATTCTATAGATTTATTAAAAAATGGATTGTATATAAACATACTACATTCCTTTTTTTAATAAATCTATGAAAACAACGGTCGCAACGGTCGCATGGTCGCATTTTGTGGCAAGAGGAAACTCCCCACTCCGATAGTATGATACTAAAGTGCTGATAGTATGATACTAAAGGGTCGATAGTATCATACTAAACACCCTTTAGTATCATACTATCGTCACTTTACAAACACCTTTTGTCCGTTGACTATGTTCAAGTTGTTGCTCGTTGTATTCGCCATAAATCGATTGCATCGCCGATGCATCAGCGTCGCCTGCCCGTAGTCTTAGTATGGAAGGGAAGAAGCTGGAAACGTCTAAAAAACCAACGCATTGCAAATTGCAGAGCATTTTTGCCCTATGGAAAAGATACGGATATGAAGCAAAAATCCGGTCGGCAGCTGACCTTACAGGCAGCCAAAATAGCTGATAGGGGGTATAATTGTAAATAATCGCCTAAAACAATGCTAACCGACGTAGAGACACATCATCGTGAGGTCGTCGTTAGGCCGAGTACGAGCGGTTGCTCCGGGCCCGTCGCATCAATGAGAATGCTGCCAACGCCTCGGCCTCATGGGGCATGTTCCAGATCATGGGTTTCAACCATGCTGCCTGTGGTGAGCCGTCTGTAGCGAGCTTTGTCAGCAGCATGTGCCAGTCAGAATGTCGGCAGTTACTTCTCAGCGTGCGCTTCATCAGGGAAAACAGGTCTATGCTTGCTGCCTTGCAGAAAAAGGACTGGAAAGCGTTTGCCCGTCTCTATAACGGACCGGCATACGCACAGAACCGCTATGACGAGAAACTCA
>Ga0247610_10008386_pt1 | contig 10510 bp, 4 predicted proteins | sample 174DNAGHGhighgp2_FD_193483 | JGI IMG/M metagenome (GOLD analysis project Ga0247610, IMG submission 193483) | Sheep rumen microbial communities from Palmerston North, Manawatu-Wanganui, New Zealand - 1742 DNA GHGhigh gp2 | ecosystem: Host-associated > Mammals > Digestive system > Stomach > Rumen ... | reverse complement strand
AAAAGAAAGCGGGATGGCTAAATGTGTGACAAAATGACAAATACGCTGTTTCGGCTTCCGACGTTACAGCCAGCCCTCCTGGCGATACCATTTGATGCTGGCTTCCACGCCTTGTTCGAGGCTCCATTGCGGGGCGTAGCCGAAGTCGGCGATGGCCGGCTCTATCTCGCATTGCCAGTTGCGTTGCGAGAGGATGTGGTACTTGTCGTCGTTCAAGGCGTTCATCTTGCCGGTCATGCTGCTTATCTTGCCGCTCACCCGGCAGACGGCCTTCAGCAGGCAGAGCGGCAGCTTCAGGTGAAGCACCCAGGGATTGCCCAGGTGCTGCTGCACGAGGTCGCTGTATCTGCGGCTGTTATAGACCTTCCCGTCGCTCAGGAAGTACGCCTTGCCCTCGGCCTTCGGCGACTCCATGCTCTTGAAGACCGCCTGCACGACGTCGAGGACATAGACGAAGGTTATCTCCTGCGGCGTAAGGCCGGCGGCAATGTCGATGTGCTGCTTGATGCTCTGTGCCATAAGGAAGTAATCGCGCTCGCGAGGACCATAGACACCCGTCGGACGCAGGATGGTGTAGGGGAAGTCCTGCTGCTCTGTGAGGTACTTCTCGGCAGCCAGCTTGCTCTCTCCGTAAGCGGTGTTGGGCTTTGGCTCGTCAGAGAGAAGGATGGGCGAATACACCCACGGATTGTCTTGTGTAGCATGACGGACAGGCATCTCGCGAATGGCTCCGAAGATGCTCAGGCTGCTCAGGAACACGAATCGGCGCGGCACCATATCCGTCTGCCTCAAGGCATCGATGAGATTTCTCGTACCTTCCGTATTGGTGCGGAAGAAGTCCTCTTTGTGCAGGCACTTCGTCGCCCCCGCTGCATGAATGACAAAGTCCCAGCCGCGGCCGCCCGTCTCGGCCTTGTAGGCGAGGAGCTGTTCGTGCAGCTTCTTGGGGTTCTGCATGTCGAGCTGTGCAAAGCGGATACGCTCGTCCTGCAGGTATTTGCGGCTGCTTGTGCCTCGCACTCCCGCCCACGTCTCGAAGCCCCTCTTCAAGGCTTCCTCTACGATAAAACTGCCAATGAAGCCACTGGCACCGGTTACAAGTAATCTATAATTCATAATTCACAATTCATTATTCATCGTTATCCTTCTCTTTCCCTTCATGTGAGGAGTTAGAGGAGAGGCTCAGTATCTGAGTGATTGCTTCTGCGAGTTGCCTGGTCTTTTCCGGCGACCGGAGGATGTCGCGAAGGGAGGTGAGGAAGGAAGCGACTATAGCCTCCCCCGTCCCCTCCAAAGGAGGGGTGAATGGATGAACCTCTTTTTCCTCTTCTTTGGGGCTTTCCTCCTCTCCTTGGGAGAGGGCAGGAGAGAGGCTGCTCATAAAGCCTTGGAACTTGTCGTCGCTGAGGAAGATGGTGTCGTCGCCGCCGTCGAGTACACCTTCGAACATGGAGCTCTTGAACTTCAGGCGTTCTATCATGCTCTCCTCGATAGAGTCCTTCGAGACGAGGTTCAGCACCTGTATGGGCATTTCCTGCCCGAGGCGGTAGATGCGGCCGATGCGTTGTTCAAGGACAGCCGGGTTCCACGGGAGGTCGAGGTTGATGAGGATGCTGGCAACCTGCAGGTTGAGGCCCGTGGAGCCAGTGTCGGTGGAGAGGAAGATGCGACAGTCGCTGTCGTTTGTGAAGCGCTCGGTGAGTTCGCTCCGCTTGTTCGAAGGCACGCTGCCGTGCAGGAACTCATAGCGGATGCCGCGCGCGTCGAGCTCCATTGCCACGAGTCGTGCCATGCGTTCCCATTCGCTGAAGACGACAATCTTTGCCGAGCCGCCGTCGAGGGCATCGTCCAGGATGTTCATCACCTCGCTGACCTTCACGTCGTGGCGGTGCTCCAAGTCCTGGTCGATGATGAACGTGCTGTCGGCAAGCATTCGCATCTGCCCGAGCATGAGCAGCAGGCGACGCCTTTCCTCCTCGCTGAGGCTGCCTGTACGTTGCCATTTGCTCGCCAGCCGGGCAACGGCGGAGCGCAGTTCCTCGTGGCGCCTGCTCTGTTCTGCCGTCATGGGCATGAGCAGGAACTGGTCGGTCCGCTTCGGCAGTTGCAGCTGAACGCTCTGCTTTGTCCTTCGGATGAGTGTGTCTTTCAGCTTGTCTTTGATGTCTCCCAAGTTCTTGTAGCCGACGGCCTTGCCTGAATCCGGGTCGGTGATGATGTGGTCGTAGCGGAACCGATAGAGCGGTGCGAGGCAGTAAGGGTCGGCAAGCTGCACGATGGAGACGAGTTCGTCGAGCTTGTTCTCGAGCGGCGTGCCGGAGAGCAGCACGCTGTAGTGTGCGTCGATGCGGCGGACAGCCCATGCCAATTGCGTGTTCCAGTTCTTCAGTCGCTGCACCTCGTCCATGATCAGCAAGTCGGTGGAGAGGCGGTTGAGCGCTTTGATGTCGTTGGCGAGCGACTGGTAAGAGACGATTTTATAGTGTTCAGTCGCATTGTAGAGTTCAAGGCGACGTGAGGCATAGCCTTCGACAAGAAGAGCCTTCTTGCCCGTAAACCTCTCTATCTCCCTTTTCCATTGGTATTTGAGCGACGTCGGGCAGACGATGAGCACGCTTTCTGCCATCTTTTCCCTGAGGTAAATTTCGGCACAGCAAATGGCCTGTACCGTCTTTCCAAGTCCCATCTCGTCGGCAATGATGGCCTTGCCAGCCTTGAAGGCAAAGCGGACACCTTCCTTCTGATAGGGATAGAGTGTCTTCGTCAGCAAGGCATCGAGGGCTTCGTCCGTATAGACTTCATCCGCTAGCGCCGCCCTTTGCAGCCGTTCACGCTGGCTGATGACCTCTTCCAAAGCGTCGGGATAGCAACGCAGCGACGGCTCGATGCTTCGTGCCTTTTCGATGAACGAGTCGAAACGAGCGTAGGCTTCGGGACGAAGGACTGCTGCCTGGTCGAAGTACTCCTGCACCAAGGCGGACAGCTCCCTTTTGTGGCTCTCGCCGATGCGTATCCTGATGCTCCGCTCTCCACGATAATCCATATATATAGATGTATAGTCAGGCTCTTCGCGATGCACCTCTCTGCCTTCCGCCTGCAGCCAAAGCTTCACGCCCTCCACATGCTTGCACGTCCCGAGGCCCGATGTCCTGAAGTCCGGACAAGAGCAATAGTTCCAAGGACTATAGGCTCCCCGATAGATGACCTTGTACTGGTTGCGCGACCTCGGGTTTCGGACCTGGTACTCCCCAGGGCTGAATTGCGCGCTTGTCTCGCTGATGATGAAGCGTTCCCGCTGTGCCTGTTGCCTTCGCAAAGCAACCTGCCACTCTTCAAGCCCCATTTCGGCAGGCTTTATGGTGTTGCTCAACCGTCGTTCCCTGCTTTGATTGTTGTCCATTTCGCTTCTTTTTTTCTTGCAAAGGTACGAAATAATTCTTAATTCTTAACTCTTAATTACTATTTTCTTTGTACCTTTGCATCGGATTTATAGTTGAGCGACCATGATTGACCTGAACAAGAAAGCCATCATTGCAAAGGACCACGACGTGACTTACAGCGAGCTGTTGCAGCGCGTGGCACAGTTTGCGAGGAAGACACCAAAGGGCAAACAGACAAAGACCGTCATTTTCAGCGAGAACAGGGAGGGCTGGGCGTATGCTTTCTTCTCCGTGTGGCTGAACGAGGGCATCGCAGTCCCGGTGGACGCGTCGAGCACTGCGGGCGATGTCGCCTACATCCTTAACGACTGCAAGCCCGATGCCGTTTGGGTGTCGAAGGAGAGGGAAGCTGTCCTCGGGGAAGCCATCAAGGAGGCAAGTGTCGAGACGAAAGTCCTCATCATCGACGATTACGAGAGCCTTTCGCTTCAGGAGGAGCAGCCTTGCTCCATTCTTCCATGGTCAGCCCTCAGTGAGCCGGACAACAACGACACGGCCATCATCATCTATACCTCCGGCACGACCGGTTCGCCGAAGGGCGTCATGCTCAGTTATGCCAACCTGAAAGCCAACATCCACAGCGTTTCGTATGACGTTCCCATCTACTCCGAGAAGCGTCGCGCCCTTGTCCTGCTGCCACTTCACCATGTGTTGCCGCTCATGGGTTCACTCATCGCGCCGCTTTACATGGGCGGCGGCATTGCCATCAGCCCTTCGCTGTCAGGTCCCGACATCATGGACACATTGTGTCGCGGACAGGTGGGCATTATGATTGGCGTACCGCGTCTGTGGCAGACGCTCTATGCCGGCATCAAGAAGAAGATTGACCAATCGCCTGCTGCCCGAATGCTCTTCACCCTTTGCGGTGTTGTGAAGAGCAGGACCTTCAGCCGTCTTGTGTTCGGTTCTGTGAGGAAGAAGATGGGCGGACACATTGACTATCTTGTCAGTGGCGGTGCCGCGTTGGACAAGGAGATAGGCGAGGGTTTGCGGACGCTCGGCCTTGATGTGCTGGAAGGCTACGGCATGACGGAGACCGCTCCCATCATCGCCTTCACTCGTCCCGGCGACATCATCCCCGGATGCTCCGGCTTGCCTCTGCCCGGCGTTGACTGCAAGCTGGTGGATGGCGAGCTGTGCGTCAAAGGGCCGAACTTGATGAAGGGCTACTACAATCGTCCCGAGGAGACGGCGGAAGTGATTGACAGCGACGGCTATCTGCATACGGGCGACCTCGCCGAGTTCGATTCCGTGGGTCGCATCACGATTACCGGCCGCACGAAGGAGCTCATCATCCTGAGCAACGGCAAGAACGTACAGCCGAGCGAAATAGAGTACAAGCTGGAGAAGTACGACAAGCTTGTCAAGGAGGCGGCGGTCGTGCAGGACGGCGACAAGCTCCGTGCCATCATTGTGCCGCAGCCGTCGTGGGCTTCCACGTTGACGGACAGCGAAGCCGCAGTGGCCTTGAAGCGGGATGTGCTGGAGCCTTACAACAGGACTGTCTCTGCATACAAGAAGATAATGAGCGTGCTTGTCTATCGCGGCGAGCTGCCCCGTACAAGGCTCGACAAGTTGCAGCGCTTCAAGCTTGGCGACATCCTGAAGGAAGGGCAGGGGGCAAGGAGCAAGGAGCGCGAGGCAATGCCGGAGCCAGACTTCGAGGAATACCTCCTGCTCAAGCGTTTCATCGAGTCGGAGAAGGGCGTGAAGGTTAATGCGGCCGACCATGTCGAGACCGACCTCGCGCTCGATTCCCTCGACAAGATAAGCCTTCAGACCTTCATAGAGAACACCTTCGGCACATCTGTCGGGGTCGATGAGATGCCGGGCTTCCCCAGCATCGAGGCTTTGGCACGCCATGTGGCCGCCGAAAAGACGAAGATGGAGGCGGAGGACGTGGATTGGCACCAGCTTCTCCATGCTCCTGTCGATAACTTGCCGCTGCCCACAGCCGGTTTTGCCTATCGGTTCATGTCGCGCCTCTTCAAGTGCTTCTTCCGCCTCTACAACAGTTTGACCATAAAGGGACAGGAGAACATTCCCGCGAAGGGTGCCTGCATCATTGCCCCCAATCACCAAAGCTACGCCGACGGCCCGCTCGTCCTCTCCGGTATGCCTTGGAGTATGCTCGGCGAGTACTTCTTCTATGCCACGGAGGAACATGTCCGTGGCGATTCCCGGCGCAATATGGCGGCCAAGAGCAACGTGATTGTCATGGAGCGAGCCAACCTGAAGAACTCCATCCTGAAGCTTGCGAAGGTGCTCAGGGAAGGGCATCGCGTCGTCATCTTCCCGGAGGGAGCTCGCACGCACGACGGCCAGACGGTTCCCTTCAAGAAGACCTTCGCCATTCTTGCCAAGGAACTCGATGTGCCTATCGTGCCTGTCTGCATCAGCGGCGCATTCGATGCCTTGCCGCGAGGCAGCGCCTTTATGAGGCCGAAACACATCGACGTGACATACTTAACCCCTCTAAACCCCACAAAGGAGAACACATACGAGGAGTTGGCACAGCGGACAGAAGAAGTAATAAACGAACATCTAAAGACCGCGAAATAAACAATAGTAAAATCACAAAACCATGAAATTCATGTAATTCGTGCCATTCGTGGCATGAAATGACATTCTTCCGTGTATTCCGTTCTGTCCGATGTTATAATAGTTAGCGATGTCAAAAGGTTTCTGGCCTGTTAAGTCCGAGTCAGGCAACACATGGACGCATCTTGGCGGAGCGCTCTTCGCCTTGAGCAGCATTTGGCTTGTGTGGCTGGCAGCCGATGTCAGTTGGCAGATGGCCTTCGGCGTCATCTGTTTCCTGTCCGGTATGTTCTTCATGTTCCTCAGCAGCACCGTGTATCATTGGGTGCGCGAGGGACGCGTGAAGCGTGCCTTGCGGAAGTGCGACCACATCAGCATCTATGTGATGATAGCCTGTTCCTACACGCCCATCCTTATCGGCGTGGTGGGCGGCTGGCAGGGATGGCTCGTCTTTGTGTTGCAGTGGATAGTGGTCATCGTCGGGGCGATATATAAAATCACCAGTTTGGGACGTTGGCCGCGACTTTCCCTTGCCATCTACCTCATTATGGGATGGAGCATCCTCTTCATTGCGGAGCCGGTGATAAAGGCGCTGAAGCCTGCAACGCTTTGGCTCCTTCTCGCCGAAGGCACTGCATACACCGCCGGTACCTACTTCTTCGCCCACGACAAACGCCCTCACTATCATGCCATCTGGCACATCTTTGTCCTGCTCGGAGCCATTGCCCATTGGGGAGCTGTGCTGTCCCTCCTCCTATAGACCTTCACCCCCTTTTCCAACGCACCACGGTGTGTTGACCAACGCAGCACGCTGCGATGACCATCGCGGCACGGTGTGTTTGCCAACGCAGCACGGTGTGTTTTTTATCCCCCTGTGAAGCCCAAATGAATCCTTTATGAGAAAAACAATGTCCGGGCAGGCGATAAATCAAATAAAATGTTGTATCTTTGTGCGCGAAACGAATAATAACGTCAAAGACATGATAACTTTCTTCAAGACACCGCAGCAGAGTATTATCGCTACCGAGAGCAATCATCCCCTTACGGCAGAGGAAACAGACAAACTCCGCTGGCTCTATGGCGGGGCAAGCATCGTGGAGGAACAGAACCTGACGGGCGACTTCATCGGCCCCCGCAGGGAGATGATTACCCCGTGGAGCACCAACGCTGTGGAAATCACGCAGAACATGGCCATCGAGGGCATTACGAGGATTGAGGAATACTTCCCCAAAGCCTCCCCCGTCCCCTCCGAAGGAGGGGGGAACCGCTCAGAGGATTCCCTTCCGTTCACCCCTCCTTTGGAGGGGATGGGGGAGGCTGACCCCATGCTCCAACGCCTCTATCACGGCCTCAATCAGGATATCTTCACCATCAACAAGAAGCCCGACCCCATCCTCAGCATCGACAACCTGGAGGAATACAACGAGCAGGAAGGTCTCGCCCTGTCGCCCGAAGAAATAGAATACCTGCATCAGGTGGAAGGCCAGCTCGGCAGGAAACTCACCGACAGCGAGGTCTTTGGCTTCGCCCAAATAAACAGCGAGCACTGCCGGCACAAGATCTTTGGCGGAACCTTCATCATCGACGGCGAGGAGAAAGCGTCGTCCCTCTTCCAGATGATAAAGAAAACGACTCAGGAGAACCCCCATCATATCATTTCCGCCTATAAGGATAATGTGGCGTTCAGTGAAGGACCGGTCGTAGAGCAGTTCGCTCCCAGGGACCACAGCACGAGCGACTGGTTCGAAGTCCGCGACATAGAAAGCGTCATCAGCCTCAAAGCCGAGACACACAACTTCCCGACGACCGTCGAACCCTTCAACGGGGCATCCACAGGAACAGGCGGCGAGATTCGCGACCGCATGGGCGGAGGCGTCGGCTCGTGGCCGATTGCAGGCACTGCGGTGTATATGACGAGCTATCCAGAGACCCCCTCTGACTCCCCCTCTATGGGGAGAAAAACCGATTCGGCAAGTGCTGCCAAAGAAAGCCTCCCCATAGAGGGGGAGGTTTGGAGAGGGTCTCTGCCTCCTCGCAAGTGGCTCTACCAGACGCCCGAACAGATTCTCATCAAGGCTTCTAACGGCGCGTCGGACTTCGGAAACAAGTTCGGACAGCCGCTCATCACAGGTTCCGTGCTCACATTCGAGCATCAGGAAGGCAAGGAGCAGTATGCTTACGACAAAGTCATCATGCTGGCTGGCGGCGTGGGGTACGGCACAAAGCGCGACTGCCTGAAGAAAGAGCCGCAGAAAGGCAATAAGATTGTGGTCGTTGGCGGTGACAACTATCGCATCGGCCTTGGCGGCGGCAGCGTTTCTTCCGTAGAGACTGGACGTTATTCAAGCGGCATCGAACTTAACGCCGTGCAGCGTGCCAACCCGGAAATGCAGAAGCGAGCCAACAACTTGGTGCGTGCGCTGTGTGAAGAGGAAGTGAATCCCGTCGTCAGTATCCATGATCATGGTAGCGCGGGACACGTGAACTGCCTCTCCGAGCTTGTCGAAGAGTGCGGCGGCCTCATTGACATGACGAGGCTTCCCATCGGCGACCCGACACTTTCGGCAAAGGAAATCATCGCCAACGAAAGCCAGGAACGCATGGGCCTCCTCATCGATGAGAAGCACATCGAGCACGTCCGCAAGATTGCCGAAAGGGAAAGAGCACCGCTTTATGTGGTTGGAGAAACGACAGGCGATGCCCACTTTGCCTTCCAACAAGGCGACGGCAAGCGTCCCTTCGACCTTGATGTGGCGCAGATGTTCGGCCACAGCCCCAAGACCATCATGCGGGACAAGACGGTGGAGCGCAGCTATGCGCCCGTCGAATACTCCGATTATTCAGAAAACTCCGATAATTCCGAGTTGACTAAAAGCCTTGAGCGAGTCCTTCAGCTTGAGGCTGTTGCCTGCAAAGACTGGCTGACCAACAAGGTTGACCGTTCCGTGACGGGTAAGGTGGCACGTCAGCAATGCCAGGGCGAACTGCAATTGCCGCTATCAGACTGTGGTGTGGTTGCCCTCGACTATCGTGGCGTGAAAGGCATCGCCACGGCTCTCGGCCACGCTCCGCAAGCCGCTCTTGCCGATCCCGTTGCCGGAAGCGTGCTCTCCGTCGCAGAGTCTTTGACGAATATCCTTTGGGCACCGCTTGAAGAAGGCCTCGACAGCGTGAGCCTCAGTGCTAACTGGATGTGGCCGTGCCGTGCTCAGGAAGGTGAGGACGCACGTCTCTATCAGGCTGTCGAAGCGTTGAGCGACTTCTGCTGCGCTTTGCAAATCAATGTCCCGACGGGCAAGGACAGCCTCTCCATGACGCAGAAATATCCCGACGGCACAAAGGTGATCTCCCCCGGAACGGTCATCGTGTCGAGTGGCGGCCAGGTGAGCGACGTGAAGAAGGTCGTCGGCCCGGTCATTCAGGACTGCCCCTCCACATTATATCATATAGACTTCTCCTTCGACGAGCTGCGTCTGGGCGGTTCCGCCTTTGCCCAAAGCATGGGCAGGGTCGGTAGTGATGTGCCGACGGTGCGCGATGCGGAGTACTTCCGCGATGCATTCAACGCCGTGCAAGACCTGATAAAGAAGGGACTTATCCTTGCCGGTCACGACATCTCGGCAGGCGGTCTCGTCACTTGCCTCCTGGAGATGACCTTCGCAAACACAAGGGGCGGACTTGACATAAGCCTCGACAAGATAAAGTGCGATGACCTTGTGAAGGTGCTCTTCGCAGAGAATCCGGGCATCGTGATACAGGTCGCCGACAAGAACCGCACGGAGGTCAAGAAGTTTTTGGAGGCTGCGGGCGTCGGTTATGTGAACATCGGTAGGCCTTGCGAAGAGCGTCGCATCCTTGTCGAAAAGGACAAGGCACGGTGGCAGCTTGACATCGACCAGCTTCGCGACGTTTGGTACAAGACATCTTATCTGCTCGACCGCAAGCAAAGCTTCAACGGAAAGGCCAAGGAACGCTTTGAGAACTACAGGCAGCAGCCGCTGGAATGGCAGATGCCAAAGGGCTTCACAGGCAAACTCAGCCAGTTCGGTCTCAATCCTGACCGCAGGGAAAAGACCGGCATCAAAGCCGCCATCATCCGAGAGAAAGGCACGAATGGCGAGAGGGAGATGGCCTATATGCTCTACTTGGCAGGCTTCGACGTGAAGGACGTAATGATGACCGACCTCATAACGGGCAGGGAGACGCTCGACGAGGTGAACTTCATCGTCTTCTGCGGCGGCTTCTCCAACAGCGATGTCCTCGGCTCGGCAAAGGGTTGGGCAGGCGCTTTCCTCTACAATCCCAAGGCAAAGGAAGCCCTCGACCGCTTCTATGCCCGCAAGGACACACTCTCCCTCGGTGTCTGCAACGGGTGTCAGCTGATGGTGGAACTCGGGTTAATTCATAATTCACAATTCACAATTCATAATGAAGGCAGCTCAGAAACAATTATGAATTATGAATTAAGAATTAAGAATTCTGCAAGGATGTTGCACAACGACAGCCATAAGTTCGAGTCAGGCTTCGTC
>Ga0247610_10008384_pt1 | contig 10511 bp, 11 predicted proteins | sample 174DNAGHGhighgp2_FD_193483 | JGI IMG/M metagenome (GOLD analysis project Ga0247610, IMG submission 193483) | Sheep rumen microbial communities from Palmerston North, Manawatu-Wanganui, New Zealand - 1742 DNA GHGhigh gp2 | ecosystem: Host-associated > Mammals > Digestive system > Stomach > Rumen... | reverse complement strand
CTTTCTCGCATAGTACCGGCTTACCTGCGTTTATGGCCAGGCTGGCATGCTCAAAATGGTGGGAGTGGGGCGTAGCGATGTACACCAGATCCACATTGGGGTCCTCCACAAGTTCGCTGTATGAACCATATGATTTTTCAAATCCCCACTGGCTGGCAAACTTGGCTGCTCTTTCAGCATCACGCGCCGCAATGGCATACTTCATTGAATTGTCCAGGCCTGTAAGCGTCTCGGCCATCTTGTCGGCTATCCAGCCTGCTCCTATAATTCCAATCTTCATATTTATATAAGGTTAGCAATGATTATTTCTTTTGTGCGAATATACAAATACTCCAGCTATATATAAAAATGAGCTTTTGTTTTTCTCAAATAACAGTTTATTTTCATCGATGACTGCTAGTCAGTCGCCTGGGTCGGGATATTTCCAGATTACAAATGAATTGAAGTTTTATATGAACTCCTTTTTGTAGTTCTTTGAATATATGTCCGAAATAATACCATCGTGGTTATGATCAAGAAGGATATATTGGATAATAATAGTATTAATTGTAATGATGAGTAATATTTGTATAGACATCATTATAATAGTCTCACTTATATCATATAATATAGTATTCTTTGTACCTTCGCAAATGACATGAAGAACGCCTTGACATGGAGTTCTAAATACCTTTATTGTTATACCTATTTAAAACAAACATTTTAATGGAATACATAATATACTGTGACGAATCAGTTAGCGATGGCATTTATTATACTGATTTCTTCGGAGGAGTTCTTGTTTGTAATACAGATTATGATGTTATAAAAGATGCATTGAATGCTAAGAAACTTGAACTCAACTTACACGGTGAAATAAAGTGGGTGAAGGTTACTGGTAACTATTTGGATAAATACAAACAAATGATAGACCTGTTCTTCTCATATATCAAAGAGAACAAGTTGAAGGTTCGTATTATGTTCCGTGAAACATCTCAGGTTCCGTCTAATCTCAATCCTGAACAGGTTCATAACAGGTATTCTCTCTTGTATTATCAGTTTGTAAAGCATGCATTTGGCTTGACATATCACGATGCTCTACAAGACAAACCTATTTACTTACGTCTGTATTTTGATGAGATACCATATCCCATTAATCAGCGTGATGCATTCAAATCACACATATTTTCATTGCAACAAAATTCGCGTTTCCATAAAGCCAAAATAAGAATTAGAATGGATGATGTTGTGGAAATAAACTCTAGTAAACACTCCATCCAGCAATGTATGGATATTGTTCTTGGTTCTATTTCATTTATGCTAAACAAGAAAAACTTGATTGTTCCTGATGGAAAGACGTCAAGAGGTCACAGAACAATAGCTAAAGAGCAATTATTCTTTCACATCCTGAAAAGAATACAAGAGTCAAATGGAGTTGAAATATTTGATATAAGCCGAACTACTCCAATAAAGATTCCAAATGATTTTTGGACAATGCCATATAGACACTGGAAATTTACGACAAAGGAATTTAGGAATAAGTAGGGGGATAAAAAGAAAAAAGCCCCGCTTAAGCTACATAAACCGCCTTAGTGGAACTAAGGCCTTCGCTTCCGAGTAGGACCTTTTCTGACGCAAATATATCTACTTTTTTACTTGAAACCAAACAAACATGGAAAAATGTTTGGGAGTCTTAGTCTTTATCCATTTCTGATGGTTTATTCAATAAGTTCAAAGTGCTGGAAGTCCTTGCATGATGTCCAGTCGCCGCCCCATTCAAAGCCAGCCTGGGTGAAGAGACGGAAACAGAGGTCGTTATGGTCTATCTTGTAGGGGAAGGTCTGGGTGCGGTCGCAGTACTGGGCCGCAGTAGCGGGCTGAATAAAGCGCGTGCCGTCAGTGCGGTCCTTGTAATAGGGATTATACAGCGTGTTGATATCTATAGCCAGCCCGCGGGCGTGTTTGGACAGTTTAGTGCTGCCGGCGATAGCGCGGTAGCAGAAACAGGATGAGTTGTTGTCGCGCATCTGAGTCTCGTCATCAGCATCATAGACATCGGGCAGCAACATCTTCTGGATAGGGTAGCGGGCATCAAAAAGCCTGCGCAGGATACTTGCCACGGTGTCGGCTATCTGAACATTGCAGATCATCTCACCCACATGCATTTGGTTGTCATAGTCCCAGTGCAGAGCGCGGATGTGACGCAGGTCACTGCGGCCTATATAAGGATTTTCCTTATAAGTCTTGTCCTGCATGCGCTGCCACACGCCGTCAGGTATAGGCTCAGCAGCGAAACACCTGTCAATGCCGCCAAAAGCCTCAACAACATCGGCCGTTACGGTTTTGCCTGCCTGCCACTCCCGCAACACCGTAGTATCAACCTCACTCTGACTGTTTTTGCCCGAGCAGCATAATGTAAGTATTACAGCACCGCATCCAAGTGCAGCACCCAATATCCGTAAGAATGTCCTTTCCATATTATCACAATTCAATTCTATAACGGCAAAGATAATGAATTATGCCTAAGCAAAGGGGTGGAGGTGGAGCGATATTTTTTTAATGTGATAGGTGGTTTGGGTTATTTGACTATATTTGCGTTACATTTAATAGATAATAGATTATGAGTATAACAGCATTGACCAACTTACGTGATTATTTGTTTAGTGCACTCTCACCATCTAATCTGATTTGGCTGGGAAATCAGCTTACCGAGTATGGCAACAAACAGGAGACAAAGAATCTAAAGCCTTATACTATGGATGAAATCTATGGAATGCTTAATGATGCTCAACGCCAGTTGGAATCCGGTGAAACGCTTACCGATGATGAAGTGTGGAAAAAGTACGAAAATGAGCTTTAGAAATCAGATTAACCATTGAAAAACCTATGGAAATAATTTGGATGAAGGAAGCAGATAGGCAGATGAATATGATTGCCAGCCTGTTAAACAGGCGGATGTAATTAAATAGTCCGGGACACTAGTGATTGTGATACTATTTTATTTATATTTGCATAACCTATATAACCAATTATCATATATGCAAGATCAAGGACTACGTCTGCTGAAATTATTGAATAGCAGGCAATTTGGGCAACTAAAGTCTTTCTATAACCAGACTACTTTGTTTAATGTCATTGGGGCTGAGCGTAGTGAGAACCGTCACAGCGCTTTTTTACGTTGGCTGTTGAGCCCGGATTCCAGTCATGGGCTAGGATATGAACCTCTTAGACTTTTTTTAAGGTTGGTGGCTACATTAAAATGGGGGCCACAGACCTTTGGACCGGATTTGTACAGAAAGATTCTGGCTGGTGGTGGCTATGACATCGAATTGATAGAACCAATTGAACTGGAAAAGAAAATTGATAAAGAGAACAAGGACTGCATTGATATATGGATGGTTCTTTGCTTTACATATGAGTTAGAGGGCGAGGAGAAGAAATATGCATGTCCTGTTGTTATTGAGAATAAGATTTACAGTAATGAAGGTAGGGACCAGACCAGACGTTATTATGATGCCATGAATAGTTACATGACTTCTGGAAATATAGAAAAGGGACTACAATATAAACGAATTTGCATATTCCTTTCACCAGATGGTAAAGTACCTAGTTGTATACAGTTTACCAGCATGACATATCAGCAACTGCTGGATTATGTGCTGGATCCTGTATCAATGATGCAGATGCCTGATGCAGAGCATTCTTTTGTTGAATCATACATACGTAATCTTGGCAGGCCATCGGATACTGCTAATCATGATTTCTCACCACTGGCAGTTTCCGAGCAAGAACGTGAACTATTGAGTCAAGTATATATGTTGGATCCGGACTTGTTTGATGAAATGTTGCTGGCTCAGTATGGTCAGGGCGTAGAAAAAGTAATAGGAAAAATTATACCATCTTTAGATTTTGCCACACAGCAACTATTTCAGGAAGTCTGGGATGCCAATGAAGACGTGTTAAAGGCTGTGGTTTATCAACAATATATAGGCAAGAAGGCCATTCTGGCCAATCTGTTTAAGGAAAATAATCGCGATAACACCATGTACAGAGTATATTATGGCAAGGATAGAACAGAGGTGTTCCCGAACAAGCGACTGTCAAAGGCTATGGCTGCCTGTGCAATATTCAAGGCTTATTTGTACATTAGACCGCAGACTACTTTGAAGCAATTGTGTGAGGCATTTCCGTGTGAAAGCATCAATTCGTATTATTGGGATAATTACTACTCGGATCTTTTCTATCTGTTACCTGATGAGTATAATGAATATGGAGAGCCTTGCCTTAAGTTTACTGCAGGCAAGCATAAGGGAGAGGAATCATTGGCTGAATGGGATTTCATTCTAAGTGATGAGAGGCTTCTTCTTTTAAAAAACGGCACGGAAAAGGCTATTTGCGTAAAACTATGGCGTAAGGGTGATTTTGACCGTCTGTTGGAACATGTAGAAAAACAAGGTTTCTCTAAATTCATCTTTATTGATGAGTGCCTGTGATATGAAGGCATGTGATTCCGGTTTTGTTAAAAGACATTTCAGGGTTCGTAGTGGGTTCGTATAAGGCTCATAGATGGCTCGTTTAATGGAACAGTAATTTGAAAATAAAAGCAATTGATTTTTTGAATTTTTACCTCTTTGTTTCTATGTTACTGTGGTAATGTGGAAATGATATGGATAAGACAAAACAATTAAGTGAACTGACCATACTCCAGCTAATGGAGGTTTTAGCCGAGAAATCTGATGACTCACGTCTGGGAGAGGAGTTCTGGAATGATAACGGGGCTTATGCCGCAGAACTTGCATCACGCCTTTTAGTCAAGCCCCGTCAGGCTGTCCTGCTGTCGATATGCCTTCTTAAGGGGCCGCGCAGAGTTGATTTCGACGATATTTCCCGACATCTGGACATAAGCAATATCCGGGCGCTGAATTACAGTGATGATATCAATGCGCTGGTTCATGCCAAGTATCTCAAGTACCGCGATGCTAAGGAGGAGGAAAGCTTTGACATTCCGGTAAACGTACTCCGGGCGCTGAAGAACAATGTGCCACCTGAACAGCCCAAACGCTCAGGGCTTACTCCCGCCGGGCTGTTTGATTATATGTGGGGATTGTATGAGGACCTTTATGACAGTGCTCTGCTGGCGGGTGACCTGTTTCATGAGCTGAAAGACCTTTTTGAACTCAACAAGGATCTGAATTTTGTACGTGAGTTCAATGCGCTCAACCTGATGCACTATAATGACTGGATGGTGCTGGTATGCCTGTGCAATCTGCTTGTAAACAAGGATGATGATGAGGTAAACTATAATCAGATAGAAGACTTATATCGTTCCAAGGGCGACTTTTATGATGATAAAGCGGCTTTCCGTGACGGCAGTCACAACCTTATGCAGCTGGGTCTGGTAGAACACGCGTGCGATGACGGAATAGCCAATACAAACCAGATACATCTTACCGGTAAGGCCAAGGTTATACTGCTGTCCGATTTCCATATCCGCCGCAGTGAAATGACCATGAACGGGCTGATAAAACCTGATACCCTTGCCCCAAAAACGCTGTTCTATACAGAAAACAATGCCCGGCATGTAGATGAGTTGCGCACATTCCTTATGCAGGACCGATATACGCAAATAAGCGCCCGAATGAAAGAGAGCGGATTCCGCAACGGATTTGCTTGCCTGTTTTACGGTGCTCCGGGCACAGGCAAGACAGAGACAGTGTATCAGCTGGCCAAACAGACTGGCCGCAGCATAATGGCGGTAAATATTCCTGACATAAAGAGCAAGTGGGTGGGAGAGTCAGAGAAAAACATAAAGGAGGTGTTTGACCGCTACCGCCTGGCAGTACAACGTTCTGATCTGGCTCCCATACTGCTGTTTAATGAGGCCGACGGTATACTGGGAATCCGTCAGGAAGGGGCTCAGCGTGCCGTTGACAAGATGGAAAACAGCATACAGAACATAATACTGCAGGAGATTGAGAACCTGGATGGCATACTTATAGCCACCACCAACCTTACTCAGAATCTGGATCAGGCCTTTGAGCGCCGTTTTCTTTACAAAATATGTTTTGACCGCCCTGATGCCGCAGTGCGTGAAAAGATATGGCACACCATGATTCCCAGCCTGTCTGACCGGGATTGTGCAGCTCTTGCTTCGGCTTATGATTTAAGCGGCGGCCAGATGGAGAACGTGGCCCGCAAATACTCAATCAACTCAATCCTTTACGGCAATGAAAAGCCGCCCATGGATATCCTTAGCGACTACTGCAAGGCCGAGCGTCTGGAAGGCTGCAAAACACATAAAATTGGATTCTAAACATGTGTGTTTCCTATTGATAATTGAGTTACTTTTTTTATATTTGTCAAACCTATATAACCTAAATGATTGATATTATAACGACTTTGAGGGTAAATGACATGGACGAGTATGAGCGCGTCCTTGAATTTGTTAATCCCGATCCCGTTGGCGCGTCTTTTGATACAGACCCGGAAACACTCTCTTTCTCGTGGTCTGGAGTTGACGGCCGTTCCTTGGCAAGTGCTATTGCCGAAGAGGTCGCAGAGCACTTCACCGACATTATCTTTCATATTTGCTGGCATTGTATTGACACGGATGATTTCACTTTCGGCATGACGGAAAACGGAGTGATAAAGAGGCTGGAGATGAGCCGGGAGATGCGTGAAACTATAAACGATATGATGCATTACGGCGTTGACGTTGATCCGTATGTGGGCCCAACTAAGGATAACTATCATCAATTGCAGCTCTGTCGCTGGGATGATGCTATGGAGAACATCAAAGATGGAGGAAATCTGCTCAAGACCGCGTCATTACAGATAATGGACTTGGAGGAATTCAGCCGGGTGTTGGAGTATGTCAAGCCGGACGAGACGGAGCCCGCCCCACAGGACGGCGATGAGTATTGGCAAGTGACTGACTATGTTGCAACACTTTCAGGAGCCGAGCGTTGTGCCTGGATGACAAGGCATTGCAAACGCCTCAATGTGGAGTTTTACGTAGATCCCGATAAGCAGACACTTTCCTGGTCCGGTCAATATGCTATGGGAGATTGGGCTAAAGAGATACTTGATCTGGTAGTCGCCCGGTTCCCGGAGATTGAATTCCGTGTCAGTCTCCTGGAAGATCCCCACGGTCAGTATTCCATAGATTTTGGCATTTCGGAGCAAGGAAAGATCAAATGGCTGGACGTGAGTTATGATGTAGTGGAAATGTATAGACTGGGAATTGATGTGGATCCTTATGAGGGCCCAACTCCGGAGAACATTCGCCAATTAAAAGTGCACCGTTGGAATAGGGCGATAGCGGAAATAAAGGATGTGCGGAGACCTCATTTTGTTTCGTTGCAGGTGGAGAATCACGATGAATACCTGCGTGTTCTGGAGTTTGTTACTCCCGACGAGTCTGACCGGAATCCCCAGGACGGTGAAGAGTTTGGTCAAGTTAATGACTATTTGGATACGCTCTCCGGGACCGAACGTTGTGCCTGGATGACAAGGCACTGTGCCCGTTTATTCCTGTCATTCAGCAAGAATGAAGAGAAACTTCAACTGTTATGGTCGGGTCCTGAAGTATTTGAGGCAAAGGTTCTACATGATATAGCCCGACTGATAGTCGTCCAGTTTCCGGACATCAAATTCCGCATCTGCGTGAATTATTACGAAGCTTCTTTCGCCCGGTCCGAAAACGGTGACTTCAAGTGGTTGGAACTGAGCCGGGAGGAAGAACTGCGTATGTTGGATGAGGTTCGTGATTCAATCTTTGAAGATAACTCGGAAGATTTACCGTTTTAATCAGTTAGGAATTCAACCTAAGGTCCATTTATTAAAGACGAACCAAAGTAGATGCAGAATAAACAGGCAAGTGAACTCAGAAAAGAAGCTAAAGCCTTGCAGCAGAGGTTGCAGGCGGTGATAGACCCCGAAGAAAGAAAGCAGCTGGCAAGGCAGATGAATGATCTGTTTGCCCAGGCTGCACGGCTAAGGAAAGAGGCAAAGCATCAGCATTACCTAAAGGAGAGCATAGAACGTGAATTCCTGAGCCTGAAAGCAAATTTGGAATAATTGTATTTTATGAGTGAAAACGTTAACAACATAGATTTTGTCATCAAGGGATTCCGTGACATTGAACTGATCAATGGAGGATATTATGGTGTTTGTGCCAAACTGGTGATAGACATTATCGACAAGACAGATGACAGAGTTATTCAGGAGAACTTTGTTACCTTTAATCAATACAGCCTACAGCCGGTTACAGATGAGCAGATATTTGAATTTTATTATGACGAAGATGATGAAACTGAGTTTCACGAAGAGCATCAGCTCTCTGATGAGCAGATAGCAGATTATTTTCAGATGCTTTTGGAGGAGGCGTACGAAGACCCTAAGGATATTCTTGCCGGAGGCGGATATAAACCTTATGACGGCAACTATTATAAAGATCTGGAGGTGATGGACGAGATTAAGGAGTTTATGGTCCCTTATGATGATTCGGAAGAAGACAAAGATTGATGGTTGTAGACACTATTATATGTTAGTCATGGTAAAGTTGGAAGCCAAACTTAGGGAAAGAACATAGGATTAGGCTTGCTTCTCCGCAATATGAGGGCTTGCAGGAGGCCATGTCCATGCTAGAATACCAGAATGGAGGATGCTGATTCACTTGACTTTGACGTACAACTTGTGGGAGCCTCGTCCTTCGGCCTTGAATCCGACATCAGGTCTTTGTGAGAGCTCACGTAGCTCTATTGAGGCTTTGAAACTTGACAAGCCTGTTAAAGCTGCGTATTCCATTACACCCATATAATTGTTGCGCCCAATAAATTCATTTGCCAGTGCTATACGTTCCTCAAGCGAATATTTGGACTGGCGAAGGCGACTCTCGCCGCCACGTTCCAGATCACATGCCTGATCAGTCTTTCTAATAAACTCTTTATTTGCCCTGAAACTAATTCCGTTAACCATGATTGACTGGGCGTTACGTTTACGGCCGCTTTCTTCAAAGTCTTCCTGAGCTTTATCATTCTTAGCGCCAAGCTTTACGCCGAATGTTCCTATTCCATCAATGCTCACAGAGTATCCCATACCCAAGAGGCGTGGCAACTCATCAGCCAACGTAGTGAGTACAGCCTTCATCATGGCGCGTGTAACTCCGCTTCCAGGATAAGCGCATTTATCAATAACCTCGTCTTGACTCATGTTCCTGTAAGTCTGTAATTTGTAGTAAGCCTGTGTCTTTCCTGTGCCGTTCATGTCGGCCATTTCTCTTTTAATATACTTAGCCATATAAAATTGATTTATGTTTGTTGCAAATTTAGATAATAAGGGTTGTAAATGCAAATATGTGTCATATAATCCATATTATGAATTGCATAATATATATTATGCGTCATATAATATAAATTATAGAACGTAAAATAAAGTATTAGCAAGGCTGGTATGAAGAATTCTTGTAGCATTAAAATGTTTTATCCAGCCAGAGAATCACAATTCTTCCAGCGTAGTTGACATATTGTAATTAAATAATGTGTTATATTTGCAGATGTTGAAAGCCTGTTCAAGTTATTGTCGGGTTTTTGACAGACATAAGAAAAGACGTTTTCTAAGCGTTTAGTCTTTAGCTACTTGGAAACTTCGCAACTTACCATAGATTTCGCTAAAGGACAAAACGACAGCAAATGTCTGCGTTCGTATGACTCATAGTGTTTTCTCACACTATCCTCATACTGTAGTGGCGTGGGCTTCAAGCTGTTGTTCGTTCAGTGAAATCGGGCAATGCGAAGGCCACCAGGTAGCGGGACGAATAACAAACAGTTGGGATCCCGCGCTTTTTTTATGCATGATTTGAGGATATTAACAAAAAGACTATGAGAATTAGACTATTGCTAATCTTGGCCTACCTTTCATTAGGTCAAATTATTTATGCCCAAAATAAAATTCGGGTAACATCATTCAGCAAGCTTGATATGGATCTTGCCGCTCGTACCCAATCACGAGAGGATGTAAATGGTGAACCATGTGCCTTGATTAAGGTTGTCAATGCTAGCCAAGAATATGATTTTGAGGGTAGTATTATTGATAAGGAATTCAAGAATGGAGAGATTTGGCTTTATGTACCCCAAGGTACAAAACGTATTGTTATAAAACGCAATTCCAATACTGAACGCTACCCCTTTCCTGAAAAGATAGAATATGCTACATATGAACTTAGATTAGAGGGAGATGATGGATATCGCAAGGGTGCTGCGTTCATTACATCGGCGGTTATTCCAGGTTTGGGCCAAACCGCATTCAAGAGGAGTTATGGTAAAGGAATTGCTATCATGGTAGGTGAGGTTACTTCGTTAGGTGGCATGTTGGTTATGGACAATATGAGAAGTGATTATGTCAATAAGTCAAACATGTCAACCAATGCAGAGGATAAGGTGAATTTCATGAAACAGGCCGATACCTATGGAACTACTCGTAATATTTGTCTGGGAGTTGCTGCAGCTATTTATATCTACAATATTGTTGAT
>Ga0247610_10008383_pt1 | contig 10511 bp, 15 predicted proteins | sample 174DNAGHGhighgp2_FD_193483 | JGI IMG/M metagenome (GOLD analysis project Ga0247610, IMG submission 193483) | Sheep rumen microbial communities from Palmerston North, Manawatu-Wanganui, New Zealand - 1742 DNA GHGhigh gp2 | ecosystem: Host-associated > Mammals > Digestive system > Stomach > Rumen... | reverse complement strand
GAGAATACACTTGTATCTATAGTTTCACCCGCTAAATTTTCTAAATCTATAGAAAGACTTAAATCGTTATTTTGAGCGTTAATAATTTTCATTGTTTTTAAAAATGCATTTTAGTATTTATTTGTATTTTCTTTTTCAGGAAGTTTTAGTATTTTTTCACAGTTTAAGATTTTTTAATTTTTAGCGTTTGCTAAATGTCTTCCGTGTCGCGTTTGTTTTCGCCGGGCTTATACTTATTAAGGCCTGGTAAAACAAATGTGCTGGTGGGCTCGAAAACAGCTTTATGCGCGTGATGAGGTGGGGGCGCTATTCCATACAGTTTCCAAAACATTCCGCTATGGCCGGGGTTGTTTGAAAAAAGTTTTGGAAAATCAGTTGAGAAATCAATGATGAAAGTTTATTAACAATGTAACTAAATCAATGATGTATATTACTTATGCTATTAACAATGATGTATTATTTTACCATATAACACTAATGATTATTACTATTTTACATGAACATTAATTTATCATTTTATATTAATTTTACCATTTATTAATTTGGTAAAATTAATATAAAATTATATGTTGGTAAAAATATTATGTAATTTACTTATATATTATAGGGTAAGGTGAGAAAGTAAAAACTTAATACGCTGATTATCAGATAGTTAGAAGTTGGTAAAAAGGCCTCTGGTAAGAACCTACCACAAGGTAAAATCAATGGAAAAAAGAATAAGAAATCAAACGAGAAAAAAAGATAAAAAGAATAAGAAATAGAGATAAATGCAGATATAAAACTTTTTATTATCAAATGAATATAAATAATAAAAGCAAAAATTATTTTAATAAAATTATGAAATTGAAATTTTAGAAGGATGATGTATTATTTGCAATACAGTCTGTATAGTATGAGCTTAATAAAGCAGGAGAAAACCGTAAACCTTATATCAAGGAAGTAGCAGAAAGACTAAATACTTATGATGATATGGCGATATTCTATATTGATAAGTATGGATATAGGGATAAAATGGATATATTACCAAAAGGAAAGTGTAATAGAGAAATTACCAAAAACAAGGGTAAAGCACTGGAAGAAATAAAGGGCGAATTGCATGAGCTTAATGAGAATATTAAGCAGCAGAATAAAATCAATGAATTAATTGCATATGGAATATTTGCTAATAATATTACAAAAGATCCGTTTAATAGATTACCTGAAGAATATGATAATTATATTTTCTATATGAGGGATAAACTAAAAATTGCAATAAACAAGTGATTTATAAATAAAAAACAGAAGTGATCAGAAAAATAAGGAAACGACCACTTCTGTTAATTAAAATTTAAATATAATTTATTTATATTATGAATAAAAATAATAAAAATTAGGGTCAGAATAAAGAATTAATATATTTAGGTGCTATTATTTCTACAAATGATCCAATGTCTATATTAACTAATATAGATATTGAATATTTTACAGATAATAACATTATTGAAGCTATTAATTTATGTATTGATGAAAACAAAATTGTTATTGCTGCTGAAAAACTTTTTACACGTGCTAAAATTCAATATGAAAAGTTTATCACAGGAAAGACAGATGATGAAATCAAAGAAGCACTTAAGAAAATAAAGAATGAACTTTATTTAAATACAGAAGAAGGTAAAAGACATAATTGTGTTTTTACAGATTTGTTTGATGAACGTTTAGCGGTAGAGGTTGATGAACAGTATATAGATACTGGTATAGAAGAATTTAATTATTATTTGAACGGTGGATTACAAAAGAAAACTTTGGTAGGTATTCAAGCGGCGACAGGTAAGGGTAAAACTACTATGTTAATGACTTTAGGTTGCAATATGCTTAAAAAAGGATATAATGTAGCCTTTGTTAATTTGGAAATGAATGAAATTGAGTTTAATAATAATATTATTTCTGGTATATCAGATAATTATTCATATTCTGATATTAAGATGTTTAATAATTTAAAACACCCAGATTTTAGAGAAAATTTACGTAAAGAAATATTAAGTAAAAATATCGGTCGACATATTATGCTGGTTAATAATGAGTATGAATCATTAACGAGTGAAACATTGGAATCATTATTATTAAAAACGGAAGATGATTTAAATATTAAATTTGATGTTATTTTAATAGATTATTTGTTTTTGTTAAAGACATTTAGTAAAAATTCGTCAAAAAATTTGCAGCAATATGAAATATTACAGAAAGTTACATAGGACGCGCATAAAATGAGTCAGAGAAATAATTGGGCCGTTTTGAGTGTATTTCAAGAGAACAGAATGGGTGCAAAGAATACAAAAACAACAGGATTTGAAGGGATGTCTGGTAGTTTCAACGCTTTACATGATATGGATAATTATTTTAAATTCTGTCAAGTAAAAGCTGGTGAAAATAATTTCTTAGTAGAAGTAAAACCTCAAAAGTTAAGACAGTTTGGTGCTTTTGATGAAGATAATGATTATTTCAATATGGAGTATAACCCGCAGAAAAAGATATATCAGTCTGTAAATAAAATAGTTAGAACAGTTTTTAATTGGACAGAAGTTTATGATTTACCGGAAGTACATGAACAGTTATGTGCAAAAGATATTTATGAACTAATGTTAAGTATGCATATTGATGTACCAAAAGCATATGATAAAGCATTTTCTAATAGAAAAAAGGAAAATAATTATAAAACACCTCATGGAAAATCTTTGAAAGATTGGAAGGATATAAATGTAGGAACAATTATTACAATGAAACATTCACCAAAGATTTATCATAATACAACAGACTTAATGAATGATGATCCGGAAAAATTATTTGAGATGTAAATGAAAGCAGAGGAATTAGCGAATATTAGCGTTGGATATTTCTGTAACTATTATGATAAGGTAAGTAAACATGCAAAATTATATGATTGCTTATATAAAATACCAAATTTAATGAAGAATGATTTTGCAAGATTAAGGGCTATTTCTGATCAGGATATTCAAAAGGAAGAGAAGAAGAAGTTTCCAATGTTTACCCCCAGCGCTATATGTGGTTTTGATGAAGAAGGAGAAGGCACCAGAAAGCATGATTATGTTATTCAGAAGAATAATATTATGGCTATTGATATTGATAAACAGGATAATGAAAGAGTCGATATGGAAAAGTTAAAGCAGGCTTTATTCAGATTACCGTATGTTTATGCAGTTTCATATTCAATAAGGGGTAATGGATTATTCATGATTATCGCTATTGAGGACGTTAATGATTTAGTAAAACATTTCAAGGCGTTGGAGAATGAATACAGAGCAAGCGGAATTGTTATTGATAAAGCGTGCAAGGATTTAACAAGAGGAAGATATATCTCATATGATCCAGGTGTTTTGATTAAGACAGAAGGAGAGATTATACCATATGCTAAAAAACACGAAGAAATACAAAGGTTAAGGGTAAGGCCGGTTTATCAAGGAAGCAATGATTTAGCTTATGATGATATATTTGTATACAAGACCATAAGCAAGATAATCGATTATGGATATTCTTCAGATGATTACAGTCAATGGTTGGTTGATGCTTTTAGATTAGGGACTTTAGGAAGTTTAGGAGAAGATCTGTTTCTGTTATTGAGCAAAAACAGTCAGGGATATAAATCAGAAAGAGAATGTTTAGCGAAATTCAAGGATGCAGAAAGACACACGAATTTTACAAGAGAAGATGCAATGAGATATTATTTCAGTATTGCAAAGAAGAAATTTGGTGACGGGTGGATTACAAAAATTAGAGAGAATAAGATATGACAGGAAATATAGATTTATTATTTGATGAAGACATAGAACATTTTTGTGTAACAGTTTTTAGTAATGAAGAATTTTCACTTACAATAAGATTTGATTTATCAGAATTTATGCTTTGTGATGAGGATCATACAAACTATTATCAGTTTAATAACGAAGATATTAATGATGCACTAAATTATATACAAATACACTATAGTACTACATGCACAGGAAAATTATTATGGAATATAAAATGGTTTTTAGAAAATTGTCTATTAGAAAAATTATCAAAAACAAAAATTAGAGAGAATAAGATATGATATTGATTTAGATTTTATTAGCACTTATATTAATAGAATTGGTGTGTATAGAAAGAAAATTATTAAACAAATAAGTAAAATCAGATATATAATTATAAAGGCGGTTCGTGATGAATAGCTTTTAGATTTGTTTATCTGTTTTGATGTTTGTATAAAGTTCATTTGATTAATTTTTTTGATGCCATAACTAAAATAACTTAATTTTTACATTATATTTCTGATGATTTTGTAACAGATAAACAGATTTCTTGTCATATATTTTAAAAGATATTATTACTTTTATTTTTCTACCCGGTAAATCAAAGCGTTGATTTTACCGGGTTTTTATTTAATTATCAGTCCATATTGAGTTTGGATATTTCCATGTTAAATAAGTCTTTAATTTATAAAGATAATCAGAGAATACAGGATTTACCAGTTCATGTTTTTTATGCACAAATATATGACATTCATGACACAAAGGTACCAGATTTTCAGAGTCGAGAAATAATTTATTTGATGTTTCTATATCCATTTGTTTACCAAATTTCAAAACGTGATGTACTTCTGTAGCAGGATTCTAAAGACCTAAACATTGACAGCAAAGACATGAAGGATTTTTTGTAAGAATTTCTTTTCTTTTTTTCTTCCAAAGAGATGATGAATATGTTAATTGATTTTGACATTCTTTTGCATACATTAGTGGAAATATTAATTTATAATATGTATAATTAAAAACAATATTTGGTTATGACAGATAAAATTCAGACTTTATATTATATTAAAGACTTAAGAGATGATAATATAATTTATGTTGGTAAAACAAAGGATTTTAAAGAAAGAAAGCGGGATCATTTTAAAGATAATCGATCATATATAGACTTATATATGTTTGAACAAGGTAGAGATAATTTTGAAATGTTACCATTTACAGATAATGATTATAGTATAAAAACAGATGAAGAATTATTAAAAGCAGAAGATAAAAAGATTTTAGAATTACAACCATTGATGAATATAAGAAGAAGTGGATTAATATCAAAAGATATAAAAGAATATAATAAAGAATATCATAAAACAGAAAAGTATAAAGAATATAATAAAGAATATCAAAAAACAGAAAAATGTAAAGAATATCATAGAGAATATTATAAAGAATATAGAAAAACAGAAAAATGGAAGGAAAAATGGAGAGAATATATGAGAGAATATAGAAAGCAAAGAAAAGCAAAATTAATAGAAAATATATGAAATTAAATGTAAAAGAGTTAGAAGGATTAATAAGGAAGGAAACAGCAATGATGAATAGCAGAAGAATGAATGATACTGTTTATTACGCGCCCGTGTGGAATATAAAAGAAGACAAATACTTTTTATGCAATACGGTAAATGGAGAAAGGTGTAAGTATATTCAAGAAGGTTTTGATTCTTATAGCGATGCGGTTGATGCGCTTATACAGATGAGAAAAGAAGTCAGGTGGGAAGACACAGAATTGAAGTCAGAAGAATTGTTTTAAGGGCCTAAAAACAAAGCTTATAAATATTTAAAATAAAACAGAGACTTATGGCGGGAATAGAAGTCCATATACCATATGTAAGCTTTAATACAAAAGTTCAAGGTTTTCCAAGACGTGTAAATGCACCGGCCACTGAATTGACTATACAAGAGCACTTATAGTATTATTCTAATAAGGTTATGCTTAAGACAAGTCTGGAGCCGCTTAATACTACAGATAATCAAGTTGATTGGGAGATATTGGACGGTAGCACATATTGTTCAATAGACGGGTCGACAGGAGAATTGACTATAGATTCTTCTACGATTACACAAATGGTAAAGGTAAGAGCAAAGTCAAGAGCAAATGCTAATTTATACGAAGACAAAGAAATTGTTTTGACACACAGAGATGTTGAAGGAATTGAGCAGATGCAGTTGCAGATATTGTTTGAGGATTTAGCAAGTTCTTATACATATGCAAATGATTCTACAGTTTATTCTTTCTATGTTAAAGTGTAGCCTAATGTAGACATAACAATGGGTTATGATATTTTGGAAGGCACTGAAGATATTGAGATTACAAATATACAGCCTATAACTTCAGGCACTCATAAAGACCAGGTTTTGATTTAGTTCAAGCTTTTGGGTACTCATACTAATAGCGATGTAAAAATCAGATTCTATGATGCAGATTATCCAGCAGACCTATATGCAGATGCAGAATTTACAGCATATGCACCTATATCTTCTATATCTGTTTCAGGTTTGTCAGAATATTCAGACCAGGATCAGACAGCACACTATTTTTGGGGAAATGAATATTCATTCAGTTATTATACGACTCCAAGTGTTAAAAGAAATTTGGTTGTTGAATGCACACAAAACAATGATAAAATCAGTGTTTGGAATTTACCAACCGGTAATTTGAGTTCAGGCACTATTGGATTTACTTCTTTAACTACAGATTCAAATACAGTCTATAAGGTAAAGATTTCTGATCCGGACGACGAAAATGTTTACAAAGAAGTCACATTCTTAATCAATACGCCGGTTATTTCTGATATTGTCGTTACAGGAAATACAGGAAGATATGCTTATAATTCTGATGAAAATGTTTACAATACTATTGGATTCTATGCAGATCCAAGCATACACAGACCTTTAAGACTTAATTTTGTTGAAGGCAATGATTTAATCAGTTGGGACGTTTCAAACAGGTTGGAAGATTCAGGGGATTTGGTGTTCAAGGTTTTGGATCCAAGTCAGGAAGGAATTGTAAGATTTTTATTACAAGATTCACTTTATGTAGATTCTTCAAAGTATGTTCAGTTTGGTGTTTATACGCCAATAACTTCTATTCTGTTCAATAATGTTCAGGACAGATATGTTCATGATGCAAGCAATACTGCATATTCATTCGGTTATTATGCATTACCAAATGTACCACGCCATTTAGATGTTTCTGTTTTGTCTGGTGCAGATAATATCAGTTGGAATTTAACAAATGTTGTAGACAGTTCAGGACAGTTTAACTTTAATCTTTTGGGCGCAGTTGCAGAAGGTAATGTTTCTTTACGTGTTTCTGATCCATATGATGATTCTGTATATGCAGATACAAGTTTTGTATTCTATTCACCTATTTCAAGTATAGATGTTACAGGTTTACAAGACCATTATATCTGTAATGAAGATAATACAACATGGTACGAAATTGAGGTTAATACAACCCCACATGTAGTAAGAAATCTTAACATTTCATTCAGCGGTGTTAATTGGGTTAAAGAAAACGAAAACGGAAGCTATACAAAGATTAAGTTCCAGTGTATAGACGGAAGTCAGGGTTAGAAAACTTTAACAATTTCTGATCCTTATTGGACAGTTAATCAATACACAGCGAATACAATGTTCTATGAGATATTCAAGATGAGTAGTTTCCAGTATAAAGAGGCAGAAATAACTATTGATAATATACCAGCAGGATATACAGTACCAACTTATATAACAGATCCTTATGGAAATCAATACTATGATATACATTATCAGAGACCATCTAAATATTATAGTATTAGAGCTTATCGTTGGATTATTACGAGAGCATCAGATGATATAAAATCAAGAATTCATGTTTCTGTACCAGATAATAACAGAGAAATTAATTTGAGAAATATTAAAAATATTTCTTTACCTTATACAAGTGGTCCAGACTTTGCATTTAATGTAGTTGGTAAAACATTAGATTCTAGTGCTAAATTAAGAATAAGTGATACATTATCAGATACACATTTTGATTTTAATATTATCACAAAGGCACCTATGTATTCATTAACATTTGTTGATAATTCTTCACTTTATGAAATAGACAAAGAAGATACTTCAAAAACATTTGCAATTAAGTATACACCAGGATCACCAGTTGGACGCGAACCATTAGTTACTTTAACAGGAGATACAAGCTATATTACTTATGACACAAGTACAGAAAAGACTTCTTATGTTTATGGTGATATTTACGATAACCATTACTTAAAATTCAGTGTAAAGGATGAATACAAATATAAAGATTCTTATTTGCATTTGAAAGTAGAAGATCCATGTGATTCTTCTGTATATGCAAATACAGACTTTATTCTTTATTCACCTATAACAAGTATTAATTTACAAAATGTTTCACCAGAACGTGATGGTAATTTATTCTTCTATGGAACAGGAGATTCAAGAAATACTAAACAAATAGCATTAACAAGAGAACCAATAGAAATAGAAAGAGCTTTAGATGTTTCTGTTTACTTAGTTTCTGCTCACTCATATGATTCTTCTATACCTATACATAAAGTTATAACACATACTATAAAACATTATGATTATGCCCCACATACAGATTTTATTACATTTGAATTAGAAGGAGATTGTGATTGTAAGAAAGTAATTATAACAGCGGCGGATCCATTTAATTCTGCAATAAATTCTTCTGTTTCTTATGAAACTTATGTTGATGTAGAATATATTGGAATTTATGATAAATCTGACGGTACTTAGCAGAATTTAGCAAGTGTTTATGATTATTATGTATAGCCAACTTCTGTAGCAGCAACACTCATGCCGACTACAGAAATACCAATGGAAGTAGTACTTTATCCAGTAGCAGGTGGAACTATAGCACCATTCAGAGTAAGTAGAGTAAAAAATGCAACATATCGTAGATTAAAAGATTCTAGTACTGAACCATTTTGGCTCAGTAGTGGTTTTTATTTTTCTGGAGATTCTTATATATTCTATTATAAATTAGAAGAATATACTAAATATGATAATAATCAATTAAGTGATGTTTTAAAAGTATATACATATAATTCTTATGCAAGTATAGCTTATGAGCAAAACCTTTATTTCCAAGCAGTTATACATGATTTTGAAAAAGAAATAGTATTTGTAGAACACGGAACAGATAATGTTATAACAGAGCCAAATACAATGGTAGAAATATCAAACAATAGAATGAACAGCGATGTTATAGATGTTGATGTTATATACAGAACAATACCGTGGAATAATTATAATGTACCAAAAGTAGAATATAGTCCTTGGGCAACAATAAGAGTTTATCCAGAAATAATAAATTATGGTAATTATGGAATTTGGAAACCAGAAAGTATATAGCCATTAATCAATACAAATCCTAATACAGCGGAATATGGAACTAATTCAATAACTATTAGATATAATTAGAAATATTTGACTTCTTATAAGCCATATTATGCAGATTCTTCTTATTATATAGGGCCAAACGGCGGTGACTTTGTTTGTTCAGTTAATGGAATTACTCAAGGTCTGAATGTTAGTAGCGGATGTTATTATGCAAGCAAATCAAGAGAAGTAAGTACTTATCATTCGTCAGTTCCAGCTTATGTTGAAGAATATTATGATAATAAATTTGATGTTTCTGTTTATAGTTTTTATTATCCATTTAACCCTGAAGCTGATAAAATTACTTTAACACAAAGTGTTGCATTGGATTGCTATACAGATCTTTAGGAGGATACTTCTATTTTACATGATGTATACACATATGATTATGATATAAGCATAAATGGTAACAAATATTATGTAGTAAAGCACCACGACGAATTAGAAGTTATGAATTATGATACAAGTAAAGGTGCGAAAAGATCAGTAATATCAAATATATTTGATTCTTCTAATAAAATAGATAAACATAGATTGCATATGTATTTACATTTCAAAGAATGGTACGGCCGTCCATATACAGTACCATTAAATAGTGATGGAAAATATACATATACTTCTACAGAAAGAGATAAAATAGTTGATACAAGCGGTAATATATTAATTGGAAAAGAATTTATACCATTTGCAACCATTTATACAAGCGGAGAAACAAAAACAATACATTATGATTCTTCAATAAATGATTATTATTCAAACTATGCAGGTAGCCATAATGGTTATAATTGGAAAACACATAATGAATGGAAAGTAAATAATTTAGTACCACCGGGTTATTTCTATCCAGATACTTCTAGTAATACTTCACCAGTACCGGATATTAATACACTTAAGAATTTTGAATTTGAAATCAGATTCTTTGATAATTTTGCATTAGAAAATTATTACAAAGCCACTACTGCTTATGTTACAACAGATTCTTCTATTGCATGGAACAGAACATTTGAGAAAAGGTATATCGATAATACATGGTCAGCGGATAAAGATTGGCACTACAACCCCGCTTATAACCCGCTTAATTATTATCCATATCGAGCATGGAGAATTAAGTTTACGGACGGAGATAATTAATTCAAAGAGAAGATCCAAAACTTTTGGATCTTCTTTTCTTTAATAAATATTTCAAATAACTAATTTAGTATATGTTAGCGATTGATTCAGTAAAGAAGCACCTGAATATTGAGCCTGAATTTAAGGACGACGATCTTT
>Ga0247610_10008380_pt1 | contig 10514 bp, 6 predicted proteins | sample 174DNAGHGhighgp2_FD_193483 | JGI IMG/M metagenome (GOLD analysis project Ga0247610, IMG submission 193483) | Sheep rumen microbial communities from Palmerston North, Manawatu-Wanganui, New Zealand - 1742 DNA GHGhigh gp2 | ecosystem: Host-associated > Mammals > Digestive system > Stomach > Rumen ... | reverse complement strand
ACGTGATGCTCTACAAAGCCTTCGGCTGGGAGGAGACGATGCCACAGTTTGCCCACCTGCCCCTGCTGCTGAAGCCTGAAGGCAACGGCAAGCTGAGCAAACGCGATGGCGACCGGCTGGGGTTCCCCGTCTTCCCGCTCGACTGGCACGACCCGAAAAGTGGCGAGTTGAGCAGCGGCTACCGCGAACGTGGCTACTTCCCTGAAGCCGTGGTCAATATCCTTGCCCTGCTGGGCTGGAACCCCGGCACCGAGCAGGAAATTCTCAGCATGGACGAGTTGATAAAGCTCTTCAACATAGGCCACATCAGCAAGAGTGGCGCCAAATTCAACGTCGAGAAAGCCAAGTGGTTCAACCACGAATACATGCAGATGCACAGTGACGAGGAGGTGGCGGCGATGTTCGAGCCCATACTGAAAGAGCACGGCATCGAGGCCGACAAGGACTACGTCGTCAAGGTGTGCGGCATGATGAAGGAACGCATCAACTTCATCAGCGAGATGTGGGACACCACGAGCTACTTCTTCGTGGCGCCCACCGAGTACGACCCCGCCGCCATCAAGAAACGCTGGAAAGCAGGCATGACAAAGCACATGGCGAAAGTCATCGAGATACTCAACACCGTACCCTTCGAATACGACGCCATCCACAAGGCGCTGCTCGACGACTACATCGTTGGCAATCAGCTGAACATGGGTCAAGTGATGAACTCGCTGCGACTGGCCGTTGTGGGCAAGACCGTGGGACCCGACATGCTGACGCTGGTGATGATGCTCGGCAAAGAGGAGACCATCAGCCGTGTGCAGCGCGCGATAGACACAATAGGCGAAGTAGAAAACATTAATTAAACAATGGAAATAATAAAAAAATGGAAGAGAACAAATTAGACGAAAACGCCGTAAACTACGAGGCGACAGAAACCGTAATCGCAACAGAAGATTCCAATCTGGAACCCAAGGCACCCAAAGCCACATGCGAATGCAACGATAAGAAGCGTGGCTGCAAATGCCTGCCCATCATCAACTGCCTTCTGCTTGTGGGCCTTATACTGCTCTACATATTCCACTTCACCGGCATCGGCGCCAAGGGTGGCAAAAGCCTTGCCAACGCCGATGCCAAAGCACCGGTGGCTGTGAGCGAAGGAGGCTTGAAGGTGGCATACGTCAACACCGACACACTTATGGCGAAATACCAGTATGCCCTCGACCTGCAGAAACAGCTGAAAGACTTCCAGTCCGCCAAGGAAAACAGCTACAAACAGCAGATGACCCAGTTCCAGAAGGACTATCAGGCCTACGTGCAGGGCGGTGGCGAGAAGATGACCCTCAGCCAACAGCAAGCCAAGGAGAAAGAGCTGACCGACCGTGCCAACCGCCTGCAAAACCTCGAAGGAGAGTATGCGCAGCAAGTAGCGGAGCGCACCATGAGCGAGAGCGAGAAGATGACCAACGCCGTCTACAACTTCATCCGCGAATACAACGCACAGAACCAACAGTTCGACATCATCCTCTCCAAGTCATTCAGCAACAGTCCTATCCTCTACGGCAACGAAGGTATGGACATCACCGACGAGATTGTGAAAGGACTGAACGAAGAATATGCTAAAGTGAAAGCCGAGAAATAACATTAGTGCCTTCTACAAAACAGTTATTACGAACAGGAATCCTGAGCGTAAAAGAAAAGGCCGCAAGAGACTCTTGCGGCCTTATTATTAAACACTTTTAATTCGCACTAAAGGATATCATCAATAAGAAGAGGAAAGTCGATAGATTCGTCGCTGGCATTGCCAGAATAGCGGTAGATAAGATTGACTTTGGCGTTGCGGCAAGCATTGAAGAACAGCTTGCTGGAATTCACATTGGCTTTGACCTCGTTGAGCAGTTCCTCGGCGAACAGTTCACGAACAGCTTCAATCTGTTGGATTGCAATCTGTTCTTCATCAATTTCATAAAGATAGACCACATTGTCACCCTCGCGGAAAATGCTTTTCAGCACAGTCATCTCGTCAACCTGCAAAGGCAAATGTATGTTGCTGATTTCTATCTGCGAAGCCAGCAATTCATCGGGGTTAGAGTTTGCATTTCGGAGTCGCTTTATTTCATCGGCACTGAGAGTCGCTGAAACCTGCTCGCCACTTTGTCTGCCGACATAGACATACGTGATGCCGCCATTGCCTTTCTCGAGTTCATCGAGCAAAGCTTCTGTATCGGCTGTAGGCGAACTAAGGATATTACGGAGATTCATCATCAGAAGATCTTCATTATCTTGCAATGTCTTGATATTGAAGAACTCCTCATTCATAGACACGGTGATGACCACATTGTCACCATCGAGCTTGGCGCCGGTGACAGTGCCGAAGTCCACCTCGCTATTAATTTGTTTAGGGCATTCGTTGTCAATTGTTTTAACAAGTTTTTCAAGGCGGGCGTTAGAGTTGCCACCACACGAAACAGCCAGCAGAAGCATTGCTACGCTGATGAAACAGACAAGACTTTTTGTTCTCATAGCTTGAAAAATGTATATACGGGAAAGGAATACAGCGAATACCAATTATACGCAAAGGAAGACACGTAAAGCAAATTGAATTGATATTCAATCTCCTATGAAGATATTGTGTTAAATGAGGTCTTAGCGATGGATAGGCAGCTGGTAGCCGACGCTGAACATGACGGACTGGTTGATGCCGGTGTAGGCGTTACGATCCTTTGCGCTGTTGTCGCTGTCCTGCGTAGTTGTGTTGCCTGTACCTGTCGACGACGAGGAGGTCTGGTCGAAGGGTGCGAGCACGTCGTCACGGTTCATGACGGCCACGAAGCCGTGGTCGAGGTAGAGGTCGAAAGTGAAGTTGTGCCACTGGTAGCCGACACCGACGATGAGGCCTACATCGAGGCGGCGGAGGTGCTTGAAGGAGGCACGGTCGTCCTTAGTGCCAGTGACGTAGGTGTCGTAGTTGTTGGAGCTTTGCGGCATACCGGGTGTGACCTGACGGTCCCAGATGCGCCCGAAGAGACCGACATTGAAAGTGGGGCCGATGAAGAAGTTGAGGTAATTCTCGGCAGGCAGGGCCGGAATCTCATATTTGAAACCTGCGATGACGGGAATCTGGGCATACCAGTTGTGGTAGTAGCCCTGACGGATGGACTGCATATTGACGAGGACTTGCTGGAAGTTGGTGCCGCGGCGCACGATGTTGAGTCCCGTCTGCAAATAGATATTCTCAGACCATGGGTTTTTCCATTCTGTGAACATATAGTCGACATAGCCGCCGATGCTGAAACCGAAGACGGGTGTGTGGGTCAGCAGGTCGTCGGAGATATAGGCGGCGCCGTTGGCGATACGAGCGCCATAATGCACAAACTGGGCTTTGGCGGAAAAGTTGAACGCCAAAACGAGAGCGATGATTGCAAAAATCTTCTTCATTTGCGGTGGTAACAATTAAATATCAACACTTTGGACGTTTCTACGCCCAATATATCGTGCTACAAAAATACAAAAAATCCCGATACAATCGGGATTTCTTGTAAAATATTTGTCGTTATAGTCTTTAAATAACAAGGACGAGTTCGAATTATTTATCTTTAACCCAACCAGGGACATCTCGAATTAAGACATATAATCACATCATTTCCTACAGTTTACGCTCGATGAAGTCGGTCATGAGCTTATAGAGGTTGAGACGGGTGTTGCCGCCATAGATGCTGTGATTCTTGTTGGGGTAGACACGGAATTCGAACTGTTTGTCGGCCTTTTCGAGGGCAGTGACGAGGTCGAGGGCATTCTGGAAATGCACGTTGTCGTCGCCAGTGCCGTGGACAAGGAGGTAGTTGCCTTTGAGGCGGTCGGCGAAGTTGAGGGGTGAGTTGTTGTCGTAGCCGTCGGGGTTGTCCTGCGGGCGCTGGAGGAAGCGTTCGGTGTAGATGTTGTCGTAGTAGCGCCACGTGGTGACAGGAGCCACTGCGATGGCGCTCTTGAAGACATCGTTGCCCTTGAGGATGCAGAGCGAGGACAGGTAACCGCCGAAGCTCCATCCGAAGATGCCTATGCGTGTCTCGTCGATCCATGGCTTCTTGCCGAACCAGCGGGCCGCCTCGATGGCGTCGATGCACTCGTAGTGACCCAGATTGCGATAGGTCATCTTCTTGAAGTCGGCACCACGGCCGCCAGTACCGCGACCGTCGAAGCAGGCGACAACATAGCCTTTCTGGGCCAGCATACGGAACCAGTTATAGTCGCTCCAACCATAGCTGTTGGTGACCTGCTGGTTGCCGGGACCGCCATAGACATAGAAGAATAGCGGATATTGCTTGCTCTCGTCGAAGTCGGCGGGCTTTATGATGTAATAGTTCAGCTCGACGCCTTCACTGGTGGTGAGGGTGCCGAATTCCTTGCGCTCGCGGCCGTATTCCGCCAGCCGCTGCTGGAGGGCGGCGTTGTCCTGCAACACCTTGACCATCTTGCCCTTGCTGTCGTGGAGGGTATAGCGCGGGGCGTGGTTGGCGCTGCTGAAAGTGACGATGTAGTATTTACAGCCATTGCTGAAATTGGCATTGTAGCTGCCGAGGATGTACTTGCCGTCCAGAACGCCATCGTCGCCATAACCGGCGTTCTGCTTGTCGGTGGCGTCGTAGTTGAGGCAGGCAGCTTTCTTGCCCTTGAAGTCGACGACATAGAGGTCGGTATTGATAGGCGAGCTGGCATGGCAGCGGTAGTAAATCTTCTGGCCCTTCTCGTCGATGCCACAGATGTCCACCACGTCGTAGTTGCCACTGGTTATCTGACGCACCAGCGAGCCGTCCATATTATAGAGGTAGATGTGGTTGTGTCCGTCTTTCTCGCTGGTGATGATGAATTGTTTGCCGTCGCCCAGGAAACGCCATGTCTCCGGCACCTCGACATAGGCCTTGTCGTCCTCAGTGTAGAGTGTTCTGATTTTGCCTGTGGTGGCATTGGCGGTAAGCAGTTCCATGTGGTTCTGCAGGCGGTTCATGCGCATGAAGGCGAGGATGTTGGGATCCTTAGTCCACTGCATGCGGGGCAGGTACTGGTCGTTCTCGCTGCCGGTGTTGAGGCGCATGCTGCTGTTGTCGTCGAGACTGTAGATATAGATGTCCACCACCGAGTTATCCTCGCCAGCCTTTGGGTATTTGTAGTTGTAGTTTTCGGGATAGAGGCCACCCCATGTCTGCATGGTGAACTCGCGCACATTGCTTTCGTCGAAACGGTAGTAGGCTATGCGACGCGAGTCGGGACTCCAGTAGAAGCCTTTGGTGATGGCGAACTCCTCCTCGTACACCCAGTCGGTGGTGCCGTTGATGATGTGGTTGATGCGGCCGTCAGTGGTTATCTGATGCTCGGTCTCGCTGTCGAGCTCCATGTAGTAGAGGTTGTTGTCGCGCACGTATGCCACCTTGGTGCCGTCGGGCGAGAAAGTGGTGAGGCGCTGTTTGCCTGCCTTGGATATCTTGTCGAAAGAGCCGGTGGCGATGTCGTAGACATAGTAGTCGGAGACGCCGCTGTGGCGGTAGAGAGGCTCGAAACCACTGCTGAGCAGCACTTTCTGTTCGTCGGCGGAGAACTCGTAGCTCTCCATCGGGGGCAGCGGTTTGGCTTTCTTGCCTTGTGCGGGGCCGCCGAAGGAGCAGATGTTGTCGACCTTCTCGCCCGTCTTGTAGGCATAGCGTTCGATGCCGGTGCGCGTCAGTACGCAGTAGTGCTCGCCGTCCTGCATGGAGCGGATGGACTGGATGCCACGGGGGGCGAAAGTCCCCTTAGCCCAAATGTCTTCAAGGGTTATCTGTTTGGCGGGTTGCGCCATAGCAATGTTCATAGCGGCAAAAAGCAACAGGAATAAAGATGAATGCTTCATAAAATAGATTTTGAATTATGAATTTTGAATTTTTGGAAACCGTGATTTCTGTATTACGAAAACGAACGTTTTCGTTAAGCCAAATGACCAAAGGGAGCTTGTTCACTTTGGCATGGCGAGAAAACGACTGTTTCGAAGAAACGAAGATAATATTATTTCAAATCGATGAAAGGCACCGAGTTGCCGAGCATGTACTGTGGCATCTTGCCATCCCATTTCTGCACAGCCTCGTAGTTGACAAGTTTTGGGTTGCGTTCCAGTGCATTGGCCTTGATGCGCATGGCTTCGGCGTCGGCCTCTGCCTTTATCTTGGTCTGCTTGGCCTGCTCCTCGACCTGAATGGTGACGTTCTTAGCCTTCAAGGCATTCTGCTCAGCCACCTGCTTTTCCTTGATGGCATTTTCGAAGTCATCGTCGAAGTCGATGTCGACCAACTGGAACTGTATGTTCTTGAAGTAGTTGCTATCAAGAGTACGACGCAGCTGAGCCTCAATCTCGCGACGCACGGCATCGCGGTTCTCGACAATCTCGGTAGCGGCGAAGTTGCCGAAGGCCTCCTTCATGGCCGAGCGGATGAAAGGCACTACGATGCGATTGTGGTAGTCGTCGCCGACATTCTTCATCAGCTTGGTAACATTCTCGCGCACAAGGTCATAATTGATGGTGTATTCCACCTCCGAAGTCTGCACATCGCGGGTATAGGAGTTCTCCTTGCCGTCGAACTTCTTCTGCTGAATATTGACTTTTTTGACAGTCTGAATGAAAGGTATCTTGAAGTGCAGGCCGTCCTCAATAACGTCGTCGTTCATCTTGCCAAAGGTGCTGAGGACACCGCGTTCGGTGCTTCGAATTGTGTAGAATGAAGAGAATACGACAAAAACAGCAATCAGGATGATAGTACCGAATAAAATGCCGCGGGCGAAACCATCTGTTCTTCTATTTTCCATAGTTTTAAATTATTATAGGTTCAACATGACTTATGAATGTGAATGAATAGTATAAATTTCTTCGTGTAAATCAATGACTTTTTGAAAATGCAAATATACGAATATTTTTGGATATGGAGCCAAAAAGCCATTCACTTTTTCAAATCATCGTTTTCGTTAAGCCGAACGCAGACAAGCTTGCTTGTATGCTGAGGCGAGAAAACGGCCTAATGAAATTGAACGTTTTCGTTAAGCGTCGCGACCGAATGGGAGCAACGTGGCCTCCGCCAAATGACCAAAGGGAGCTTGCTCACTTTGGCATGGCGAGAAAACGACTGTTTCGAAGAAACGAACGTCAAAAAAAGAGGATTATTACGCTTAGGTGCCAAGTCTACAGACATAATCAATTTTGTGACAAGACAATAAAAACAACCAGCACACGTTATAGAGGAACAAAAACATCTTCAGAAAATAACATCTTCAGAACATGAAACGACTTGTATTGTTGACACTTGTGTTGCTGCCACTGGTGGCGGTGGCGCAACATGAGCCACTGACAAAGAGGCAGAGCCGCCAGCACATAGAGGCCCTCGGCCGCATCGCCCGTCAGGGCTACAGCGTCAGGGAGTATCTTGCTGGCGACAATTTGGCCATTGTAGTCAAAGACAAGCGCTACGGAGCCATAGACCTCAAAGGCAACGTGGTCATACCGCTTGAATACGACTGGCTTGCCAGCCAGCGGCAGAACAAGATGCTTCTGGCAGAGAAGGACACCTTGGCGGGCTTCCTCGACCGCAAGGGCAAGGCCGTCATACCCGTCGTATACGACTATTATTTCGTCGAGTGGGAGACCCAGCAGTACTTCAGCGAAGGGATGATTCCCGTCTCACGCGGAGGCAAGAGCGGCATCGTCGACACCAACGGCCGCATTGTGGTGCCGTTCATACACGATAATACATCATACTGTATTCACAAACAACGATTTATTGTCAGCAACTACGACAAGAAGAATGGGTATCGGCAGTGGTTGGTGTCTCTCAACGGCGACACCGTTGCAGGTCCCTATAATCGCATTGACTACTACAACGACGCACCGTACCTTGTGGCCAACAACGACCTGTATGGCTACATCGGCGAGGACGGCCGCGAAATCATACCGTGCAGATATGAGAAAGCATCATATTTCAGGGACGGCATTGCCGCCGTGCAGGAGGACGGCCGATGGCGCATTGTCGACGAGGCACTGCGCACCGTGGTGCCCTCAAGCCGCCTGCCTCGCGAGGGTCGGCTGGGTTGGGTCACCCCCGAACGTAACAGATTGCTGGTATGCGACGACGGCAACAACTGCGCCGTTGTCGACAACAGCGGGCGGACAATAATACCATTCAGCTCAAAATACGTCTTTGACTGCACCGACGACAGGATAGCCCTCTCCGGTGGCGAATACGACAGCCTATACATCTACGACACTGCAGGCCACCTGCTGGAGACGTACGACGGCAGCGACATCCACGAAATCGACGAAGGCTTCTACTACTCTCCGGTGGTTTGCGTCTCGCGCGACAGCCTTTTCGGCTTCGTCGACCACCGCTGGCGCACCGTGGTGCCCTGCAAGTACACGAATTATCTGTGGTACGTCGACAACGGCTACTTTTTCTACAAAGACGACGAGGGATCGCTCTGTATGATGGACACGCTCGGCCACAGCTATTTCAAGGGTCCGTACTCCCATGCTAATTATCAGGGCGACGGCATCTTCATGGTCGGCTCCTATTCGCCAAAGAATTACAATGAAGACATCTTCGGCTTCGTGGACATCTACGGCAACACCACGTTCACCGACGGGGAGATGGAGACCCTCTACCAATGGCGCCAGCAACGGCTGAAAGAAAACCGGACATACGTTCCGGCACCGACAATACAGACTTCACAGAACGCACCGGCACAGGTGTCGGACAATGACGATGAGGTAATCTTTGTTGTCGTCGAAGAGGCTCCGCGCTTCCCCGGCGGCGACAGCGCAATGTATATGTATCTCTGTATGAACCTCAGCTATCCTGACAAGGCGCGTGAGAACGGGATTGAGGGAGTCGTCATCGTCTCATTCACAATCGAGAAGGACGGCTCGGTCAGCCACGTGCGAGTGCTGCGCGACATCGGAGGCGGATGTGGCGAAGCCGCCGTCGAGGTGGTCAAGGCGATGCCCCGTTGGGAACCAGGTCGCCAGAGTGGCAAGGCGGTACGCACGCTGTTCAACTTGCCATTGCGGTTCCAACTCTCCGAAAAGGACGACCCCGAGAACTCTATGGCGCAGGAAGAGAAATGTCTCTACGGTTTCCAGCACAGCGGGTACAAAAAATAGGGCCAAGGGGCAGACCACACTGTTTGTCCCCGACCAACGTTTTCGTTAAGCGTCGCGACCGAATGGGAGCAACGTGGCCTCCGACAAATGACCAAAGGGAGCTTGTTCACTTTGGCATGGCGAGAAAACGGCCTAATGAAATTGAACAATAATGAGCATTTGGGGAGACAACCGGCAATTATCACAATCCGCAATTAAACAAAAATGGAGAAGCCAATTGACTTCTCCATTTTTTCATTTCAGCGGAGAGACAGGGATTCGAACCCTGGGACCAGCAAGCTGGTCAACGGTTTTCGAGACCGCCCCGATCGACCACTCCGGCATCTCTCCATCAAAACACTGAAAGAATGACCGTTGCAAAGAAAACAAAGCGTCAAAACTTTCAGATTTCGGTTTGCAAAGATACAACGTTTTTTTTAATGGGCGAAATTATTGAGAAAAAAAGTTTTTTTTCAACAAATCGAAACGATTTTACTATTTTTGCAAATTGTTTTATACGTCGCAAAAAGGATACTGCAACAGCAAAAGCTCTTAATTTTAGTTAAAAGCACAATTTTAGAACATACCGGAATACAAAAACAAAAAAAGGATAAAAACAATTCTGAAGCCTGACGGCCAAAGAACAAAAACGAAAGGAGACAACCATGAAAAAATTAGTTTTGACAATGATGCTGGCGGTTCTGACGCTAAGCGTCTCCGCCAAATCGGTACGCTACTTCACGCGTCCACAGGCAGTACGCGTGTCCAACGCCCTCGACGCACAGGCCGAACTGATGATCTACTGCGGCTACGAGTACGAGCTGGCCACCTACGTCATCATCAACGAGGTGTGGGCTGAGCCGGTGAACAGCAAATACTACGAGATATGGCTCTTCGGATATGACGCCTACACCGGCGAGGAGATATATATGCCAATAGACCTGTCATGCATCTGGCTCTACAACGCCTACGGCAACAGGATGTACAGCGCAGCACAATATCTGCGCTTCCGCAGCACTGTGGCGACACCCAACTTCTACTGGACCATGCCACCCTACAACGCTTTCACTCGCCACTTCCACGACCCGATGTTCAATCACGGCTACACCTACCACTACGAGATACACCGCTACGGCTGGCGTCCTCATACACCCACTCACGGTGCCCCAGCGCCCTACCACCCCTACTACATGCGTACCCCTCACACGCCGGCACCAGTACCCACCAAGCCTTTCACCCCTGGCGTAAACTACCCACAGACAGCTGACGGACACGGATATATCGGAGGCAACCGCACCACGCTGGGCACACGCAGCGCTGTAATCAGCAAAACCGGCAACGAGCGCTCCGGAAATGTGAGAAGCAACACTGGCAACCCCGG
>Ga0247610_10008376_pt1 | contig 10518 bp, 9 predicted proteins | sample 174DNAGHGhighgp2_FD_193483 | JGI IMG/M metagenome (GOLD analysis project Ga0247610, IMG submission 193483) | Sheep rumen microbial communities from Palmerston North, Manawatu-Wanganui, New Zealand - 1742 DNA GHGhigh gp2 | ecosystem: Host-associated > Mammals > Digestive system > Stomach > Rumen ... | reverse complement strand
AGGTTACCTACGTGTTACTCACCCGTTCGCCATGGTATTGCTACCATTCGACTTGCATGTATTAGGCACGCCGCCAGCGTTAATCCTGAGCCAGGATCAAACTCTCCAAAAAAATTTATTTTTGTTTTCGTTTTTTCTCTTTTGCTCATTCTTTTAAAAGAATTGCTTGTTTGTAATTCTGTTCGTCATATATAGTTTTCAAAGATTTAATTTGCGCGTTTCATAGCGCGCTTCTTTATTATACATTATTTAAAAATCTTGTCAACAACTATTTTATCTTTTTTATTAATTTTTTTCGTTTTTATTGAACAAAAGAAAAAACCAACCAAATTTATTATTTAAAATAAAAACGGTTGGTTCAATTTTTATTTACTAGTTAAAGCCAATAGCATTTTTTCGCCCTTCTTATTAAATATATATAAGGAAACAAAAATAGCAATAGCATATATTAAAGTAACACTACCTAAAGCTACATAGCTCATAACAGGCATATCTAAGCCTATAACACAAAGAGTTACATGTAATGCAACTAATAATAGGCATGGCAAGAATACAATTAGCATTGGCATATTTGCAGCAGCCGAATTCTTAAACACCTGCGAATCATTATCAAAGTCAAGCTTAGCCCACTTAATACCAGTTAATAACGAAACAACCGCATGAGTAAATCCAGCAAGCTGTGGATATAAATATAAAGCAATAATCATATAAGGCTCATAGAATCCCTTAATAAGCATGGCAATTAAAATAACAGTTGAAACAATCAGATTTAATGAAGCCTCTAAAATAATTCCAATCTTTAATTTATTTATTAATACATCCTTTAATCTAATAGGATATGTTAATAATAATTCATATCCATTTCTTCCCTCAAATGAAACAGTTGAACCAGTACATGATGCTATTGAGTTCATCATTATACCCATACAAGGAATAATAATTACAAATACTATAGCAATAGTATCCTGTGTACCCTCAGGTACCTCTCCTTGCACAAACAAATTAGGAATAAATAGGAATATTAAGCCAGTTATCATAAAGAATAATGTTCCTAATATAGAATTAATCAAGAATGTAGGTCTTCTATAAACAAGCTCCCATTCCTTCTTTAGTAAAACCCTATTAACATTTAAATCAGTTTTATTATTCTTTTTAACCTTATCATAATCAACATGAACACCACCATTCTTAAGCCAGCTATTTACAGGTGAATATAATATGGCAATAAGGATTACAAATAATATAGCTATACCTAAATTAAATAATGCAAAATATAAGAATCCAATATATTCAGCACCTAATAGACTATTATTTAGCCATTTTAGGAAGAATATATTATCTATAATTCCCATCATTTTATCTATTCCAGCATATACAAAATATAAATATCCTCCAAAGAATACAGCAAAAAATAATAAGCTTACAACAATATTAATAATATTAGAATGCTTACTTCTTGCAGAAACTAACGCAGATACAACAGCAATTAATGAAGCAATTAAAATAGGAATAAAAGAAACAAAGAATGCAGCACCAATAGTAATAATACCAGGTAAGATATCTCCACCCTTAATGAAATAGAAAATTACAGCAGGTACTATAAGTGCAATATCCTCAAATAAATTAACTAAATAAGTCGCAGTAAGCTTAGCTCCAACTATTTGTGTTTTAGTAACAGGCAAGCTTTCTAAAAATTCAAAATCCTTTGCATTAAATATTATTGATTGCATCTGATACATAAGCATAACAAAATTAAGCATTGCAGCCACAAAAACAATAAGACTTAATGAAAATACAATCGGCATTCCTTTTTCCTCTAGCTGATTAATTAGCATAAAAGAAATAAATAAAGATGCTAATGCAAATAAGAATAGTGAAAGCCCAAGCATCTTAAATGCACTAGATTGATTCTTCTTTTTCCTATTTACATTAAATCCAGCTAAAAAGAAAACCTTAGTTAATGTAATAAAATTATTCATCTACCTTAGCCTCTTTTTCTTCAAAAATATCTAAGAATACATCCTCTAAAGATTGATCCTTAGTAATTTCTTCCATATTACCAGAAGCCACAAGCTTACCCTGCTTAATGATAGCTACCTTATTACATAATTTTTCTGCAACCTCTAATACGTGAGTAGAGAAAAATATTGTATTTCCTTCACTAACATATGATTTCATTTTTTCTTTTAAAATATGAGTAGCCTTTGGATCTAATCCTACAAATGGCTCATCTAATATTAAATACTTAGGATGATGAGCAAATGCAGCAAGTAAAACAATCTTTTGCTTCATACCATGAGAATATGATGAAACTAAATCTCCAAGTACACTATAAATTCCTAATTCCTTTGCAAAATCCTCAATTTCCTTCTCATTATATGACTCACCATATATAGCAAGCATAAATTTAATATAATCTATACCCTTCATGAAGGAATAAACCTCAGGATTATCTGGTACATAGGCCATCTTCCTCTTAATACCAACCGGATCATCGCTAATGCTCTTTCCATCAATTAGTATTTTTCCCTCCTCAAAAGGTAAAATACCCATTAAAGCCTTTATAGTTGTTGACTTACCTGCTCCATTTAATCCAACGAAGGCAAACAAATCTCCATCCTCAATTTCAAGTGATAAATTATCAACAGCCTTTATCCCCTTAACATAAGACTTTGAAAAATTTTCAAATTTAACCATTTTTACAATTCCTCCCAAAACAAAACTATTTTAGCATAATAGTTCGTCTTTTTCAAATTTATCTAGTAAACCTACCAATTAAGAAAAAAGATAATATAGATAAAACTCCTGATACAGCCGCAATTGAAATACCAAGTGCTTTTTCCTTTTCAATTAAAATAAGACCTACCCATATAAGAGATACGCTTATAGCAAGTAATGCACAAATTAAAGTTAATTTAAAATTTGAAGCCTTAGAATGTGACTTTTCTAAATCTGTCTTAGCCATATAATTCACCCCTTAAAATAACATATAAATCATGAAGCCTAAAACTCCAAGCTGTAATAAAATAGATAAATAAATTGTAAAAGAAAAATATAATTTATTTGTCTTATGATGAGCAATGATTCTTCCTATAAATCCACCTAAGGCTCCACCAAATGCACAAATACCAAGTAATGTTTTTTCCTTAATTCTGTTAGGACCAGAATTTTTAGTAGCCATCTTCTTATCCTTTAAAAATAAGAAAAATGCGATTAAGCTCATTAATGCTAGGTAGCATATATAAACTATTAATAAAATTTTCTTATATTCCATAATAATCTCCTTTTTTCATTAAATGATATATAAAAATTATTTTAATTTCTTTTCCATTGTGATTTTAAGAGGGCTTAAGCCCATTTTCTCATAAAATGCTAAAGCATTCTTATTATCATACCAAACATTTAATGTAACGTTGTAGCAATCATTCCTTTTAGCATAATCTAAAACATATTTATATAATGCCTCACCAATATGATTCTTTCTATATTTACTATCAACACATAAATCATCTATATATAATGTTTTAATATCAGTTAATATAGGATCATTTATATGACGCTTAAAAATTGTAAAGGCATAGCCCTTTACACCATTATCATCATATACAAAAATAGGTCTTGAATTATCACTAATTATCAATGATAATTCATACTTATCATATTTAGTTCCAATTTTAAAAATATCAGGTCTTACTAGATGGTGAACTAAATCAACCTCCTCTAATAATCTCATGATATCTAAAATATCCTTATTTTCAGCTCTTCTAATTAAATTATTCATTTATTGCAATTACCTCAGTTTCAATTAAAGCACCCTTAGGTAATTTACTTACCTCAACACAGCTTCTAGCTGGATTAGAAATAAAATATTTAGCATATATTTCATTTACAATACTAAAGTCATTTAAATCCTTAAGGAAAACTGTAGTCTTAACTACATTTTTATAATCTAAGCCTGCTTCCTTTAAAATTTCTCCTATATTTTTAAAGCTTTGATTTGCTTGCTCTAAAATATCTCCTTTAACAATATCATTAGTTAATAGGTCAATAGGAATTTGACCTGATACAAATACCATATTATTTACCTTAATAGCCTGTGAATATGGTCCTATAGCCTTTGGCGCATTTTTAGTTTCAATTTTTTTCATAATTTTCCTCCATTATCTTAATTCAATTATAAAATAATTGGAGCGCAAAAAAAAGAGCCTAAGCTCTTACTTTTGTGATGTCATTAATGTTTCTAGCTTATCAAGCATCTGTCTGAAATCAAAATCATCTACTCTGATTGCTTGTAGCTTATGGAAGCCTTGCTTCATTACCTTTCCACTATCTAATAAAGGATAGATTGTATCATTGTAATAATTCATAATTAAATTACGCTTACCATCTAATGGTGAATACTCCTTAACAGAATCTACAATTTCTTTAAATCTATTCCAATCCTTTAGATTCATAGTCTTGTATTGATCCATTGTTCCTGGTTCGTTAACAGATACCATATTTCTTAATCTAGGTAATAAATTTTCAATCATGCTATTGTAGTAATTATCTATCATTCTAATATCCCCCTCAACACTTCTTTTTAAATTTTACACATATATTATATAGACTCATTTTTTTATTTCAAGACAAGAATAATCACCTTTTTTATGAAAATGTTTTACATAAATTTTCATAGTTTTTTGTGTACCGCTTTCATAAATTTTATTTATTAATTGATAAGAAAAAAAGATGTAATTTTATAACAAAATCACATCCAAATATATAGACATATTTATTTCTATTTTTTTAAATATCCATTAAATATATTTTAATTATTATTTAATAAAATTAGTCCATTCTCTTTCTTCATCATTTAAAAGATTTCCATATTTTTCTTTTCCATCATTAATGGCTTTCATTAAAAATATCATTCTTCTTGCGACAACTCTTGCGTTTCTTAAGCCCTCTAAATCATTTTTGATTTCGCCTTTTTTAGCTCCATAGGCATTATTCCAATAATCACCTGATGCTATAGGCATCCCACTAATAGTAAAATATTTATTTAAAACATCTACTGAAGATGTCGCACCTGCTCTTCTTGCAACAGAGAATGAAGCACCAACCTTCATTCTTAAATCATAATTTGCACTATAAAATAATCTATCCAAAAATGAAATCAATGTTCCATTTGGAGATGCATAATATACAGGAGATACTAATATTAATCCATCTGATTCCTTTAATATAGCATTTGCTTTATTAACATCATCATTAAATACACATTTACCATTATCGCCACAATAATTACAGGCAACACAGCCTCTAATATTTTTATTTCCTATAGCTAGTATTTCATATTCAATTTCGTTTTCTTTAAATACTTTTTCAATTTCATTTATAAGAATAGATGAATTTCCATCTAATCTAGGTGATGAATTAATTATTAATACCTTCATATATTCTCTTTTTAACCTCATTCATATCCTTAATTAATATATCTCTTGGATTAGATCCATTTCTTTCACTTACTATGCCTAAATCCTCTAATTTCGATACTAAATTAGAGCATCTATTAAATCCTAATCCAAACTCAACCTGTAAAGCGTTAATTGATATAGCATTATTTTTTATACAAGATTCAGCAATCCTATATAATAAATCATTATCTATATCTGATGATTCATTTTTAATTTTATTTTCTTTAACCTTAGCTTCCTTTTTCTTATAATTAGAATTTAATAATAAGGCATTAACCTCAATTTTATCCTTATCATCATTATTACAATTAACACCAAATAAAATATTTATTTTCTTATATTTATTTTTTAATTTATCTAATAATAGATCAACCATTCCAAGGCTTAAATTAGTTCCAGAATGAATATAGAATATACATTCATTAGGCTCTATATCACTAATAAGCTTGATGCTATAATCTTTATTTACATCATCAATCACCTCTGATATTGAGCCAATGACCATAGATTTAGATAATTTAACGATATCATCTGTATCTATATTAATCAATCCATCTTCATTAGCCATTCTATCTAATTCATTTTCAAATCCACATTTTATAATGTCATTATAAAACCTATAATTTAAAACTTCTTTTAAATCAATAATCGTCTTTTCATCTAAATCATCAAACATTTTTATCTCTCCTTTTCTTTTAGATTTTAAATAAAATATACATACTATATTATTCAAAAATTATTAGCATTCTTAATAATATTATTTTAACATGTTTTATATAAATATATCTGATTACTTATATTTTTTTAAAGTTTCCTGTCCATTTTTCTTCTTATCCATCTATAATATTTGAAGTTTTATTTTATAATTATTAATACTTCAAATTTCATACTTTTTACAAAAAGTTGTAAGAAAGTTGCAGTTTTGAAACAAAAAATCGCAGAAAAATCGCAAAAAGTTGCAGTTTTTACTAAAAAGTTGCAAGAAAGTTGCAAAGGAAAAGCCCTCCTTTAAGGAGAGCTTCCTACTATTCAACTACGATTAGATAAATATAGCTTTCACCACTATTTTTATTAATCATATATTCTGTATTAGCTTTAATTGATACCTCATATAAGGCTGCATCAGTAGTTAATGCTACTACTTCGCTTCCAACATTTAATTTAGCTCCTGATTTAGCACCATAAGCATAAATCTTTAATGTTGCATCACTTGCTGACTTAATAGTAATATATGGTCCTGTATTAATCTTAGCGGCAGTTGAATATGTCTTGTTATTATATTCAACTGAGCCTGATGTCTTATATGAACTGATACTAGATCCTACTATAATACTACCTTCCTCATTTATTTTTTGATTATCAAAATAAACCATACCCTTGCTTGATACCTCTTGATTAGAGCCTGAATTTTCTAATTCAGCTATTTTAGCAAGACAGCCTGATAACTTATTGTAATTAGTAACATTAGCTCTATCATTAGATGAAAGCTTTAAATATTCATTATTTGCATTATTTATAGCATTCTTATTTGCTAATGTAACATCATCTGGATTAGGAAGTGCATTAATTAATGCAATTACATCCTCATATGATTTAGTATCCTCTTTAGGATTATCAATAGGTGCTATAGGATTATTTGCATTTTCAATTCCTAATACACTAACTAGCTTACTATTATAATTTACAATAGCCTTCTTTAATTCTGTATCAACTGCATATTTTGCATCATCTATAGAATTATTAAATTGCCATTTTAAATCTCCACCCTGTAGACGTCCGGCATAGGCTAATACTGTATTTTTAGCATTATTTGCTGATTCTACATTATATGAATACATTAATGATGAATTTGTATCAAAGTTATTATATGTTGAACCACCAGATACTGCTTTAACAGTGTTAGGGATAGTATCATTTCTATTTTCAACTACATAGGCATCAAATGAAGTATTATTTTCTGAATATGGTATAAATGATGCATTACCATCAAATGTATTACCATAGGCCTTAATAATACCTCCAGCCTCACCAGAGAATGTACCTTCACCCAAAGCGTCAGTACCCTGACCTGATATTAGCATTGGCTTCATTTGAGCTTCACTTCTAAAATAATTGTTTTCAACAAATGCTGAACCACCCATAGTCATACCAACACCATATTTTGCATTACCATCAAAATAATTATTATAGATATGAACTGTACATGTTCTAATTCTAGGATGTCTAGAATCTGAATGGTCATACCAGTTATGATGATATGTTATATAATTTGATGTTGATTCACTCTTCATACCCTGTAAATTAGATTTACCTGTATCATAGAAATGGTTAAATGAATGAGTAATATATGTTGATGTCTTTGTATCTAAGGCACCATCGCCCTTTACCTGGTCAGCATCGCTTCCAGCATCACCATAATAGAAATCACAGTTATGAACCCAAACATGATTATTACCCTGCTGTAAACCGCAACAATCACCCTCACTACTATCACAATTCATAAATCCTAAATTTCTAATTTCAACATTAGATGAATTCTTTATTACAATACCAAAGCCATTAATTGTTGCATCAGTACCAACACCTTCAATAGTTAAGCCTGCAGTTGCATTATCAACATATAAATCACCCTTTAATAAAACACTAGGGTCAGTAATATTACCAATGAATCTTATACATAAAGGCTTACTATATCCCTTATTACCCTTTAATAATGTAATGATATTTTGAATACCAGTTGCTCCATTAAATGTTACAGTATCCTTATTAGTATTTGTTACATAAATTACAGTTGCGTCACTTCTTAATGTACCATCATTATTATAAGCACCATTAGATGTACCATTTACAAATCCAAAGCCTTCTCTTACATGAGATGACACATTAATATTAGATATTATTGCTTGGCTTTCTATAATTTCATTGTTATTAACAATAGGTACAATCTTTAATGTATAATTACCACTCTTTAATCCTACTGCGTCTAATCTATAATTATTAGGATATTTTCTAATTAATTGCTTATCAATTAATTTGAAATTACCACCATCTAATTTTACATAAGCATTATAATCAGTAATATCATCTAACTGATTAAATTCTGCATATAATGATTCTAATGCCCCCTCACATAATGTTACATTAATTTGAGCTACACTGCTTTCCTCATAAACTGAATATAGAGTAATATTTTGATTAATTATTGTATCAAAGCTAAATTCAGCACCATTATTATTTAATGACCAATATTTAAATTTATATCCTGATTCATATAAAGCATTTGGAATCATACTAGATTCAATCTTTGAATTCTTATCAGATTGAATAGCTTTAATTACACTTTGATCCATATCTAAGAATGTAACAGTTATTTGTTCAACAAATCTAGCATATAATGTTATATTTGAATCTATATTATTATTTGCATTAAATACATTATTAAAGCTAGAATCAGTATACCAATTATCAAATCTATAATTTGATTTTGAAGGAGATACAGGTAATGATACCTTACTATTTTTATTTATTCTTAAGCTAGAATAAATGCTTCCATCAACAATAAATATTACATCTACCTTGTTAGCTTCTATTTCTAAATTATTATATGTAGCTCTTGCATTTATTAATTTTTGATGTGCTAAAACTACATTAGCTCCATCAATATCAAGCATCTTTTGAGCATCATTTAATGATTCATATAATCCTTCTGCATATTCGATTTTTTCCTTACATGAATCAGTATATGTAATTTCTGATGGTATTTCATTTACACTATTAATAAATAGGCTAACTGCTATAGATTCTAATTCCTTTTCTGCATTAATAAGGTTATTATAATTAGAAACATTCGCATCAGGAATTCTATTTAATAATTCATTATAGCCATCTTTAGCTAAATATACCTTTGATGCATTTGCCAAAGTTAATGGGCTTTCAATATTATTAATTAATCCTTCTACATAATTAATACCTAAGCTCTTATATTCATTAAATGCATTATTTAATTTATTATAATTTGTAGAAACCTTTTCCTTTGATGAAGCACTTAATTGATTATATTTAGAATATGCCTCATTAATTTTACTATATGATGAATCATTATATAAAATTGTAGGTAAATTATTAACTAGTGAATTGAATTCATTAATTAATTGATTTTGATATTCACTATCATCAAATTTCTCAAATTTAATAGTATATGCCTGAAGCTCCTTAAATGTAGGTTGTGTTAAAGCCTTTGAATCACCAGGCTGAATACTAAATGGCTGAACGAAATAAATACCAGGAGTAAGCTTTACTGTACCTGAACCTGTTAATAATGCTACACCAGCCTCATTACATAATACACCTGTAGATGCTAATACATCACTTTGATAATTAATTTCTACCTTTGCTGATTCAGTAAGCTTAAATGCATAAATTGTTTTTCTCTTAGCTAAATCTATAGTTGAGCCAACATTTACATTATTGATAGGATTATTTGCTGTTTCATTAACATATGAAATATCACTCATTGTCATTGCTTCAATTTCAGGTAATGTAGCATTCATTGTACCACATCTTGCATAAATTACCTTTTTAGCATCTGTTGGGTCATCCTGTAGATAATAATCATTCTTATAGAATAAATTATCATCAAGCTCAAATGCGGAATAGCTTACACCATTATATTTACAATCAGATGAAACGACAGTATTTTTATCATCTACTATAGTTCCAATTGTATAGTTATAAATCGCACTTGATACTGAATCATTATATGATTTAATAGCTCCACCATCAACTCTATATGGATTCTTACATGCATAGAATAAATTAGATTCAGAGAATATATAAGCATTCGCTCTTGTGTTCATACAATAATCTGTTTGTCCATAGAAAATATTATTATACATATGAACATTTGCTTGTCTTGTTAAAGGTCCTCTTGCCTTACATAAATACCAATAATTATGATGATAAGTCAAATTATATTGTAGTGAAGAATCAGATGAACCAACTAAATTAGTCTTATGGCATCCCTCAAAATAATTATAGCTACATGTAAATACATACCTCT
>Ga0247610_10008375_pt1 | contig 10518 bp, 11 predicted proteins | sample 174DNAGHGhighgp2_FD_193483 | JGI IMG/M metagenome (GOLD analysis project Ga0247610, IMG submission 193483) | Sheep rumen microbial communities from Palmerston North, Manawatu-Wanganui, New Zealand - 1742 DNA GHGhigh gp2 | ecosystem: Host-associated > Mammals > Digestive system > Stomach > Rumen... | reverse complement strand
CAAAAACCACCTAAAAGTACAACTATTTTAATAATCTTGGGCATTAAGGAAAACAATTGTTACCTTTGCCTGCAAAAGAACTATAACCAAAATGACCTTCACTGGCAAGTCTGGTGATACAACTACCACATCACTTTATGAAAAGAACGGTTGCTTTATTCATCTTTGCCGCGACACTGCTGCTGGGCGTAGCCCAAACCAGCGCCGAAAAGATGAACCTGAGAAACGAGATTGAGAACGATTTGACGGGCAATATCCTGCCGTTTTGGCTGAACTATGCTTCAGACCCCAACGGCGGGTTCTACGGCGAAATCTCCCGCGAGGGCAAGGGAAACCCCGCGACACCTAAGGGTGCCATCATGGGAGCCCGCGTGCTTTGGACCTTTTCCACTGCTTATCGCCTATATGGCAACAGCGACTACAAGGCGATGGCCGACCGAGTGCAGCAGTACTATATCGACAACTTCATCGACAAGCGCTATGGCGGCGTGTTCTGGACTGTTAATCCCGATGGCGGACCCGATAACGACATCAAGCAGACCTATGCGCAAGCCTATGCCATCTATGGTCTGGCCGAGCACTTCCGCGCCACGGGCGATGAGAAGAGCCTCGACGCAGCCATCGGCATCTTCCGCACGCTGGAAGAGAAAGTGCACGACCATGCCTAGGGCGGCTACCGCGAGGTGTTGGCCCGCAACTTCGGCAAAACGAATAGCAAGGGCGTGGACGGTCGCATCGGGCCCACAAAGACGATGAATACACACATCCACGTGCTTGAGGCCTATACCACACTGTACAAGGTGTGGCCCGACGCATCGCTGCGCGATTGCCTGCAGGAACTCATCGGCATCCTCGAGAACAAACTCTACAGCCCCAAGACGGGTCACCTGCTGCTCTTCTGCGACGAAGACTGGAACGTGCTCGAGGAAGTGGATTCCTACGGCCACGACATCGAGACCTCGTGGCTGCTGTGTGAGGCAGCACAGGCCTTGGGCGACGACGCCATCACGGCACGCATCAGGAAGCAGGCCGTGAAAATGGTCGATGTAGCCATGAAGGAGGGACTCAATGCCAACGGCTCGATGATTCTGGAGAAGACCTCCAAGGGCATCGACCGACGCCTGCAGTGGTGGCCCCAGTGCGAGGCCATCATCGGCTGCATCAACGCTTGGCAGATAACAGGCAACCGCAAGTATTTCGATCTATTGGTGTCCGCTAAAACTTTTTTGCGGCTGAAAAAATTAGGCTGAATCCCGTTGCCGAGGTTCAGCCTTTTTAGTTACCTTTGTTTTCAGCACAAAAACCAGGTAACATGAACAAAGATGAACAAAAGTACACATTTTATCGGACAGCCGTTGTTTGGTCAGCTGATTAATTTGCTTGACAAGGAGAAAATCGCCAAAATCAGCCGTAAAAACGGTGGAGAGAGATACATCAAGAAGTTTGACGTGTGGCAGCACCTGGCCATCATGCTCTATGCGGTGATCAAGCGCTACGACTCGTTGCGCGAAATCGCTGGCTGCATGCTGCCCGAGGCGCGGAAGCTCGCTCACCTGGGCATCAGCGTGATGCCCAAGCGCAGCACCCTGTCGGACGCGAACGCCCGCAGGCCCGAGTGCGTCTTCGAGGCTATCTACCGCGACCTGTACGAGCGCTACCGCAAGGAACTTTCCTCGGACAGCCGCGGCCGCCGCACGGCAAAATGGATGAAACGCCTCCAGATTCTTGATTCAACGACCATTACGCTGTTCTCCAACCTGATCTTCAAGGGAGCAGGCCGCCACCCCAAGAGCGGGAAGAAGAAAGGCGGCATCAAGGTGCACGCTGTCATCCATGCCAACGAGGGCGTGCCATGCGACGTGAAGTTCACTTCGGCAGCCACCAACGACAGTTTCATGCTCGCCCCTTCGCATTACAGCCGCGGTAACATCGTGGCCATGGACAGGGCCTACATCAACTACCGCAAGTTTGAGGAACTGACCGGCTTGGGAGTGACCTACGTCACCAAGATGAAGAAGAACCTCACCTACCAGACCCAGGGCGATGTGATGTACATGAACCGTGACGGGCTCATGGAGTACCGCATCCAGCACGTCACCTTCACCAAGGCTGTGGCCGGGGGCGAGGACATAGTCCATCACGCCCGAATCATCACCTATATTGACCTGAGCAAGGCAAAGCCCAAGCCGGTATCGCTGCTGACCAACGACATGGATATGGAGGTTGAGGACATCGTCGAGATTTACCGCCAGCGATGGGAAATCGAGCTGCTGTTCAAGCAGATCAAACAAAACTTCCCGTTGCGCTACTTCTATGGCGAAAGCGCCAACGCCATCAAGATACAGATCTGGGTCACGCTCATCGCCAACCTGCTGCTGATGGTCCTGCAGAGTCGTATTAAACGTCCCTGGAGCTTCTCTGGACTGGCGACAATGGTCAGGGACATGCTCATGTATTACATCAATGCCCGCACTTTCTTCGAACTGCCCGAAAAGGACTGGCTCAAGATCCAGAACGAGCTGGCCGAGGAGCCTCCGGAACCCACACTTTTTCCCGATTTTTTCAATTAGGGGGGGGCTTACTTTTTAGAAAAAATAGCCGCAATGCCTGTTTATCGGCATTGCAGACGGGTCATTTATCGCTTTTTAAGTTTTAGCGGACACCAATATCAAAAAATAAGTCGCTGAATTTCAGCGACTTATTTTTTGATATTGTGGAGCTGGAGGTTTTATCGATTGATAGTATATACTAATCATATACTGACTGTGTGATAGTAGAAACTAATGAAAATATTTGGTTATCAGTCAGTTGCAGACTGATGATTAATTTGTCATCTCACACGATTAGTATGTTATATCCCAAAAGGGGGGAATACAAAATAGGGGTTATTCCCCCCTTTTCCTTTGAGAATCAAAACCGTCTTTTTTCTTGTTAGGTCAACAGTATAAAAGTGTTGAATTGTTGGTGGCATACCATCATTTTTGATTAACTTTGCAGGAAAATCTATTGCCTTTATGAACGGAATTAGCATGAAAGAAAAATTGTTTACCAAGTCGGCGTTCAAGATTGCGCTTGAGTGTCCGAATAAGTTATATTACTACCGTAATCCTGACGTGTATGCTAATGCGGACACTGAGGATGAGTTCCTGCAGGCGTTGGCTGAAGGTGGTTTCCAGGTGGGTGAACTTGCCAAGATTTATTGCGGGGTACCTCCTGAGAACGACATCGAGGAGCTGGACTACGACTCTGCGTTGCGTCGCACCCAGGAGCTGATGCAGCAAGATCAGGTGAATATCGCCGAGGCAGCCTTCCGCTATGGCAACCTGTTCGTGAGAGTGGATGTACTGCAACGCGACGGTGACCACATCGAGTTGATTGAGGTCAAGGCCAAGTCGTGGGACCCCGAGGAGGATACGTTCTATGGCAAGAGGCCTGAAGGCAGCGTCAAGAATGACATCCGGCCTTACGTCTATGACGTGGCGTTCCAGAAGTATGTCGTCACACATGCGCTTCAAGATCTGTATCCCGACCGGCATTTTACGGTGAAGGCCCGCCTGATGATGGCGGACAAGAGCATGACTGCCGACATCAACGGTTTGAATCAGTTGTTCAAGATCAAGAAAGTGAATAATCGCGCTCGTGTCGAGACCGCGCCTGATGCGATGCAGCGGTTGGCTCAATCCCAGGTTCAAGTGCTCACGGCTTTCGACGTGGATGCGTTGTGTGACCGTGTGATTGCTGGCGATACTGCCGAGCAAGGCAAGGATGACTTTATGCTTAACATGAAGTTTCTGGACTATGTCAATGCGATGTCCCAGTATTACTGCAAAAACGAGCCATATCCTGACATCATGCTAGGGGCAAAGTGCTTCAAGTGCCAATTCCATAACGACGGTACCGATGGCAAACTTGACGGTTATCGCGAATGCTGGAAGGCGGCAGCCCATTTCGCTGACAGCGACTTTGACAAGCCGCTGGTCAAGGACCTGTGGGGCGGCAACCTGAGCACCAAGCGTGACCAGTGGACAAAGGAAGGCATCTATAAGATGGCTGACATCACCGAGGACCTGTTGCCCCGTCACACGGGTAAAGAATCCCTCGGTCTGGATCACCTGGAGCGCAAATGGCTGCAGATCGCTATGGCTACAGGCAATAAGGATTTGTTCAATGACTATGCCAGTGACATTATGGGCTCTGGTGCTTATCTTGATGTGGATGGTCTGCGGCAGGAGATGAGCAAGTGGCAGTTCCCGCTGCACATGATCGACTTCGAGACCACGGCCGTAGCGTTGCCCTACTATGTGGGGATGCGCCCCTACGAGCAGGTGGCGTTTCAGTTCTCGCACCACATCATCGAGAAGACCGATGATGGCGGCTACACCATCCGCCATGCGGGACAGTATCTCAACCAGGATGTGAGCAAATTCCCCAACTTTGAGTTCGTTAGAGCCCTGCGTGAACAGTTGGCTCATGACGAGGGTACCATCTTTCGCTATGCGCCTCACGAGAATTCCATCCTGCGTGCCATCTACAAGCAATTGGAGGAAAGCACAGAGCCCGATAAGCAGGAACTGATGGACTTTATTGACGAGATTACCCATGTTAAGGACAAAAAGACCCACAAGATGCTCCATAAAGGCAAGCGTGACATGGTCGATCTGTGGGAAGTGGTGAAGCGCTACTTCTATGAGCCGCGTGAGATGGGTGGCAGCAATAGCATCAAGGTGGTGTTGCCTGCGGTACTCAACATATCTCAGTTTCTCAAGGATAAGTACTCTAAGCCCATCTACGGCAAGGAGATACCAAGCCAGAACATTCCTTCGACTGATCCGATTGTCTGGATTACCATTGATGCGACAACGGGCCATGTCGAGAATCCATACCACCTGTTGCCGTCCGTAAGTAGTTTGCTTGGCATCGGTGTTATCGATAATGATATGCTCGAGAAGATGGGCGAAGACATGACCATTGCCAACGGCGGCGCGGCCCTCACGGCCTACAACAAACTGATGTTCTGCGACGGCTGCATGAGCGATGCCCTACGCGAAGCTCTGCTCCGCTACTGCGAACTCGACACTATGGCCATGGTCTTTATTTGGGAATTTTTTAATCAACATGTTTAACGAAATAGTGTTTTGAATTATGGCAAATAAGTCAAAAAAATTATTCGGATTTAATTATCCATCTGCAGATAAGATTGGTTCAAGAACGTCAACAATAGCTAGGTCAATGGCCTCAACTTTGATGCCCAGGATAGGTGCAACGGATCAAATACAATTACAAATGGCAGCTTTGCTTTATTATGGCAAGGAATTTAAAGAATTAGAAGAAAAAGAGCAACAACAAATTAAGTGTGATTTAAAAAAATCTAATTCGGATCGTTTAATAATAAAGTGTGTATATTGTGGAAATACTGCGACCCATCTTGATCATTTATATCCTTTAGTAGATAATAAGACTCCTACTGGATTCGCTTCTGAACCTGCTAATCTCGTACCATGTTGCGGAAAATGCAATCAGAGTAAAGGTTCAAAGTCTTGGGACGTCTATATGGATTTAAAGAATTATGAAGAGGTCAATTCTGATACAAACGACATAAAAAAACGGAAAACAGCTATTAAGAATCGATTGAATAGTTGTTCAACCAGAGGTGACAAGAAAATAGATTTAGGACTCAGAAAAGAATATTTGAAAATCTACTGTAAATATTTTAAGTTTATCGACACGGACAATAAGGCATGTGACGACCGGAAACTGAATTTAATCACACCAGAAGATGAATGGTGGAATGGTTTGTATTCTGAGATCAAAATTGCTCTTGAGAGTGCTGACTTACAAATAGCTGCTTTTTATTCTGGATTTGAAGATTCCGTTAACAGCAAGGATGAAAAAGAAGGCTTTGAACTTTTTTTGAATGAATATAAAAAAAGGAAAAAAGAAGAACGATTAAATTGCTTGGAAGACTCCCTAATTGATAAAGCAAAAAAGGCCTACAATAAAGGTAGGGAACATGATATAGATTCTCAACACGACCAGAACACTTTGAAAATGTTGAAGTCAGAAGAAAGTAATGAAACAGAAAATCAGGATAATCAATATTAATTTTGGGGTTTAATGTGATGATTTTATTTACAACTACTATTGTTGTTTGTTCAAAGATTCATAGAGGCGTCCTGTTTTTCCGACGGGTGGTGTCAAGTTTTGCAGACGAGAATTCCTTGTGGGGGTGGGGCGTTGGTTCTACCTTTGCGGAGAATTCATCAACAGGGTGGGCAGTATGATGCTCAACAATGACCTGGTTGCTCACCCGATTTGTTTAACTTTTTAATCAATTGAGAAATGGAGCAGAACATTGATTCGAGTAAGTTTATCAAGCAAGTAGAGGAACTTTATGCAGCGGCATTGGCCGAGGCCATAGCGCTGTTGAAGAACAACGAGAGCGGGCGATACATCGCCATCCCGAACTGGGAGGATGAGGTGGCTGCCACTTCTTGGAACGATGTGCCTATCAGCATCTGGGGTGTCGGTCTTAATGACGACGAGCACATTTGCGTCAGGGCTTTTGTCAACAATGTTGGATACGGCTACACCGAAGACGACTTCCCCCAAGACTGGACCGATATCACTGTAGAGAAGATCAACGCATCTTGTTATCCCGAGCTCTATCGTTTTGTCGCCGATAATATCGGCAAGGCGATGTCGAAGGAAGATGCCGATAACGTCGAATGGGAGTGACACTGTTAAGCCAATCAGAAAGCTCAGATTAATCAATTGTTGATTTTTTGTGTCTAGTTTTTCCGACAGGTGGTGTAAAGATATACCGACGGAATTGTGTGGGACGGGTCGAAAGATTCGTCCTACTTTTGCAATGTCAAATTTCCATGAGAAAGGAAAATTGCGCTGGTAAGAAAATCATCAATTAAAATAGAATATGGAGAAATATCACATTGGACACGAGATTGAAAAAGAAATGCGGGCTCAGGGAATGACCGCAAGGCAGTTGGCCGAGAAGATTAACCTCTCGCCGCAGGCCGTGTATGACATCTTCAAGAAGGACCATATCACTACCGACCGCCTGACCATGGTGCAACGTGCTCTGGGACGTGACTTCTTTAAGGAATTCTCCCAAGTGGCCACGAACGGGGCCTTGCTGGCTGAGGAGGAGGACGATAGTGTGGTGAAGGAGCGATTCGAGATGCTGATGCCCGAGGACAAACTGCATGTGCTCGATTGGGAGCAGTATCATGACCTGGCCGAGGAGTTCATCATCACCGAGCACCACAAGCCGTTGATTATCTACGCAAACGACTGGGCCGCACAAACCAGCGTGATCAATTACGTTGCCGATAACGAGCTTGGCATCGGGAAAGTGTATACCCTTAACCTTCAGTCTGAACGCAAGAAAGGGAAGACTGATGACGAGATAACCCAAACGGTAAAGGCAATGCCACATCCCATTGTCCAGGTGGTGTGCCCGAGTTGTGACGAAGACTTCAGTTTTATGGTGTCTTTGGCCCAAACAACAGGCAAGAAGGTGTTTGCTTATTGCAGGGTATCCCAAACAATAGAAAATTATAACGGAGAGCCAGAGTATCATGACACGACCATCAAGCCTTTCGGCGCATGGCATGAGCAAATCCATTTTGCCCTTGTTGACGACAATCGCCAGTCCTACAGGCAGACACGCCTGCTGTATCTGGCCGATTGGGGTGAGGATATCTTGAGTTTCCTCAAGCCACGCATGCCTGACGTGCTCAAGCACAAAGATGGCGATATCGTTTTGGGCTGGCTGAACAATCCCGAGTCATTCTATCAAGTTTATCGGGCATGGCTTGATGCTCGAGCCAAAAGCAAAACCAGGCTAAAAGATTATAGTCTCATGTACATGGACGACGAGTTGAACATCAAGCAAGATGGGTCGCGCTGGACCCTCAGTCTGCCGGTGGACAATATCACAGAGTACACCTATAAAAACAAATTGATGAAGGACTCCCTTCGACGATTGTCCATGTGGATTGAGATTCAAAACGACCATATCGTTGACTTTGAAGGGTCTCTTAGGCAAATTGTTCTTGGTGATGATGCTTGTGAAAAATAAAAAGCGTGGAATTGTGGCACATCTTTATCAAAAATGATGTATTTTTGTGGAAATATAATGGATTATTAAAACATACAATTATGAAAGTTCAAGAACAAGACAAAGCAATGGTACTTATCGGTTTGATAATCGGTGGTAAGTATGAGAATGACGATTTCAAGATTAAAATGAACGAGAGCGATGTCAATCAAATCTCCGAAAAGTATGACGCATCCCTCAAGGCTTCTGGTTTGGATCAAGAAGAATTCGGGCCAAAGTTCTACGAGCAACTTAAGGTATCGGCCCCTGCTCTCGCAGCAGCAATCGAGGAGGCCATATATGCTGCACTACAAGATGGCTTGCAAGGTGAACTTGACCCAGAGGATCAATCCGAACTGCAGGAGGCTGGCTTCGCGGGACCCGTTCAGGATGAGAAAGGCAATTGGTACATAGCAATTTATGATGGGCTCAACTTCGATATCAATCTCTCGGATTGGCCCCGCACATTCCCTTATTGAGCCACTACTGAGTCCTGCACAAAGAAATCGCCGAATCGCTTGAAGAGACGTAGGCATTTAACTAATAAATATAATAAATAAAGAAGAAATATGGCAAACTATAGAGTAAAATTCCGTGTCCATTACACGGGTGGAACGGCCGAAGAGTTTGATGAAGTGATCAGCGAGCAGAAGTACCATTGGTACTCCGATGGCAGTCAAGGCTCCAGCCGACTTGCAACGATGGCTGAACAGCGTGACTACAAGGGCCGCAACGTCAACTATGTGACGATGGCTCTGATTAAGATTGTCTGATCAATTGTTTACCAGATCGAGTCCTGACATGGAATTATGAGTAGGAGCAGGTTACGGAGCAGGTGGATGAGGGAGATGTTTGATTCGGACGAACGCAATCCCCACAAATATGATGAAATGCCCAAGAACTCGGTTCCCAGACACATCAACACGCGTTGCAGTTGGTTGATGGTCGGCTGGCTGCAAGAGAGTGGCTCCTATGGTGGTCACAAGGTCAGGCACGCCGGGCACCGCATGGTCAGTGGCATCGTCCGCCAGAAAATGAAGGAGGAATTGCGTGAGGAAATCGCCAATGAACTCAATCCAAAGAATAAAGTATAACCGACTCATCTCGTGGCGAATAGGAGTGTCCAGTTTTTCCGACACTGGGCGTCAAGTGATACCGACAAGATTTCGTAGGCCGGGTAATGGATTAGATGTAATTTTGCAGCGTCAAACCTTCGGAGAGTGGGATTTGGCGCTGCTTAAGATTATTCATCAATAAAAACATATCAAATTATGACAGTAAAAGAATTAAAGAACGCCCTGCAGGGCATCAGCGAGCCTATCGACCGCATCGCCGGTTTCTGTGACAACTATGACCAGATGTTTGACCACTGCGAGGTACGTGTTAACGAGAACACCGTGGAGATTGACACAGATAAGGACCTTTTCGATCCCAAAAACTATCAGACTGTTACCGAATCTATTGCTCAGATTCTTGCCTTGCCCGATGAAATGGATAACCACTTCGTTTTGTATGAGGGCGTGGACAATCATGCCGAGACTGTCCTGCTCACGCGAGATATCCGCAGGGTCACTGTCGTGAACGGCACAACGGGGTGTGGGATCAGTCTGCAAGGTCCGCAGCCGAGTGGCATATTGAATCAACATTGCTATTTGACTAAATTGTTCGTGAACGATGAGCGAGCCAAGTCGCTCAACCAGGAGTTTTACGATTTCCTGGACGAATTGGACATCACCTGTGACTTCATGGATTCCCGTGAAACGGATGAAGGCATTTTCGTCCAATTTCTCGCTGACGGGGTCTCGAGTGCGACGGTGATTGCCTTGATGGCCGGCACATTCAAGGATGTGGTTTTCTGCCGCGTTCCGTATGACAGCAGTGATGAGGTAATCAATCGACTCACAAACGACCATGAAGGCCACTGCTGGGGCAAGCATGCAGCCGTCTACGTGCCTGCCGATGACCGTGAAAGTGTTATCAACCATGAGCATTATAAGTATTGCATTCAGGATATGGTCTATGCCAAGGCAGAGTGCGACACCGAGCAGGAGGCGGTGCAGTTCATCGCCGAGCACAACCCTGACAAGGAACTGGGCGACATTGCAGTGCGCTTTGTCAGCCGCTATATCGAGAATCCTCTTGACCTCATCTTGAAGCCTTGGCCTGAGGATGATTACGAGTAACCATTGAATAATTCAGCAAAATTGACTATATTTGCATTCAAATAAATCCACAAATCAATTATACGTATGAACGAAAAAAAGATAAAAGTGTTTGCCCAAGTTGGAGACGATTTGCTTTTTGATGTATATGTGACCGTTTCTCAAGAGGCTTGGGACAACGAGATAGATGGTCTTGAAGGGGCGGTGAGGGACGACATTGCAAACTGTGAAGACGATGAG
>Ga0247610_10008374_pt1 | contig 10519 bp, 10 predicted proteins | sample 174DNAGHGhighgp2_FD_193483 | JGI IMG/M metagenome (GOLD analysis project Ga0247610, IMG submission 193483) | Sheep rumen microbial communities from Palmerston North, Manawatu-Wanganui, New Zealand - 1742 DNA GHGhigh gp2 | ecosystem: Host-associated > Mammals > Digestive system > Stomach > Rumen... | reverse complement strand
CATAAGTGTAATTTTTGTTGACCATTAAATAGGCAATTGCCTTTTTAGAATAATGACCATATTTGTCGTTTAATAACTCTTCTTTTGACACCGCTTTTACATGTGAAAAAGCATCTTTCCGATGTTCAGAAAGAAGCTTATTTTTAAAGTTATGTGGACAAATTAATAACGGTGTTTTCACACTTTTATTATATGTCGGAAATGTGTATCTTGTCAAATATGAATACTATTCATATTTGTCATATATCGATAAATTTACTTAAACTGAAGCGTTGCGTTGACCGCTTTTTTCCATCCTTCATAGTACTTATTTACTTCTTCTTCACTCATTGAAGGATTGTATTCTGCTTGATAAGAATGGACCGCTTTAATCTCGTTGATATTTTTATAGAATCCACTTGCTAAACCAGCTAAATAGGCAACACCTAAAGCTGTAGTCTCTAAGCATTGTGGAAGCATGATTTTTGAGAAGAGAATATCGCTTTGGAATTGCATCAAAAGTGAGTTTGCAGTAGCTCCACCATCAACTCTCAAACATTTGATATCTAAACCTGTTTCTTGTTCCATAACTGTGAAGACATCTTTGCATTGATAAGCAATGGAATCTAAACATGCTCTCACAAATCTTGCTTTTGTAGTGTTTCTTGTTAATCCAAATACTGCACCACGAGCGTCATCATCCCAATAAGGTGTGCCAAGCCCTGTAAACGCAGGTACGACATATACGCCATGAGAAGATTCACAACTTCTAGCAACTTTTTCACTATCTTTAGATGTTTCAATCATTTGAAGACCATCTCTAAGCCATTGGACAACAGCGCCACCGATAAAGACACTACCTTCTAAAGCATATGTGACTTGATCGTCTATTTGCCAAGCAACCGTAGTTAATAAACCATTTTTACTTAAAGTAATGTTGTTTCCAATGTTCATTAACATAAAACAACCTGTGCCATATGTGTTTTTGCATTCGCCTTGTTCAAAACATGTTTGTCCAAATAATGCTGCTTGTTGGTCTCCAGCAACGCCCATAATATGAACATCACCTTGATAATAACTTGCTTTCCCATAGTCAAAACTCGATGGATTGACTTTAGGAAGCATGTTCATAGGGATATTGAATAACTTACAAAGCTCTTCATCCCATTTCATTGTGTTGATGTTAAATAGTAAAGTTCTTGAAGCATTTGAAACATCTGTTGCATGTACTTTTCTATTAGTTAATTTATAAATTAACCAAGAATCGACAGTGCCAAACATAAGTTCACCATTTTCTGCTCGTTGTTGAGCGCCTGGAATTTTATCTAAGATCCATCTAATCTTACTAGCGGAGAAATATGGGTTTATTAATAAACCTGTTTTTTGATGAATAAAATCTTTCTTATCTACTAAGGCATCACAAATATCTGCAGATTGTCTAGATTGCCAAACAATCGCGTTATAAATAGGCATACCACTAGCTTTATCCCAAATGATTGAAGTTTCTCTTTGGTTTGTAATGCCAATGGAGTCAATATCATCAAAAGTAACATTACATTTAATTGTTAATTCTGAGATAGCATCAACAACACTTATCCAAATGGATAAAGCATCTTGTTCAACCCAACCTGATCTAGGGAATAAACATTCTAATTCTTTCTGAGCAATGCCTATTACTTTTCCTTCGTGGTTAAATAATATCGCTCTTGTTGAAGTGGTTCCTTGATCGATAGAAAGGATGTATTTCATATTAGAATCCCCTTGTTTTAAAGATTTGCTCAATATCTTCGATTTCTTTTCTTACACCAGCGGAGAGAACTTCGTTTCCACCATTACGGATTAAAACATCGTCTTCAATTCTCACACCAATTCCATAGTTTGCAAAATATAAACCTGGTTCAACTGTGATGACGTTACCTTCTTGTAAAGGACGTTCTCTAACACTTGTATCATGTGTATCTAAGCCTAAGTGATGGGAGACATTATGGTAATAATATTTTCTAATGTCATCATCTTTAGACATGAGTTTATTTTTAATACATTCTGCTTTTAAAAATTCTGTTGCGTAGTCTTGCAAATCTTGAATTGTTAATCCTGGTTTTGCGTATCTAATAACAGCTTTATTGCAGTTCAAAACTGCACTGTAAATTGCTTTTTGAATTTCGTTAAATCTACCATTGACTGGGTATGTTCTAGAAATATCTGCACAATAAACGTCGTTTCTAAAGCCTAAATCAAATAAGACCATATCGCCTTCTTTGATTGTGTCAGTTTGAGTTGGATAATGTAAACATGTAGCGTTTTTACCACTAGCGATAATTGTGTTAAAAGCAAGTGGATGTCTACCATTTACTTTGCCATAATATTCAAACATATCCGCTAATTCGTATTCCTTCATACCAACACGGATGTTTTTAATGAGGTTTCCAATACCTGAATTAGTAGCGTTAATAGCCTTAACCATTTGTTCTATTTCATAGCTAGATTTAATCATTCTTAAATCTCTAACTAATGGGTAAACGTTTTCAATTTTGATGTTTGGATATTTTTCTTGAAGTTTATTAGCGTAGTCAGTTGTGTACAAACCATCACCAATCTTAAGTTCTTTAGATAAATCTAAATATACATTCTCAATCTTACCGAATTGTCCACCATCTTTATCTAAGATAAGACCTAAGATATTTTCAAAGTTATTCAAAGAATAAACGTTTTGGATGGAAGATGTTTTATTAGCTTGTTCATTAGTAATTCTCTTACCAGTCCATTTTTCTTTAAGTTCGTTATATTCTTGGATGAAAAGATATGCTCTTTTTTCTGCAATACCTTTAACTAAAACTAAAACCGACTCTTCTTGTTCAATGTTTGTGAAGTAATAGAAATTTCTATTAACTACAAATGGAAGTCCTTCATCTTCACTAGCGATTTTACTAACACCAGCGAAAAGAATAGCAGCGCTATTTTCTTTCATTTGTTCAAGAAGGTTCATTCTTCTATTTACAAGTTCTAACATACTTATTACCTCTAAAGACGACTAACAGCATCTTTAATTTCTTCTATTTCAACTTCTTCTATTTTGCCATCATCCATTTTCTTTGTGTTTTCACTATTAAGTGGAAGTCTAGCTAAGATATCAAAGTTAAGTTTCTTTGCGTATTCTTCTAAATGAGATTCTCCAAATAAAGGAATCTTTTCATCACATTTAGGACATTTTAAATAGCTCATGTTTTCAATAACGCCTAAAACATGAATATTCATTGCTTCAGCCATCTTTATTGCTTTAGCAACAATTAAGCTAACTAAATCTTGAGGAGCAGTAACAATGATTAAATCATCGATATGGATGGATTGGAAAACAGTTAAAGCAACATCTCCAGTTCCTGGAGGCATATCGATTAATAAATAATCTAAGTCTTCCCATAAAACATTTTCATAAAATTGTTTTACAAGATTAGCAAGCATTGGTCCTCTCCAGATAATTGGATCTTCTGGATTTTCAATTAATAAATTAGCGGACATGATATCAATGCCTGTCTTACTTTTAAGTGGGTAGATAATATTATCTTCACCATAAACTGTTCCCTTAACTCCAAAAGCTTTTGGAATGCTTGGACCAGTAATATCAGCGTCTAAAACACCGACTTTTTTACCTAATCTATTTAAATAAACTGCTAAAGTTGATGTAACAAAACTCTTTCCTACACCACCTTTACCAGATAAAACTGCCACAACTTTTTTGACACTACTTCTAGCATCTAATTTAGCTTTTATAATCTCACAGCTTCCTTTGGAAGCACATGTTTCACAATTGTGATCACAACCTGCCATAAGTCTCCTCCTATAATTCAATTAATTCTGCTGTATTAAGTGCTGCATTTGCAGCGGCAACATAAGTTCTAAGAAGTTTAGATGCACCAAGTTTTACTCCACCAAAATAGCGGACAACCACTAATGCAATGTTGTCTAAATTTCTCTTGTTGATGAGTTCAAGCATTGGTCTACCAGCGGTACCCTTAGGTTCTTGGTCATCACAAGATTTACTTGCATTGCCAACTTTGTAGGCATAGACAACATGTTTAGCTTTCTTATGTTGCTTTTTTATATCCATTAGAATTGGTTTAAATTCTTCTGGATTCTTAAGAGGGATGGCATAAGCAAGAAACTTGCTTTTCATCTCCTCCGTTAAATTAGTATATGATTTTTCTATTGAAAATGACATAAATATAATTCTGAATTTTTACTAATGGATAATCGACTTCAATCTAGAGAAATAACTAAAAGTTATCCCTACTTTTTTTGTCATTTTTAGTGTATATTTTTTTTAGCGGGATTAAAAGGAAATGTTATTCAAATATAAAAATTGTGAAAAATGTGGATATACTTATGATTCAGTTATGAATGAATGTCCTCATTGTAAAGAACACAATGTAGATATAGAAAAATTAGGAATACCTCAAAATATTTTCTGGTTACAACTACCACTTCAAATACTTCTTTTTGTGGTTTGTTTCTACTATGGCGGAATGATGTTATTCGCAAATATTTTTTATGTATTGTTTGGTAACATCACTAATGAAGTCACAAGAAACCTAGCCGCTACCAGTTCCGCATATTTAGTCGCATTTATTTTGGGATTAAGCATTATCTTGCTAAATGTCAAAGGATTAAAGAAGTTTTTCTTGGATTGGAGAAGTTACGCTTTTGCTCTAGGCTTTGTTGTTATATTGTTCGTAGGTGGTCTCCTACTTAATGTAATAACAAAACAATTCACTAGTGAAACAAGCGATAATCAAAAGCAAGTAATTGAGTTTTTAAAAAGCTATCCTACAGTTGGATTGTTGGTCATGGGATTTGTAGGTCCAGTAGTCGAAGAAATGGCTTATAGAATTGGACTATTTAGTTTCTTAAGAAGGTTAAATCGTATTCTTGCTTATGTAGTTGCAATTATCGTTTTTGCTTTAATTCATTTTAATTTTCAATCAGACAATATTGGAAACGAATTTTTAAACCTTCCTTCATATCTATTAGCGGGTGTAGTTTTCACTTTTGCGTATGATTTTAAAGGCCCAGTTTGTGCTACTTTAGCGCATGTTAGCTACAACATGATTAGCTTATTGATGATTCTAGGAAGCAAATAAAATGGAAGAGAAAAAAAGTTTATTTCCACCATTATTTATAAATAGTTTTGTTCTAAAAGTTGTTGCTTTAGGACTTATGACAATCGACCATATTATGGCCGCTTTATCTATTTTAGGCCCATTTTCTTCAACAAATTCCACTATTATTATCATTCGTGGCATCTGTAGATTGGCCTATCCTTTATTCTGTTTTATGATCGTCCAAGGTGCTATCCACACAAAGAGATTCTCTAACTATGCTCTTAGATTAGGAATCATGGCAAGCGTTATTTCCCTTGGTCTAATTCTTGGCTATTATTTACCATTCTTAAAGCTTGAACAATTAAGAAATCAAGGAATCATTTTCTTAGATTTATTGCTTGGTGCAGTAGCTATTTATTGCCTTAAGAATAAACGTTGGTCAATTAAATTATTAGCGATTTTACCAGTTACATATTCAGTTGCATCAACATTCGCACGTGGGTTAGATTGTGCAGTGTGTGGTCAAGACATTTGGTTTGTTCCTTTCTTCATGAGAACTCAATATGATTTCTTAGGTGTTTTAATGATGATTTTAATGTATGTTGGTTATGAATTTTCTAACTACATCTTTTCTAAATATAATGGCGCTTATGAGAATACAAAAACCCATCAATTCTCTCGAAATCTCTCTATGGTTTTAGCGCTTATTGCTGCTAATTTAGTGTTCTATGTATTCCAATTAAACGCTACAGAAATATTCAATTTATATGTCGATACAATCCCAGATATTCAACTATTATCTACACTAGCAGTGATATTCATTCTTTTCTATAATGGAAAACCTGGATATAACAAGATATGGTTCCGTCATGGTAGCTATTTATATTATGTAGTGCATCTAATTATTATTTTCGGAATATTTGTGTTAATCTATGGGTACTAGAGGTGATGAAAAATGTTACACGTTAAAACAGCAGAAGAATTTAAAGAAATTATTGCAAAAGGTACAGTACTAGTAGACTTCTTCGCTACATGGTGTGGACCATGTCGTATGCTTTCTCCTATCTTAGAAGAAATCGATGAAGAAAAATCTTTTAACGGCACTATTGCTAAAGTTGATACAGATGAATTAGGAAATGTTGCTTATGCTTATGGCATTCAATCTATTCCAACATTAATTCTTTTTAAAGATGGAGAAGTTGTTAAAAAGTCTCTTGGATATATGTCTAAAGATGATTTATTAAATTTCTTAAATAATTAAAAAGTAAAGTATAATCGAATTAAAATATCCCATCAAATTTTGGATGGGATTTTTTATTACATAATTTAATAATTATTTAGTAAAATAAAGGCAGAAAGGTTACTTATACATATTTTATATGAAGAAATTTTTTAAGTACTCTGGAGTTATCGCTCTAGCATTAGGTTTAGTCGCTATTATTTTAATTATGGCTACACCTGTCATGGTCACTACAACCAATGGTTTAAAGAACGTTGATGGCATTCAAGCTATCTTTGGTGGTGACTTTAAACTTTCATGGGCAGCATTATTAGCATGGATCTTCATTCTTATTGCTGTTCTCATTTTATTGGCGGGAATTATCCTTCCACTTCTCAAAGTCAAAGCATTAGAAAAATTTGCAGGTATTTTAAACCTCGTTACTGTTGGTTTACTTGTCGTTGCAGGTATTTTCTTATTCATGGCTAAAGGCACATTTGTTAATGCTCAAGACAGCATTACTAAAGCGATCTTAGAAAACGGATACGCTGTTGGTGCTGGATTTATTATTGCTGGTATCTTAGCAATCGCTGGTGGCGTTGTTGCTATTCTTCCTGCTGCAATTGACTTATCCAAAAAGAAATAATCAATTATAGGATTATAAATAATCCCGTCACTATTGGCGGGATTTTGGCTCTCTAGAATCTAGAGTGGTCTAGAGTGGGATTCTCGAAAAACATCCCAAAATCTATAAAGTTTAGGGTGGTATACCGCGTTGGTATATCACCTTTGCTTTTTATAGGTCAGAATAAGCATTGTTCTAGCGCGAAATCTGTCGAAATTTTTATACCCATAAGCAACATTTATGATGCGTTGAATATGAGAATTGTTGTTTTCGGCAATAGCGTTACTAAACCTTCTACCGGTTTGATTTCTTGCTAATCCATTAATAATTCCAACTTTCCATTTCTTATATGTTTGAGCTACCTTTTCCAGCAGTTCATCACCAGAACTATTTAATTTGGCAATAATTCTATCCATAAATTTGCTAGCTTCTGTCCAGGTTTCGTATTTGTCATAATGAAGCAATTCTTGAAGCACATTATATCCATCCCAAAAAGCGTAGTTCATCTTTATGCAGCGGAGTATGATTTCCCCATAGCTGAGATATATGTCAAATTTCTTAGAATGATATTCATTTTTATTAATTCGATACTGATCCATTAAGAAATATCTCCAGTTTGTCTTCATAAAATGCCTTTCGATTGTGTCGTCTGTTGCAATTTGATTATAAGTTCTGATTCTTATCTTATTGACTGCATTAGTCAGTAACTTGATAACGTGAAATAAATCAACAACAAACATGGCTTTTGAAAAATATTTATTCTTAATTGTTGAATATCCTTCATACATATCCGAGATGAATACTTTGACTTTCTCCCTTTCCTTTAAAGGAATATCTTCAAAATAATCATCTAAATAAGGCATTTGTCTATTTTCTAATACATCGATTATTTGTCCTGTAAAGAAATCAGAAATAACAACACAGTATTTCCCATCGGTATCACCTTCAAAATGCTTTTCATCGATGCATAAATATTCAGAAAGTGGTCGCCTAGGAACGTAGCGGGTATATTCGTCAAATATATTAATCACTTGTTTAAGAGAAACATCATATCTTTTAGCAATCGTTCTAAATGACTGAATTTCATAAAACTCTTGTCTTATTGCGGCTTTAACAAAGTCACTTATTATATGTCCTCTTGAGATTCCTTCTAGATTAAATGTGTGTGTCTTACCACATTCAGGACATTTGTATCTTATCCTTTTGATTTTTAATATTTCTTTTACCCCGATTGTGGTTCCTAGTTTTTGACTCATCCATTTGTATGAATGAATGTGAAGGAATTGATGATTACAGAAAGGACATATTCTTTGCTTATACTCCTCTTCTGCCTCATAGATAAAACCAGTTGGTGCTTCTATTATTTCTACTGGCTTGTTTGTAAAGTTTGAACTATCTAAACCAAACCTTATAAAGAATGTGTTAAAATCCATATGAAAAGACCTCCTTATTTTTGAACTTCAACAATCCAATTATAAGTGGTCTTTTCTTTAAAAGTTCAATATCTATAGATTTTGGAGTGGAATGTAATATTTTTCATCCCACCTTAGATTCCATAGAACCAATAAAAACCGATTCAATCATTTCCGAATCGGTTTTCTTTTACTATTTAATATCTGCTAGACTTGCCGCCGCAATTGATTGGCCAACTCTTCTCATGTATTCACTTGGCATTTCAATTGTGATGTTTTTGTATTCTGGGAAGTCTCTTTGGAGAACTTCGTTTGCAATCTTGAGAATGATTTCTCCACCAATACCTGATGTAACTCTACCTAAGATAAGAACATGCTTAATATCGTAAAATTCTGCGTAATACGCAATTGAATCAGCTAAATAAACTCCAATTGATTCAAAGATTTGAATTGCACCTTCATGTCCCTCTTCAGACAATTTTTGTACGTATTTTAATTGGTTAGCGAGTGTATCATTTGGCAATTCAATTCCTGCTCTTGGAGCAAGTTTAATAACAGCATCTTGGCTAAAGTATTTACAACCAACACCGAAATCTCCACTCCATTCGTCAACCGCTGCTTCTTTATTGAAATCAACAGGCATAAACGCAAGTTCAGAGAACCAACCATTGAGGTTACCGTCTTTATTGATATAGCCACCAGCTTCGCTAGTGCCAAATGCAAGTCCTAAAACAGAATCATCTTTAAGATCATTTGCACCTGCTAAAGCAGTAACGTCACCATCATTAGCAACAACATAAGGAATAGGATGTCCTAATTCTTTTGCAATTCTTTCAATAGTATTTATATAAGCATATTTAACTTTTTCAAAATCTGACTTTGGAATCTTAATAAAAATAGAAGAAACCATAGGTTTATTAGCAACTAAAACTCCAGCAGCGCTAACACCAATTCCGTCTACATCGCCACCCATTTTTTCAATGCCCTTCATGAGTGCGTTATATAAGAATTCATATTGATAGTTAACGTCTTCGCTAAGTTTTGGTAACCAAACTATTTCTTCAGAGTAGATTGTTTCCCCATCAACAACAGCGGAGACTTTGATATCACTACCACCAACATCCAATCCAATTCTTCTACCATTTAAATGGCCACCAACAGGAATTGAACAAGAAACTTCAGCAGGCATATCTTTTTCTTCTTTGTAAATAACTTCCATGTTTCTTTCAAAAACAGTGGACATAAAGTCATAATCAAAGCTTCTTAAGCCACCTGGTCTATAGTAATCTTTAATATCTTCATAAACTTTCTTACTACCTGAAATATAAATTCTAAAACCACCGACAACCCAAAGAATTGATTTAATTGTTCTTTCAGTGATGAAAACGTTTCTTTCATCATCTATTCCATCTGGGAAAATATCGAATTCTTTTCTATAAATGAATCCATCATTTCTTTCAACAGCCACAATTAAATGTTGCTTGTTTCCACAAGCAGCAACATCTTTAACAAATTGTCTAAATTCAACAATTGCAGGTTTGAATTCTGGTTCTAAAATTGGTTTGAACATATTAAATAACTTTCTTTCCTAATTGGAACACATTCTTGACGAATAAGTCTTTATCCAAGAGAACTAAATCTGCTCTTAAGCCTTCTTTAATTTCTCCTCTATCGTTTAAATGTAGGGATTTTGCAGCGTTTCTTGATGAAATTTTAGCTAGCTCCACTAAAGATGCGCCTGTCCATTCTCTCATATTTCTTACACCTTGATTCATTGTTAACAACGAACCAGCAAGAGGTCCTGTTTTTAAATAAGCAGCACCATTTTGTCTTATACATGGTAATTCGAAAAGTTCGAATTCATTAATATCTGAATGTTTAATTTTTAAAGCATCAGTGATGATGACAAATCTATCAGCACCAACGATTTTGTAGAATGTTTTAACTGTATTTGGACAAACATGGATTCCATCACAAATCATTTCTGTGAATAATTCATCAAAACACATTGCAGCAGTAACAACACCTGGTTTTCTGTGGTGATGTCCGCTCATAGCGTTATGTGTATGTGTAGTATTAGTTAAACCATACTTAATACCTTTTTCAATATCATCAAAAGTAGCATCGGTATGACCAGCAGAAACTGTTACGCCATTTTCAGATGCAAATTTAATAAATTCCATTGCAC
>Ga0247610_10008373_pt1 | contig 10520 bp, 6 predicted proteins | sample 174DNAGHGhighgp2_FD_193483 | JGI IMG/M metagenome (GOLD analysis project Ga0247610, IMG submission 193483) | Sheep rumen microbial communities from Palmerston North, Manawatu-Wanganui, New Zealand - 1742 DNA GHGhigh gp2 | ecosystem: Host-associated > Mammals > Digestive system > Stomach > Rumen ... | reverse complement strand
AACGATCAGGTTTTGGTTGACCTGAAGTTGTTTACCAGACGTCAGCTTATTGATATTGCCGAACAGGTGAAGGTACTCTTCGACGAGCTGATAGCTAAAAGCAACCAATACAAGAATGTACTCATGCCGGGCTATACCCACTTGCAGGTGGCCATGCCCAGCTCCTTCGGACTGTGGTTTGGCGCCTACGCCGAGAGTTTGTGCGACGACATGCTGTTCCTGCAAGCTGCCTATAAAATGACGAACCGCAACCCCCTTGGCTCTGCTGCCGGTTATGGCTCATCATTTCCCCTGAACCGTCAGATGACCACCGACCTGTTAGGCTTCGACTCTATGGACTACAACGTTGTGTATGCCCAAATGGGACGTGGCAAGACTGAACGTAACGTAGGCTTTGCTATGGCTACCATTGCCGGCACACTCTCAAAGATGGCCTTTGATGCCTGCCTGTTCAACTCGCAGAACTTCTCGTTTGTCAAGCTGCCCAAGGAGTGCACTACAGGCTCCAGCATCATGCCTCACAAGAAAAACCCTGACGTCTTCGAACTAATACGAGCCAAGTGCAACAAGCTGCAGGCACTGCCACAACAAGTAACACTTATTATGAATAATCTGCCCTGCGGCTACTTCCGCGACCTGCAGATTATCAAGGAAGTTTTCCTGCCTGCCTTTGACGAACTGAAAGACTGTCTCCAGATGTGCGCATACATTATTAATAAAATAGAAGTCAATGAGCACATTCTGGATAACCCCATGTATGACCCCATGTTTAGCGTGGAGGAGGTGAACCGTCTCGCTGCTGATGGCATGCCCTTCCGTGATGCCTACAAGAAGGTGGGGCTTGACATTGAGGCAGGTAACTTCACACCCAACAAACAGATACACCACACACACGAAGGCAGCATTGGCAACCTGTGTAATGACCAAATAACGGCTCTCATGCAGCAAACGCTTGACGGTTTCCACTTTGAACGTGTCATAGAGGCCGAGAAACAACTCCTAAAATAATGAAACACTGGTTTTTTGCAATTGCTGTCATATTACTGTGCGGCTGCAATGTGGAGAATGAATTTAGCAGTCAGCCCTGCTACTTTGCCTACCAGAATGCCAACTTTCTGGACGAAACACTGGCCACAGCCATGAATAGTATGTCGCGGGGGGTGTTCTGCCAAATCAGCGAATCGGTCAAAGGCGGTGCTGTTTATCTGAAGTTCAGCAATAATCAAGGGCTGTCATCCGAAAAAAAAGAAAGCTCCCTCGAGCAGCGCACAAGTTACATCATTGGTATTAACAACGGCATCATCGTAGGCTACCAGACACTGAATGATTCGCCTAACGGCGGCTTTGCAGCCTACGATCTGCAGTGTCCCAACTGTGTACGAAAGCATAACAGCTACACCAATCCCAAATACCAGTTAACCATGCAGAATAGTGGCATTGCCGTTTGTGGTACCTGTGGTAAGATGTACGACATGAACAATCAGGGCATTATTCAAAACGGCGAGGAAGGCGATGTCAACCTGATAAGATATGTGGCTACGACAACAGGCCCTATGGGCTATCTGCTGGTTCATAACAGGTAAGGTAACGTTAAAAAGATAAAAAAAACGACGGCATCGACAAATTCTTTAGACTTTAAACTCTAAACTCTAAACTTTTTTCGTATCTTTGCAGCCGCATTTGGCCGCGATGGTGGAATGGTAGACACGAGGGACTTAAAATCCCTTGGCCAGAAATGGCTGTGCGGGTTCGAGTCCCGCTCGCGGCACCCGCTGAGGTAATGCGTGAAGAGAGGGTGAGTCAATTTTCTGACTCGCCCTCTCTTTCTTTTATAAGGACTCTATGAGTCCCCCCCCCCCAAAAAGGGCGCAATTGATTTACTCTTTTATCAAGCCTTTGTCACGGAGGATGGGCAGGATATGCGAAGCCGACAGGCGGTCACTTTTTTTGTTAGCAGCTTTATATTGCTTGGGCAGGGCAGCATTGTCGGCAAGCAGCTTCTCCATAAACTCGTCGTTAAGACCCTTTATCTTTGCCTCGCCGTCATCGTTACTGTTTTCAAGCAAATAGCAGCGGAAGCCTCTCAGGTCTTTTGAACCATACCAGATAACGCTGGAAGCTGCTGACGATACTGCACCCACCACACCTGGAGCGGCAACGCCCACAATGTCGCCTGCCAGACTGGCCAAGAGGGCACCTCCGTCAATACGGTATGCCACCAGCAGCAGCCCCTTGCCGCCATAACGATAGGCCTGAGCATAGTTTGCACAGTCGAGAGAGAATTCATCACAGTCCAAATTTCTGCAGTTCACATACAGATGACCTCCATATTGAACCACCAGTGCCTCCTTCTTCAAATGCTTGGTCGCTTCTTTGTTGTCAGTCTTAAACTTAAACTCGTTGTCGGTAAACTTCAGCTCGCAACTATTAACTCCCAGCGAACTGACAGCAGTCCAGTGGCCGGCAGTATAGTCTGCAAAGGTCTTACAAAACTTGGCACTACTCACTTGTGCCTGAAGCTGAACCGTTCCACACAACAGCAGCACGGCAGTAACCATTAAATAAAATCTTGTTTTCATCTGTTTGTTAGTTTTTATGTTTTGTTAGAACATGTTCTTTATCTAATCAGCTATCATTTTGGTATAATCGCCGGCAAAATTACAAAAAAGGTTTTTAGAAAAAAGTGATTTGGGAAAATTAACCAACCGACACCCGAAAGTTTGTGCAGAACTTTTGCATCTTCCAGACTTCGTACTTCATTATTTTTCGTAACATGACCTAAATATCAAAAAATTGTGTACCTTTGCAAACATAAACTATAAATATTATGCTGGTAAAAACATATTGTGCTGCGGTCAACGGACTGGAGGTGACAACCGTTACCTGCGAAATAAGCATGTCGCGTGGTATGCAATACCACCTGACAGGACTGGCCGACACCGCCGTCAAGGAAAGCTACGACCGAATCAGGGCGGCGCTTGTAAACAATGGCTATAAGATGCCTATGATGGACATCACCGTTAACCTCTCGCCTGCCGACATCAAGAAAGAGGGCTCTGGCTACGACCTGCCACTGGCCATCGGTATTCTGGCAGCAAGCGGCAAGGTGGCGAATGAGCAACTGGAAAAGTTTATGCTGGTGGGTGAATTAGGACTTGACGGGCGGCTGCAACCCATACGTGGCGCACTGCCCATTGCCATAAGAGCACGCAAGGAGAAGTTTAAGGGACTCATTGTTCCTCAGCAAAACATACGTGAGGCTGCTGTCGTCAACCAGCTGGACGTCTTTGGCATGGAGACGCTGATGGATGTCATTCGTTTTATTAATGGCAGCACTTCATACCAGCCAACCGTCATCGATACCCGTAAGGAGTTTTATGAACAACAAAACTACTACGAACTGGACTTCAGCGACGTGAAAGGTCAGGAGAGTGTCAAACGTGCCTTAGAGGTAGCCGCCGCAGGTGGACATAACCTCATCATGATAGGGCCACCAGGCTCAGGAAAATCAATGCTGGCCAAACGACTGCCCTCAATACTTCCCCCGCTGTCACTGGCAGAAAGCCTGGAGACTACCCAGATACACTCGGTAGCAGGCAAACTGAGCCGAGACACCAGCCTTATCAGCCAACGACCCTTCCGTGCACCGCATCATACGATATCGCAAGTGGCACTGGTGGGTGGTGGCAACAACCCACAGCCCGGTGAAATCAGTCTTGCGCATAATGGCGTGCTATTTCTCGACGAGATGCCCGAGCTCGCGCGCAGCGTCCTTGAAGTGTTACGCCAACCCTTGGAAGACCGTAAGATAACCATCAGCCGCGCTAAATACAGCGTACAGTATCCGGCCTCGTTCATGCTCATTGCCTCCATGAACCCCTGCCCTTGCGGCTACTATGGCGACCCCACCCACCACTGTAACTGCACTCCAGGGCAGATAAGCCGTTACCTCTCAAAGATAAGCGGCCCCCTACTCGACCGCATTGACATCCACTGCGAGATACAGGCCGTACCCTTCGCGCAGCTCAGTACGATGAAACCAGGAGAACCAAGCGAAAACATACGTGAAAGGGTGATTAAGGCAAGGCAAATTCAAGAGACTCGCTTTAAGGATTTCAAGGGAGTGCACTGCAATGCACAAATGACCGAACGAATGCTTCACCAATTTGCAGAGCCAGATGCAGCATCTATGGATATGTTGCGAATGGCAATGGAACGGCTAAAGCTGTCTGCAAGAGCATATAGTCGCATATTAAAAGTGGCAAGAACTATTGCAGACTTGGATCATTCAGAGAACGTTCAGTCACAACATATAGCTGAAGCCATCGGTTATCGCAACCTTGATAGAAGCGATTGGGCAGAGAGAGGAATATAATAAAAAGCAGACAATAAAGGAGAAAGTTCGAAAGAAAAATAAAAATTTTGTCTTTTTATTTTGTTCTTTGCCCACTTATTTGTACCTTTGCAACGCTTTAAGCCCAGATGGCGGAATCGGTAGACGCGCTGGTCTCAAACACCAGTGGGGCAACCCGTGCCGGTTCGACCCCGGCTCTGGGTACGAGTTAAGCTCGAAAGTAATCGCTAAACCTTTAATGACAAGAGGTTTAGCGATTTTTCTTTTCTTGTATTTCCCCACATTTTCCCCACATCTGCAAGGATTCGTGCAAAGTGAGCCCCGTATTTCCCCACCAGAAAAGCACGAATCAGGGTGAATCGTAGATTCTTATAACAATGAAGAGGGTATTGCAGGAAGTCAATCAAAGGTTATAATCCCAAATCAATACGATTAAATATCTGTATTTCGGCAGTTAGAACTGCCAAATTAAGATTATGTTCGTTTCAACGAACGAATTATAACTTGCATCCTCAGCCTTCGTAGGAAGTGAAAAGTTGATATTGCACTCAAAGATTGTTCAATGCTTCTCTGCCTTTGTTGGTCAAGTAGTACGACTGCATCGGATGATTCGGTGTTTCTGGATAAAGCATGGCTATATATCCAGTCTCTATGTTAGGAGTAATATATGTGGAAACGAACCCCTTCCTGTCCTTACGTTGCATCGCTTCCATAAGAACTTTCAGGCTAGCACCATTTTCTCCTATTGCAGATAATAATGTTCTCAACCGTTTCAACTTAGCATCCTCTCGCTTGGAGGTTGAGGGGGTTGTGGGGGTTGAGGGGTTTTTATCTTGTGGGGTTGTGGGGGTTGTGGGGGTCATGGGATTATACGCTTGAATGGCTGTCCTTCTAAACGTAACCCAAACAAAAGATGCATTCTGATTATACTCAGGCTCAGGAAGGTTAGCCTCTCGGCAAGCATCCATGATACGGCCGACACCACTACCCCAGTTCTCCAAGAATGTTGTCTTGAAGAGCACGTCTGCAATTGTTGGATTCTGTGGAAAGGAGTGATGAGACTGTTTGATGGTCTCGGTAGTCAGTTCCTCTGGCAGATGACCAGAGTTCTCAATTTCAATGCGGTCATCATAGATGGCGATACCAACAGAACTGCTTGTATTGTGGAAGAATCGATGGCATAGGGCATTTGTCAGTGCTTCTCGCAGAGCTTCAGCCGGAACTTCCAACTTCTCTTCCCTCGTAAAACCAACTATCTTCCCGCTGATGGAAAGATGCTTGAAGAAAAATGCCATGCCTGCATCCAAGAGAGTAAAGAAGTTACCATAAGCACGTTGGTTGTCAATAAACTCGTTCTTGTTCGTGCCACGGAAACGAGCCATACGGAGCAGAAACTGAGGAAACTGGCTGGTATCATGTAGGAACAAGGCGGCAGCAGCATTCTTCAGCTTTCCATCTGGAGTAGTCAGCTTCAATTTCTCGACAAGACTTTCCGTTGTTTCCATCAATGATGATTCTGGCATTCGGCCACGTTCAACGCCAAGACGCACTCCACCCCTAATACGCTGTTCTTCCAAGTCAGCAATGGTGATGCCTTCGCATACTTGGTCTTCCCACTTGTAGCGATTGTTCTTGCTCCGCATCAGTCTGTCTTCAAACATGTCACGGGACATAACAACGGTAGTGCTTTCTATCCGAATGTACGGTTTGCTGTCGTAAGTATATGGCGCACTCCAATAGCCCGCAGCATTCACATGAATGGCTATGACTTGATGACCTGGACGATCTGGCACATCAATGCATTCTACTGGCAGGTCTATCAGCGGTTCCAGTTTGGCAATCTCTCTGGCAATCTCCTTTCGAGTATTGTCTGTTACCTCCTGACCAAGAATCTTCAAAGTTGTTGGGGCAATGCCGAAAAGCAGCCAACCGCCTGCTGTATTGAGGAAAGCACAAACAGAACGCATACCATCCTTCAACTCACCTGTTGTCTTCTTCAGCTCCAACGTGCGAGTCTCATCACCATGTATCAATGCTTGTATGTCTTCTATTGTCATACGGATCAGATGCTTAAAAGCTTGGCACAAAGGTACTACTTTTTCTTTGAAAAAAGCCTTTTCAGAGCAATAATCTGTGAGAAAACAAGAAAAATAATGCCGATTAACCCAATTTATGCTACAAAATCATTATTTTATCAAAATAAATCAGTAAATTTGTCCCAGAATTTAATAAGTTAAAGAATGGAGAATTTGAATCGACTAAAAGCTGTGTTAGCTGATTCGGGCAAAACGAACAAGTGGCTTGCCGAGCAACTTGGCAAAGACCCTGTGACCATAAGTAAATGGTGTACGAATACTACTCAGCCGGATTTACAGACATTGGCAAAGATTGCCGACCTTTTAAAAATAGATATTCGAGAATTACTAACAAATAGAAACAATAAATCATTATGATAGAGTTAATATCCAGTTTGTTCAGTGAAGGCGACCCAATTAAACTTGAATATGGGCAAAAAGCACAGATAGTTAGTGGCACAATTCTTAAGATTGCCGGTGACTCTATTGCTATAAAGAAAATTGAAGGAGGTATTGCAGGAATAAAAGGAAATGAAATTATTAGTTTCGATACTATAGAAATACCAAACCAAACAAATACAAGACCTGTTCAAGAAACTTACAAAAAAGTTTTTCACAATCACAAGTCTGGAATATCGGGTAATTCAGAAAGCCAAACACCAAGTGCTCAAAGCCCTGCTGAACCAATAAATGTTTCCGAAGAACAAAAGGATGACATTGTTGCGGATCCAACACCTCCATTTCAAAAAGATAATAGAATAGCATCCCAAATTGCTACGACATCGCCAAAAGAAGTAAAAAAAGAAAAGATGAAAGATGCTAAGCATAAAAGTAAGGGGACTTTTAATGGGGGAAAAACCAATAATTTAGAGGATCTAGCATCATTACTTGGCATGGAAGACTCCATCTCTCAGATGAGAGAAAAAGAGAAAAATGCTGTTGTCCGTGAAATGGGTGAAATTCAAAGCATAGGGTCACAATTTGGATTTATTCGCGACTTTAAAACTAGCGCAAAACTTTGGTTTGCCTGTTCTGAACTTATTGATTCTGCGAATACAGCATATCCACGAGGAGAATATGTTGTATATACACGTTCAAAAAATTACGCAGGAGACACGGCTGTTTGCATACATAAACCCATGCAAATTAAAGAACTTTTGACCTTGGTTGATAACCTTGTAAATGCAGGAAAAAAAACTGATGCTAATGAGGTGCTTATGCATATTTTTTCTTCGTTCCCTGATTGTCAAATAGCTATAGAAAAACAAAAGGAAATCAACAGGTCGTACCAAAATCATTCCTACAAAACATCTTTTTCTACTGGGGCAACTTCATTATATGATAAGGCAAGAAAATATAATGATGCTAAGAATTTCGGAAAAGCAATAGAATTTTATAAGAAGGCCATAAACGCAAACCAGAAAGTTGAAAGTGCAATAAAAGACCTTGGAATGTTATATGTCCAATTAGCAAAAAAAGCGCAAACCGAAGCAGAAGCGATAGAATATAGAAAAACTGCAAAAAAATTTATGGAAGATAATAGAAACTCTTTAGATGACACATCAGTAAACATGTCATATCTGGAGAATTTTTATTATGCTATCAAAGATTTTCAAAATTTCAAACAAGTCGCTAATATTATACTCGAAAATGCGGACGAAGAACTTGAAGGGCCTCGCCATGTATTTCTTCTAAACAAACTTGCATCTGTACTTATCAGAGAAAAGCAAACGGAGCAAGCCAAGGTATTATTAAATAAGGCTGTAGATTTATACCCAGAGGGGGTTGGAGCAAAGAGATTGTTGGAATTACTTGAAACGACAGGTTCTCTTCGCATTGATGAAGAAATAGAATCTATTATTTCTGCTAATGAAATAGAAATATCTTCTGGTCGTATAAGTTCGTTTATTAGAACGACTCTTGAAGAATTTGATGATTATGCAGGAGTTCCCCAGAGTGCTATTAACAATCGTAAGTTTACAAAGGAAAACCTTAAAGTACTCAGAAAACTAATAGAACAATTTCAGAAAAAGAATTTGCGGGCCGTTCAAATGATCGTGCCAGACATCTTCTTACAGAGGGAAAATTGATGCTTGAGATAGAACCTGATAATGGGTTTAGACTACGTTCTGTTATGGCTCGTTATTGCAATGATATGGCGAAAATACATACATATAGCAATAGTTCACCGGACGTTGTCCGTTTTTTCTATAATGAGGCATTTGCTCTTGAAGAAAAATACTCTGCGACAGCACAACAAGTGGCATATTTCCTTTTGTCGAATGTGTTTGATTTAGAGAAATTGTCAAAAGAGTTCTCTAAGAGTCCATCTGTTGATTACGCATTGGCGCTTGCCCTAAAAGAAGAAGAAGTGGACATCAAGATTTGGAACGCGATTATCTCAATGTTTATGTATAATCGTGAGATCACTGCAAATGTATTAGGAAAACTTTATGCTGACAAAAAGTTCTTAAAATTATCTGTTGAAGCACTTAATGTTTTCGGAGAGAAACAAGATATAAATAATCAGGAAGATTTCAAAAATTCCTGGATTCATATTATTGAGAGTCGTAAAAATGAATACAAACAAGTTACTAGAAGCTTAAAGTCTTTCGAAAATATAGAAGACGTAGAAAAGATGGCTATTAGTTTGCAGAATGACTTGGAACAGATTATTAAACCGTGGGTATGTAATCTGGATAAAAAGAGAATACATACTGTTTCATCTGATGTTTCAACTGCATTACTAAAATATCATGAAGCGTCTGGCTTTAGGGCAAAAGAATTAAATTACCACGAAATTAGTACCTTATTAAAAGAATCGATTCAAGAAATATTAGATGAACCTACAAAAATCTCATACGAGGCACTATTGCCGCTATTAAGAGAAATCAGTGTTCTTGCAAACAAATCATTCGAGAAATTCGTTGAGTCTAGCGAACCATCTCCTTCTATTGTCTTATTAAGACCAGAAAATGCTGCCTTGAATCAAATCGTGCCTTTACAAATAGAGGTATCTATAGATAAAGATAGTTCATCCATAAACAATGTTGGAATTAAAATACCCAATACAAATGGTATTGAAATGATTGATGCAGGCGCTCAGAATCCATTAACCCGTTCTATTGAAGGTGGAGAAAAACATATTTTCAAACCAACTATTAAAGTCGATCGTTCTGTAATGGAACAAGGCGCAGCTTCTTTAGACGTGCTTTGTGAATATAGCAACGGTGGAAAGGACAGAACTCTTTCAACAACCCTTTCTTTACATTTATATAACTCAACCGAATTTAAGGAAATATGCAATCCGTATGCATCTGTAGCAGAGAGTGGACCTTTAGATGCGTCTTCAAATATGTTTTATGGACATAAGGGCTATATTTCTGGAATTGTATCTGCAATAATGGATTCTGCCTCTAAACAGGTGATTATATACGGCCAAAAAAGAAGTGGAAAATCTTCTGTCCTAAATAGGGTTAAACAAGATCTGGAAAATGCTGGAGCATTTTGCGTATTATTCAGCATGGGCAAAATTGTAAGAAAACTTTCCGAGTTCTCATTCTATTATAAAATAATCAAATCAATTAAGGACGAGTTGATTTTGTTGTCTATGGATGGAAATACCGTGCCTGATTTCTCTATTCCTACTAAGAATGAATTTATCAAAGAGGACGAAGAAAATCCTGTAGAAACTTTTTCCAAGTACATGCAGTTGTTCAAACTTGCATGTAAAAAAACCGAAGGCTGGGAAAATCGTAGACTTGTTGTTATGATAGATGAGTTCACTTATATGTATGGAGCTATAAAGATGAAAACAATATCGAATACTATAATGCAGCAGTGGAAAGCTGTTACCCAAGATCCTCAAACTCAATTCTCTGCTGTTTTAGTGGGGCAGGATGTTGTACCAGCTTTTAAGAATGAACCATATGCAAGAAATCCGTTTGGTGTAATTGAAGATTTAAGATTAACATATCTTGATCCTGCTGACGCACTTGGTCTTATCGTAAATCCAATTTTAAACAATGGTGAAAGTCGCTATGTAGGAGATGCTGCTAATCTTATTATGGATTATACCGCATGCAATCCTT
>Ga0247610_10008372_pt1 | contig 10521 bp, 10 predicted proteins | sample 174DNAGHGhighgp2_FD_193483 | JGI IMG/M metagenome (GOLD analysis project Ga0247610, IMG submission 193483) | Sheep rumen microbial communities from Palmerston North, Manawatu-Wanganui, New Zealand - 1742 DNA GHGhigh gp2 | ecosystem: Host-associated > Mammals > Digestive system > Stomach > Rumen... | reverse complement strand
CGCCCATTGCCGAAAACTCCCTACTGCTGCCTCCCGTAGGAGTATGGGCCGTGTCTCAGTCCCATTGTGGCCGGTCATCCTCTCAGATCGGCTACGCATCCCTGCCTTGGTGGGCTGTTATCTCACCAACTAGCTAATGCGCCGCAGGCTCATCCAAAGGTGGCGCCGAAGCGCCTTTCAAGCGGAGGAGATGCCTCCCCCGTAGTTATCCGGTATTAGCCAAACTTTCGTCTGGGTATCCCAGTCCTAAGGGCAGATTGCCTACGTGTTACTCACCCGTACGCCACTCGCGGCAGCCTCAACCCGAAGGAAGAGGCAACCACTCGTTCGACTTGCATGTATTAGGCACGCCGCCAGCGTTCATCCTGAGCCAGGATCAAACTCTCAAAAAGTTTATTCTGTTCAAATTAATTTACTGGTTTTGCTATTCCTTAAGCATTCACTATAAGGAATCGACGTTAGTGTATGTTGTACATCTGTTCAGTTTTCAAAGATCGAACTGCGCGCTTCGAGGCGGTCCTCGGTTTACGCGCTTTGATAGAATACTCTTATGCGCAAGGCGATGCAAGGACTTTTTTAACGAATTTTTCCTGCCCGACGCAAGTCTTTTATCATAGCCCATTCCATGATGAAAACAAGAGGAAATTCGTGAGAGCGCATTATGCGCGCTTGCGTGTATATAAAAAGGAAGGGGCGAGGCCGTCCGCCCGGTTCGCATCGCCCTTGCCTCACCCCCGCAAGATGGGCCATAATGGCAGGGCGAGGAAAATGATATGAAGAAAGAAATCGAGCTAGAAGGCGTCGGCACCATCGTCGCCAAATATAACTTCTTTACCGGAAGGGTCGTCCCCTTTTTGAATGGGGCTCGGCTCAAGAAAATCAGCAAGAATACTTATTCCGTTCCCAATCCCGAGACGGGCCGTGCGGATATCATCGTTTCCGTCATCGGCAACGATCTCCGCGGCATTTCGGTCGTCGTCCGCGGGAAGACTTACTTCGTCGTCCCAGCGATCCCTTGGTACTGCTTCGTTTTGGCGGTCCTCGGCTTCGTCGCCACCATGACTTGGTCGATGGTCCCGGCCTGCGTCAATATCTTCCCGATGGTCGGCGGCGCGATCGGCGGCGCGATCGGCGGCCTTTTGGCCGGCCTCTACCTCTATTTGGTCAGGGTTACCGACAAAGCGTGGGCCCGCATCTTGATCTGGGTGGCCTTCTTCGTCGCCGACGTCATGCTGCGATTCGGCGTGGCGTTGATGATCTTGGGAGCATAAAAAAGAGGGGCTGATCCCCTCTTTCTTTTTTCTCTTAGTCCAGTTTGTTGCGGAGTCTGGAGAAACGCGGGAATTTCCGTTCCACATCGTCCATCTCTTGCTCGGTCGGAAGATGGGCTTTGCCGGCTTCCATGAAGTTGCGCATGACGCCGACCAAAATGAACGGACGGACGAACACTTTCTGCAAGAAGGAATAGAGGATGAGGGCGAAGAACGCCGCCGCGACGAGCAAAAGGGCTTTCGGGTCACCGGCAAACTCACTGGTGCCGCCAGCCTCGATGATTTCCTGGGAGAGCGACTGCCAGAGATTCGGGAACTGCGAGAAGATGAGGTAGAGGATACCGAAGGAAGCGCCGCCGAACACGATGAAGGCAAGAAGGCCAATGCCGAAGATGCGGCCAAGGTTTTTGACGAGGGTTTTGCCATGCTTGAAGAAGATGACGCACCCTTCGCAAGCTGCGCTTGCCGCGCCTTTGTCGGTGCGGAACATGATCCAGCCAAGGCAGCAGTCAACCAAGTAGGAAATAACGGTTTGAACCGCGGAATCGATCGCGGAGGCGATGCCACCGCCGACCTTGCCGCCGACCGCGCTGCCGAGGCGGGTGAAGCCGCGGCCGATGCGACGGAAGATGTTGCGGATCGTGTTGGTGACGAAGAAGAAAACGGTGATTTTGCCGAAGCGGCCTTTGACCTCGTCCATGCCGGCGCGGAAGGTATGATCCGGCAAAGTGTCTTCGGTGACGCCTTTGGCGATCATCGCGATTTGGCCGGCTTTGATCCGGTTGACGAGCAAATAGTTGATGAGCACCGAGGCGATGATGCCGATGAGCAACCCAGAGGCGAGGCCGACCAAAGCGGCTCCCTCGGCGGCGTTGCGGTCACCGATATAGAAGCCGGCGACGCAGAATCCGATGATGATCGCCAGCGATAGGAGATCGCAAAGGAACATCATCAGCGAGAACGACAACGTTTTTTGATAGATTCTGAAATTCGTCATAGAGAGCCCTTTCTTCTAGTGGAAGCAATTATCGCATCAAAGCATGCCTTTGATCAAACCGAGGAAGCTATCCGGTTCGAGAGAGGCGCCGCCGACGAGGGCGCCGTCGATGTCCGGCATGCTCATATAAGCGGAGACGTTCTCCGGTTTGACCGATCCGCCATAAAGGATGCGGATCTGTTCGGCGATCGCGCCGCCGAAGAGGCCTTCGAGGACCAAACGGATGTAACCGACGGTATCCTCGGCGATTTCCTTAGAGGCAGATTTGCCGGTGCCGATCGCCCAGATCGGCTCATAGGCGACGACGACCTTCGCGGCTTCTTCCTGGCTTAAGCCAGCGAAGCCTTCTTCGATCTGGTGGCGGACGAAGTCTTTCGTCTTGCCTTCGTCGAAGGTCTTTTCCGATTCGCCGCAGCAATAGACCGGGGTCATATCGTTGGCGAGCAAGGCTTTGATTTTGGCGTTGCAGGCGACGGAGGTCTCGCCGTTGTACTCGCGACGCTCGCTGTGGCCGAGGATGACCCAGTCAATGCCGATCTCTTTGAGCATCGCGATGGAGATTTCGCCGGTATAGGCGCCTTTTTCGTGCTCATTCACGTTCTGGGCGGCGACGATGCACTTCGGGTTGATGTTGCTCTTGACCGCTTCGAGGCAGACGAAGGTCGGGGCGACGCCGACGTCGATGCCGTGCTCCACCGCCAAATCGACCATTTCCCCGGCCGCTAAGGCAAAAGCCTTCGCCTCGCTCGGGGTCTTGTTCATTTTCCAGTTGCCAAGCAATAGTTTCTTACGCATAAAAACTCCTTTTTATTTCAAGATATCGACGCCGGGGAGGTGGCCATCGTTCTGAATCATTTCGAGCGAGGCGCCGCCGCCGGTTGAGACGTGGGAGAAGTCGGCTTTGTAGCCGAACTGTTTGACCGCGGAGGCGCTGTCGCCGCCACCGCATACGGTAAAGGCCTTGCCGTTAAGGTCGCGAATCGCTTCGCAAACCCTCTTGGTGCCTTCCTGGAATTCCGCTTGTTCGAAGACGCCCATCGGGCCATTCCAGAACACCATCTTCGCTTTGGAGATGATGTCGGCGAAACGGGCTGCGGACTTCGGGCCGATGTCGACCCCTTCAAAGCCTTCGGGGATGTCGCCTTCGACTTCGATGATCTTCCGGCCTTCGACCGGTTCGAAGCTATCGGTGCAAACCGAGTCGACCGGGAGGATGATGCGGCCATGGGCTTCTTCTAAGCACTTCTTGGCATAATCCAAGGCCCCTTCATCGAGGAAGGATTTGCCGATATTGGCGCCTTCCGCTTTGCGGAATGTATAGCTCATCGCCCCGCCGATGATGATGTAATCGCATTTCTTGAGCAGGGTGTCGATGACTTGGATCTTATCGGTGACTTTGAGGCCGCCGAGGATGGCGACGTACGGACGGTCCTCTTTCTCGACTTCGACGCAACGGGTGAGGTTCTCGACTTCTTTGAGCATCAGGTAGCCAAGGGCGACCGGTTTGCCTTCCTCTTTGAGGATGGCAGGGACGCCGACGGTCGAAGCGTGGGCGCGGTGCGCGGAACCGAAAGCGTCCATGACGTAGGCATCCGCAAGGGCGGCCCAATCTTTGGCCAGTTCGGGATCGTTCTTTTCCTCGCCTTTCTCATAACGGGTGTTCTGGGCAAGCAGGATTTCGCCGTCTTTGAGGGCGGCCACCGCTTCTTTGAGGGCTTCGCCGCGGGTGGCGGGGCTGAAATGGACTTTGACGTTCGGCAAGAGTTTCTGGAGTTCGCCGGCGACCGGGGCCATGTCGTTGGCCTTCTTCATCGCTTCGATCTTCGCAGGATCGGGCTCTTTCCATTTGATTTTGCCAAGGTGAGACATTAAGACGAGGCGCGCGCCTTTCTTGACGAGTTCCTCGATGGTCGGAAGGGCGGCTTTGATGCGGTTATTGTCGCGGATGACGCCGTCCTTTTGAGGGACGTTGAAATCGACGCGGACATAGACCACTTTGCCCTGTAAGTTCGTTAGATCTTTGACAGTCAGCATATGCTTTCTCCTATATCGCAACCAAATATTACCATATTTCGGCAAAATATAGGCGGATAAAAGAAAACCGCCCATAGGGCGGTTATCATTTAGTCGATCGCGACTAGATATTTGTAGACGTCCTGACCGCCGTCGATCCCGCCGACTTCGAGGTCGGGATAATAGGACTGGATGGCGGCGATGTTCTTCGCCTTTTCCTCTTCGGTCACGTCTTTGCCGTATAGAATGGTGACGACTTGGCGATCCTTGATATCGGGGATCTTCTTGAGCAACTCAAGGACGACGGAATTCTTTCTCGTTCCGGCATAACGGACTTTGCCGTCGAGGATGCCGAGATAATCGCCCTTGCGGATATTGACGCCATGGAGTTTGGTCGTCCGGTTGGCGACGGTGATCTCGCCGGAGACGACGTTGCGGATGGCGGCGTTAAAGTTGCCGAGGATGATCACAAGATCATCGATCGAGAAATCGGACATGGCCAATGCTGATAAGCATTGCGGGATGCTGACGCAGTTGATGACTTCCACGTGAGCGCCTTTATAGAGGTCCGCCGCTTGCTTGGCGGCCATGATGATGTTCTTGTTGTTGGGGAAGACGAGGATGTTGTCGGCGTTCAAAGACTTGAAGGCCCTGATGAAGTCCTCGGTCGAGGGGTTCATCGTCTGGTTGCCGGAAACGACGACGTCGACGCCCATGAGTTTGAACTGCTCGATGATGCCTTCGCCTTGGGCGACCGCCACCACCGCGTACTTTTTGTGCTCGGTGGCCTTTTTGATCTCGGCCTCTTCCTCGGTCATGATCTCATTGTGCTGCAAGGCCATGTTCTCGACCTTGATGGTGAGGAATTCGCCATAGGCGCGCATCTTATGGAGAACGATGCCCGGCTCTTTGGTGTGGACGTGGACTTTGACGATGTCGCCATCTTTGATGGCCACGATCGAATTGCCCTCGATATCCGGGGCTTCGAGATCGGCGATGACGGTGTCGATCGAGAAGGAATCGATATCGACCTTAGAGGTCTGCAAACGGAGAATGAATTCGGTGCAGTAGCCGAATTGGAGGACATCCTGGCTGGTGAAAGCGGAGAAGTCCACCGCCGGGGCGTTACTGTCCGGCTTAGTCAATTCGACTTCGATCTTCTCGCCGGAGAGGTATTTGACCATCCCTTTGACGATATAGACATAGCCGGCGCCGCCGGAGTCGATGACGCCCGCTTCCTTAAGGACCGGAAGCAGATTGATGGTATTCTTCAGCGAAAGGGCCGCCTGTTTGAGGTGAGCTTCGTAGAAATCGTTGATCGAGGAGGACGGGCCGACCGCTTTGCAAGCGGCTTCGGTCGCTTCGCGATAGACGGTGAGGATCGTGCCTTCGACCGGTTCTTTGACCGCGCCATAGGCTTGTTTGACGCCGAGTTTGTAGGCTTCGGCGAGTTCCATCGCGGTGACTTCTTCTTTGCCTTCGAGGCCTTTGCAGATGCCACGGAAGATCTGGGATAAGATGACGCCGGAGTTGCCGCGGGCCGACATGAGGAAGCCTTCGGAAAGGACTTTGCCCATCTCGCCGAGCTTCTTCGTTTTCTTGCGTTCGATGGCATGGACCCCGCCCTCGATGGTGCGGGCCATGTTGGTGCCGGTGTCCCCGTCGGGGACAGGGAAGACGTTCAAGGAGTCGACTTCTTCATAATTCGCGCGCAAATTCTTCGCGCCGGCGGTGACAATCTCACGGAATTGCTCGCCGTTCATTTTCTCTATTATCATCGTTTATTCTCCAATGCGGGTTTCGGGCTCGCCGAAATAATAGATGCCAAAGGTGCCCGGGCCGGTCGAGGCGCCGATGATCGGGCCAAGGAATTGGACGCGGACCTCTTTGAACGGAATGGTTTCTTTGATTTTGCTGACGACGAGCTCGACATCGGCTTCACTCGCTTCGGCATGGGTGACATAGCAGACCTGCGATTCGGGATCGATGACGCGTTCTTTGATGACTTCGACCATGCGGAGCAAGGCGTTCCGACGGCCTTTCATCTTCTCATAGGCATAGTTGATGCCTTTGGCATCACTGATGAGCATCGGTTTGACGCCGAAGATGTTGCCGAAAAAGGCCTTGGTCGCTTTGACGCGGCCGGCGCGACGGAGATATTCAAGGGTCTCCACCGTGGCGATCTGGTTGAAGCTGAGACGGTTGGCGAAAATCCAATCATAGGTTTCTTCGAGCGATTTGCCTTCATTGCGCATATCAGCGGCTTTGAGAAGCATGAGCCCTTGACCCATTGCTGAAAGCAATGAATCCAAAACGAGCAATTTGCGGTCGGCAAATTCTTTGCTGAGTTTCTCATCCCAGAGCTTCTCCGCGACGTGGAGCGAAGCGCTTAAGCCGGAAGAGCAGGCGATATAGAGGATGTCCTCGCCCTTTTCAAGGTGGCGACGGAACACTTCTTCGAATTCCTGTTCGGTGACTTGCTGGGTGAAGATGCGATGGCCCGCACGGAGCACATCATAGTATTCGTGGACGGAGATCTCTTCCCAATCGAGATCGGCGTGGATTTCGTGTTCTTTGTTCTCTTTGTCGGTCCAAGAGACGGTCATCCGACAATAATCGATATCATGAGCGCGGCGTTCTTCCTTCGTAAGATCGCAGGTGGAATCGCCGATGATGGCAAACTTTGACATAGTGCCTCCTTAGGTGTCGTTTCACGACGCCATAACTATAAGAGATGCGCCCGCAAGGGCAATAGACAATGTTTGGCATTTGCCTATTAAGCGACATATATGCTAAAATGCCTATTATCTATGAAAGAGGATCTGCGGGTTGCCAAAACGAAGAAAGCCATCGAGGAGGCCTTTTTGGAATTGGCCAGAACCAAGGGTTACGAGAACGTCCATATCGTAGATATCGCCAAAGCGGCGATGGTCAACCGCAACACGATTTATCTCCACTACGGATCGAAGGAAGGCATCGTCCAAGAGATCGTCGAACGCGAGTTCATGACCCGCATCAGCGGATTCACCGATCCGAACAAACCACTGCCAAAAATCAAAAGCCGCAAAGACATCCACGCCTTGTTCGAAGCGATCTTTTCCATCGTCAACGACAACATCGAAATCTATCGCACCATCCTCCTCGAACCGAGTTTGAGCGGTTATATGGCGAACAATACCAAACGGATCACCGCCTTCATCCTCAAAGAGATGGAGGACATCCCCAAGAACAAAATCATCCTCGGCTTCATCACCGCCGGCGTGTATGACGTCTTATCCAAATGGATCATCTACGCGACGGGCACGCTTGAGGAAAACGTCAACTACCTGACCGACCTCACGATGTCCAATATCCGGAAGTGTTCCTATAAGCATTAAAAAACGCCGTAAAACGGCGTTTCTTTTTTTGTTATCGCTTATTGGACCAAACTTTCGAGGTCTTTGATCATCTGGATGAGATCGCGGTAGGAAGAGAGGTCTTCCGGAACGGTCGGGGCCTGATCACCAAAGGTGAGGGTGAAGCCGCCGTCGACGTCGATCTGCCACTGGGTGTGACCGATCTTCTCGGGAATGCCCATCGATTCGTCGCTGGTGAAGATCATTCCGCCATCGAGGTCATAGGCGTCGGTCTTCATCTCATAACGGAAGTCGAAGACGGTCTTGAGGGCTTTGAAGCCATCCGCGTCGAAGGTCAGCGCGAATTCGAGGCCGTGGACATCGAGGCCTTCGAGATTGGCGGCGAGATCTTCGCGGTGCTCGGCATCGGCGTAGTCGAGGATGAATTTCACGACTTCTTCGGTGGTGAAGCTGGCATAGAAGACATATTCGCCTTGGCCGTTGCCGTAGACGCTGAGCCAGGAGGAGTAATCCTCATAATGCTCATCGAGGAAGACGACAAGGCGATTGATCGCAGTGCCCACCGCATCGTAGTCGACGGTGACGCCATCGAACGGATTCTCGATGTCGCCCATCATATCCATGTAAGGCTTGAGTTCTTTTTCGATGCCTTCGGCAGTGACGAAGTATTTATCGCCGAGGAAAGTGGAAACGAGCATCTTATAATCGCCGAATCCGGCCATATCAAAGATATCTTTGACGAGATTGATAAGATTCTCGTTGGTCGGATCGAAGTAGAGGGTCTCATCTTCGACGAAGGCGCTGAAGGCGATGTTGTTGCGGGTTCTGGCGCTTCTCGACTCACCGCTCTGATAGTCCCAATGGACGGACTGGGCGGCAACGTCGACGCTCGACATCTGCGGGGCGCTGTTGCCTTGATCGTCGGCGATCGCTCTGGCGAAACGGAAATCGCCGGAAATGCCATTGACGGCAAAGTTCATGTTTTTGGTGCTGTCGGTATTCTCGATCGCGTTGTGGGTGACGCCTTCGACGTCGATGCCCAAAACATCGTCCGAAACGAGGGCGATGGAGAAAACATCGCTATTTTGGAAGGTCTTTTTGGCGCTCTTGCCGAGATCGGAGAAACCTTGTCTCTCGTCTTGTTTCTCGAGGGTGGTCGGTTCTAACTTATTGGTCTTTTCCTGGGTTTTTTCGCAAGCGAAAAGCGGCAGGGATACCATACCTAGAATCAATACGGCTTTCATTGACTTTTTCATACGAAAACCTCCTTTGACAATTCCATTATACCGCAATTGCGCGGGGGCATACAAAAAAAGCACGGCAAACCGTGCTTCTTTGATTTGGGGACTAGAGCTCCGCGAAGTACTTGATGGTGCGGACCATCTGAGAGGTGTAGGAGTTCTCGTTGTCATACCAAGCGACGACTTGGACCTGATAGAGGCCATCCGCAACCTTGGTGACCATGGTCTGGGTCGCATCGAAGAGCGAGCCGAAACGCATGCCGATGATGTCGGAGGAGACGAGCTCTTCTTCGGTATAACCGAAGGAAGCGCTGACAGCAGCCTTCATGGCCGCGTTGATCTTCTCTTTGGTGACGTCTTCGCCTTTGACGACGGCGACAAGGATCGTAGTCGATCCGGTCGGGGTCGGAACACGCTGGGCGGAGCCGATGAGTTTGCCCTTGAGTTCAGGGATGACGAGACCGATCGCTTTGGCGGCGCCGGTGCTGTTCGGGACGATGTTGGCGGCGCCGGCACGGGCTCTGCGGAGATCGCCCTTCTTGTGCGGGCCGTCGAGGATCATCTGGTCGCCGGTATAGGCGTGGACCGTGGTCATGATGCCAGAGAGGATCGGGAAATTATCGTTGAGGGTCTTGGCCATCGGGGCGAGGCAGTTGGTGGTGCAGCTGGCCGCGGAGATGACTTTGTCATCCTTGGTGAGGATGCCTTCGTTGACGGAGAAGACGACGGTCGGGAGGTCATTGCCCGCCGGAGCGGAGATGACGACCTTCTTGGCGCCAGCGTTGACGTGGGCCATGGCTTTGTCTTTCGAGGTATAGAAACCGGTGCATTCGAGAACGACGTCGACGCCGAGTTCGCCCCAAGGCAAATCGGCCGCATTCGGTTTCGCATAAATGGTGATTTCTTTGCCGTCCACGGTGATGGATCCCGGCTTCAAGACGGTTTTACCGTCTTCGGCGAGTTCGGGCTCTTTCGAAGTGACGGTGTGGCGATTCTCGCCAATCGGGCCGCAATAGCCACCCTGCGCGGTGTCATATTTGAGCAAGTGGGCGAGCATCTTCGGGCTGGTCAAATCGTTGATGGCAACGATCTCATAGCCTTCGGCGGCGAACATCTGACGGAAAGCGAGACGGCCAATGCGTCCGAATCCGTTGATGGCAACTTTTACTGACATGGTTAGTGTCCTCCTATTGATAACCGAATAGATTATACAAATCTAAGCGGTAAAGAAAAAGCATTGTCCTTCGAAAACGCGATTTACCAATTGAAATTGGTCAATCGATGGGGACAATGCCACGGAATAATTCTTCGAGGGAAACATCGAGGGCCACCGCAACCCGAGACAAAGTCTCGATGGATGGATTCCGCTTGCCCTGTTCGAGCTCGGAAACGTAACTGTGGGCCAAGCCGGCCTCAACCGACAAAGTCAGTTGACTCATCTTCCGTTGTTTGCGTAGATAAGCGATCCGCCGCCCCAATTGATGGAGCAATGTGAGTTCATTCGCCACGGGCTTCTTCATAGGTCTGATGGATCTCCCGGAATAAGTGGTTGATGTTCGATTTGCTGACGGTCGCGGCGATCTCTTGGCTCAGTAAATCGGCGAGGTCCCAAAGGGAAACATCGGGATTCTCTTTGCGAGCCG
>Ga0247610_10008371_pt1 | contig 10523 bp, 6 predicted proteins | sample 174DNAGHGhighgp2_FD_193483 | JGI IMG/M metagenome (GOLD analysis project Ga0247610, IMG submission 193483) | Sheep rumen microbial communities from Palmerston North, Manawatu-Wanganui, New Zealand - 1742 DNA GHGhigh gp2 | ecosystem: Host-associated > Mammals > Digestive system > Stomach > Rumen ... | reverse complement strand
AATTAATCCCAAAGATAGCAGGTTTTTTGCTATGCCTATACCAAAATATCGTTTTAGTAATATTGTAGAAATTATAAAAAAATATGGATGTAATTTGTGATTAGAGGTATCTAATATTGATGAAGATATCTTTGAAGATGAATTGTTGAGAAAAATATCTAGTTTTGCTCCATATATCTCTACTATTTATCTTTCTGATAAAAATAAGGCCTGAAAGTCTCGTATTATGCCTGGAGATTGAATATTAAAATTGCCAACTTTTTTGAAAAAAGTTAAAATGAATAAATATTCTCGTTATTTCTCAGTTAGATTTGATATTTGAAAGGCTGATTTAGTAGATGCTGATAAAGTTCAACTTCTTTTGAAAAAGACAGTAGCTTATTTTGATGAACATTATACTGATGTAGATGTAAATGATTAAATATTATTTAAATGATAAAATTTATAATAGATTTCTTTAAATATCCATTTGATTCAAAAAAAGAGAATAATAAGTTTTCTAAGTTTTTGACTATAATTTTAAAAGATTATCCTGCTTTTTTGTGGGTTAAACCTACTTGGCAAAGGATTGTGGTGGCTCCTCTACTTTTTTTGGCAAAGATTTTTCAAAAAAAATAGTTTTATTTTTTTATTTTGTTGTAGTTATGGATATATATACTTATTCTGAATCTGCTTGAGTACCTTTTTATGATATTGGATTTTTGGTGATTTTTGTTTTGGTGACAGTAGCTCTTTCAGTTTTTTTTCTATTTAATTTGAAAAAGCTGATTACTGGTAGAGAAGAAAAGATATTGGTAAAATTTTTTGATATGTTGGATAGTCTTTGTCTGAATGATAATCAGAAAAATGCTGTAAAGATTTTTACTGTGATTTATAATATCTGAAATAGATACTCCAGTTTTTTGTGATTTGCTGTGAAAGATACTTTGTCTCCTGCTGATAGGGATTTTGTTGAAAGTATCTTGAAGAGGTTTTTTTCCCCTTGACATTCAAATGAATTTAAAGATTTTTTGGAACAACATGATGAAGAATATAAAATTTATAAGAAAATTTCTAAAAAGATAAATTGGTGGGTATCTAGAGATGATTTCATAGTGGTACTTATTGTGTTGTTCCTATTATTAATATTTCTTTCAGTATTTTCACTTTGTGTTTTCTTTTATTTGAGATAGGTCTCCCTATTTGAATTTCTGTATAAATCTAAACGACACAAAAATATATTGACTTAATTTGTAAAATATATACAATATATATGTCTATATATTTTTTACTATATTAGTATTGTGATGAACATACCTAATTTTGTAAAAAAAGTTAATTCATGATCATTGAAAGATGTAAAAGAAAGTTTACATGTTTTGTCAGATACAGAAGATAGATATTTGTCTGATATTTTTTTGTGTAAAGAAAATATTTCAAAATGTTTGGCAGAATTATTATCTGCAGATAAATGTGAATGAGAGTGGACGGAAAGCCAAATACAAAGTAAAAAAAATTTGATTAATAATTTGAATATGAAATCAAAAGATTTGTTTGAAAAATTTTTTATGAATTATTGTTTTAATCGTTTTTCTATTGAAGAATTGAGAGCTGAAATGTGAAAATATGGTGGTAAGATGAATAAATTTGATGGTGAGTCATTGCTTAATTATTACAAAGATATGAATCTTGACTTGTCTCATATGGTCTTTGAATCTATGTGACCTAATGATATTTTGAAATTTATGAAGGATGTGAAAAGTAATCCTACTTTATTAAATTCTTTGATTAGTGATTTTTTGCAAGGAAATGTATTATCACATGTGTGAAAAGCTTTGCTTTCTCATATTGATAAATTGAAAAAATGATGAAATGAAATTTTTGAAACAGTAAAAATGACTTTGTTTAATGATGATTTGGATGAAGTAGATAAATTTTACAATAATACTATTTATAGTATAAAAAATGATACTCTGAAAATAATTTGAGATGAAATTAGTCAAAAAATAGATGCTTTACTTTTGAAAAATGATGATATATCTTTTTGAGATTTTGTGATTTTGATGTCTGTAGCTTCTACACAGGCATTTATCAAAGATTATTATATGAAATTGTTTGCCGATACATTGGTTGATTATTTAAAGGCTAACTACCACTATGATAGTACAGAGAATTGGAATAACAAATCTGTCGTAAAAAATAAATTTGAGTTTGATGATCCTGGAAAATTGGAAGTTTTGTCTAGAGAAATTATAAAAGAGATGTGATATCACGGTGATTTGTATGATTTAGAACACAAAATAGTATCTGATAATAATTCTAAAGTGGTTGATATGTGGATAAAAAAATTGTATTCAATCGTGGATTATGATGAAGCAAGGTATATTAATGATTGTTTTGTAAATGAAAGAATGAAATCTGAAGAATCTGAGGGTGAGTATGCAAATAAGTTGTACGAAAAATATCAATCTCAGTTTTATGAATTATTGGTAAATTGATTTATAAGGAGGGCAAAAGACTATTTTAGGAGAAATTTGAGTAATTTAGATTTGTCAAAAGATGAGAGAGAAGAAATAAAAATGAGCATGGAATCGCAATATCCTGAAGCAAGTAAAAAGATTTGATGGTCTATCATGTCAAATACGAAGTGGAAAAATTTAAAACAAGATTTTGTAAATAAAAATATTGATATCGTAGTATCCAATATGTGAGATATTTTGGATCAACATAAAAGTGAGATAGCAAGTTGCTCTTTTACAGATATTGTTACATTGTTTGCTGTGGCATTGTCTGTAATCCCTGATATAGATCTGAATTTTAAAGATAAACTGATTGATTTTTCAAAGGCTCGATTGTGAGATTTGTTTGAAGAAGATAAAAAGAAGCAAGATAAAATTAAATTGAATAATCAATTGAAACAAGAAAATTTAGTGAGTAAGAAAGATGAAGAAAAATTAGAAGAAAAAGCTGAAAATTCAGTGATAGAGAGAAATACTTTGCCAGAAGGTATGAATGAAGAGTTGGTGGCATATTTTTGACATGATATTGATCAGAGGTTGGATAGATATCTGAGAAATGCTGGTGGTGTGTACAAGACAATTCGATTTAAGGATTATGATGTAAATGAAGAATTTTTTGAGATTTTGGAAAATTTTGGTTTTTCTTGTATAGATGAGGAAAATTGAGATGAAGAGAATACTACTGTCTCTGTCCTTGATGAGAATAATGAAGTGGAAGAAAAAGAAGATAGTAATGAGTCTACTGAGAGTGTTAGATTAAAGGAAATTTTGAATGAGGTCGAGATGGTAGAAACGATAGAAGAAAAAGCAAATCTTTTTGTAGATGGGTTCAAATTGTATTACGATATTTTTGATGAACAAAGTTTCAGAAATTCAATGATGGAATATTGTAGAGATAATAAGGAAATATTTAATGCTATATGGTCTTTGTTAGATATGATATCCAAGTGAAAAAGAGAGATAGTAAAGACATCAAAAAGTAGAGAGTGAAAATATTTTAAGTTTAATGTGTGAAGGACTTGATATAGGATTGCTATCCAAAATCAAAAATGATCAAATAAGAGAATTATCATTGATTTTTGTGATCATGATACATATGAGTCACATTGTGATTTTTATTATAATTTTTCTATTTAGTTTTATGTAAGTTTATAATCACCATCTCGCTTTGAGTTCAAAGTCTAAATGGTAATCACCATGCCCCAATTCATTGAGTAACTATGGCTGTCTTTTCTCATAATTTGTATTCTCAGTATGCATAGTCATTTAGCCATTGGACTACTTTGCGCATTCAATAAAATTGTCCGCGATGAGTGTGTCCTGCTACTTCTAAATCAATTGGATAATTTTTTAATTTTTCTAATGAGATTGGCTGATGTGTGAGTAATATTCAGAATTTATTGTCATCATAGTTAATGTTTGATTTATCTAGATTGTCTTCTAATATAGTGTTTCATCGTGTGCTTTTGTCTATGATTCAGATGATTTGTATCCCATCTATTTCAATGCTTTCGTTTTTTAATAGTTTGATTGATGATTTTTGTGGAATATTATCAATATTTTGAGTATCTCACATGACGTCATGATTTCACATGATAGCAATGATTGGTGGATATTTATCTGAATTTAGCACCGAAAAATAGTTTGGATAGTCTATATTGGATTTGTTCATCAAGTCTCAAGCGATTAGTACGAAATTTGGTTTTTCTGTGTCGATTGCTTTTTGGATTTTTTTGATATGAAAGCTTTTGTAAATGTGATCAGTATGGATATCACTTACCAGTAATATCTTTGTATCTTGTGGTATTTTGTCTGTATCGATATCGTATGTAGTGATTTTTGTTTTTAATGAAAAGAATATTCATAATCATAAAATTAAGGTGATTAATCATGAAAAAATTCGTGGGTTGATTTTGTACCATATTCAGATAATTTGTTCACAAAATAGTGCGATAGTTAACAAAAATCATAGGACAAATAGCCATGATGAGAAGGTTCATATGATATCTAATATTTTGCTATTTCAGTGGTACATAATCGTAGAAATCATGATTATGGAAATAATGGTAGCAATAGTTATTGAGATTCGTTTTGGTGTGCCTGTATCAAATATGTGAAGAAATCTATTTATCACATAGTAAAACATACTTGTGTTTACGATGATGATACCAATATTAGCAAAAAAGAAATTCATTTTTTAGTATTATTTTGGTAAATATTTTTCGTATATATGAAAAATTTTTTGTTAAAATCAAGCAAAATTTTATTTATTTTGTTTTGATTTTTATCTATTTTTTTTTAGTATGTATGTGTTTTATGTCCTAATATATGTATTATGCATATAGTGGTATCTTTGATGATATTGTTTGTCCAGTTTTTATCTGCAAATTTTTCTCATGTGGATAATTTGGACAATAGTGAAGAATTGATATATAATGGTGTAGTATATTTTGATGATGATATGGATAGTGAAAATGTGACTGCTGATTCATCATTAGATGGTTGAGATTTGGATCAAACGGTTTCTCAAGATAATTCTGTATCTCAGATTGTGAAAAAAGATAACAATCCTCCAAAAGATAATAATATTGATAATAACAAAACTCAGACTGTTTATGAAGATAATATTGATGAGTGAAAAAATTTGGATGATGAGGAAGAAGAAATTATATTTCATGATGATTTTGATACATGATATTGGGATGAATTAGAAGAAATTTGGGATGAGTAAAAATTGATTTAAGATATCCCTTACTTTGTGAATTCACCGACATCCTCTTTTGTAAAAATGAGGATTTTTTTTATTTTATTCTTTTTCATCATCTTCGTCGTCTTCATCTATCTCTTCAAATAATTTCTCAAAATGTCTCTCTCTCTGGTTGATAGGATTGTCATTTGGAGCATTATGATTTTTGTTGGTATCTTTTTTGCTGTTTAGATATCGATATGCAAAACTTTCTGCATAATCCTCTTCTGGAGATTTCCTTGCATAGCTAGTCACAAATTCGCTTGTAAGACAATTTATTTTTCCATTATTTCGGCAAATTTCTGAGAATGCTGAAGGATTATTATCTTTGAAAAAATAAATGTAATGTCATAATTCATGTGCTAAAATCTGTTTTACATGTCTTTGATGTCTTTCAGTAGTGGTATTTGTCTCACAGTATGCTATGATCAAATTGATTTCTTTGAATGTATATTTTCATGTAGATTTATTTCTCGTCACACGGAAATCTCATTCAGTAGTTTTGCAACTTTGTTGGTATGTGACATTGATCTTTCAATTTAGTCTCTGTATGTCACTATAATCTAGAATATTTTTTGATACTAGATCTGATATAGTTTCTTGCAAGTATTTTTCTGTATCTTTGTAAAAATTATCTTTTATTTGTGATGGTAATCAACTAGTATCATGGTTGAATGTAAAATTTAGACGATTTGTAGCAGCATTGTGTGTTTGAGTTGTCTTATTTTGATTTGTATTTGTTTCTTTTTTTGTGATTGTATTGGTTTGTGCCTGTGTGGTTGTTTTTGTAGTTGTTTTTGAAGTATTTGTGGTTGTAGTGCTTTTCACTGCTCTATCTCCATTGTATAGTTCTTGTGTGACTTTTAATAAGGAAAAATATAGATAACTTTGTTGACAGTATTTATATTCATCAGTTTTATTTGTATTATTAATATTTTGTTTTAATAGATTAAATCTGTCTGTCAGTACTTGTTTTTCATTATTTGTATTGATGGTCGATCGAGCATTTGTCAATGATTTAATTTTTGTCTTAGCATCATCTATTGCATTTGTAGGACAATATTTATCTATAGCCTCTTGTATCGTGCCGTATGGAATATCGCTATTGATAGTTACATTATCAAATTTTATGATTTCTTTGATATAATCTATCACATCAAATATATTTGAATTTTTTGTAATAGTAACTCAGATTGTACTCATTGGGATCAATCATAGTAATATCGGTATAATGACTTTTAATTTTTTCATTTGTTTTGTTCGAGAATAAAATAATGGTCACCTGTACTAGTGTCTATCGACTATCGACTTATCTAATTATATCCTAAAATAAAAAAAAATGCAAATTTTCTGGCACTTTTTTTGGAAAAATGGTTGAAATTCGTATCAAATTTGTTATACTTCACAATAGTATTTTTGTAAATGTCAATATCTTATCGTAGGGAGGTGTTGCTTATTTATAAAAATGTCAAAAGACTTATTGTCTTTCTGTTTTTATATTATTTTTTATATACACATGAAAAAACTTTTTTCAGTATTGGCAATGTCTGCATTGTTATTACAGACATTTTCATCGTCTCTAGTGTATGCAAATGAGATTGATGAAATCTCTGATCAAAGTACAGAGTCACAGGTGGTTGAGGTAGTGGAGACTGCTGATGTCACTGATGTGGATGTTGAAAATGATGATTTATTTGTTGATGATGTAGATGTTGCTGCAGATTCTATTAATTCTGAGGAAACAGATGATATGAATACTGCTGGTAATACGATATCTACAGAGGTCGTTGATGATGAAGGTTCTGATATTGTTGTCGATGATTGAGAAATTGAAGAACCAGTTGACGATTTAGGTTTATCTCAACCTTCAATTGTTCCTGATTTTAGTTTGCCAGCTGTTTCAGAATGAATGAGTGAATGATTTGTTGATGAAATTGTTGAAGTTATACCTTCTGAAAAATCTGAGCAAGAATGGACTGATGTAGTGGATTGATTGTTTGTAAAAGCAGTTGATTCATTGTGAGCATTCCCTCAATGAACTAAAATGGTGGTAACACCAGTTGAGGAAGATCAGGTTTTTGATTTAGTAAATGATGCTATTAATGCAAATGTGACTAAAGTTAAGGCTGTTGATATTACATTTTGGTATGAATGAGAAGAAATTGAACCAGAGCTACCAATTAATGTAACTATTAGGGCATACAATTCTGAGCCTCAGGTAGTAGTTCACATTGATGATGAAGAAAATGTGGAAGAAATTGATGCTAATATTTATGGTAAAACTGCAAATTTTGAAGCAAATGGATTCTCTATTTATGTTATAGCTGAAATTTCTAGATTATTAGTAAATTTCTATAACGGAGAGAATGTTGTCATGTCAGGATATGTAAAATCTGCTGATGAAGTTGAAAGTTTGGTTTATGATCCAGGTGTTTGAGAATTATGAGAAAAACAAGTTTTCCTTGGATGGACTACAGATGAAAATTATACTAGTGACACAGAATGAATGACTATCGAACAAGTTCAGACTGATCTAGAATGAAGATTTCCTCTTTCTACTAATGGAGAACTAAACTTATATGCTATGGTATTTACAAATTATACAGTTAAATATCAAGGTATAGAGTGAATAGTAGTGCATACTGAAGAGGTTTTGTTTAAAGGAGATAATTGAGATGAAGTACCATATAAATTAAATTATATATATGAGACAAATGATCCTGAAACAAATTTTCAATGATGGATTTATAATTGAACAACTTATTCTAATTTAGATAATATAGATATTACTGGAGATGTATCTTTGTTGGCTGATGTACCTAGTGGTCATTGGTTAGTTTTTGATGAAAATTGAAAAGGTGCAAAATATAATGCTCCACAATTCGTTAAAAATTGAACAACGACAGTAAGACCATGTAATGATAGTGAGATGATAAGAAATTGATATACTTTCTGATGATGGTATACTGATAAAGATTGTACTGATGGTAATGAATTTACTTTTGGTAATGCAATAGATAAATATACAACAATATATGCAAAATGGATTGCTGCGGAAACTGCAAATTATACAATTTTGATTTGGAAACAAAATGTTGATGGTGATTGATATGATTTTGTGGATTCAATTATTGAAAATGGAAATGTTAATTCCTATATTGATGTATCATCTGCATTATCTAAAGATTATCAATGATTCCATTTGTGAAATTATGAAACAGGTAAGCAGATAATGCCTGAATGAAATGTTGTTGCAAATGTATATTATGATAGAAACGAGATTACTTTTAATTTCTATATTTATGGTAATACTGAATGATATATATTGTCCAATAGTAAAAATAGTGGTAATCGATACATTCCAGATTGAAATTGATGATATGTTCAGGTTTATTTATATAGAGATAGTAATAAATGGTACAGAGATAGAGAATGTGTTAATCAAGGATTGTTTAGTTGTAGAAAGTATGCTTATTCTAATGAGTATGTAGGTGATATTTATACAAAAACAAGTAATTCTTCTTGGAGTTTACATGAAACTATGGTATGATTATATGGTCAGACATTAGTTCAAAATAATTATACTTGGCCTGCTGAATATGATTGGTATGGTGGACATGATAATTATGGAAATGTAAATGGAACTCGCACAACATTTCTTGATGCCTTTATTATACCAAATGGATCTAATTCTGAAAATTTTTATGGAAGAAAAGCAGAATCTTGAACTAAAAAAGTAGAATTTTATAAGCAAAATGCAGGTAAGACTTGATATGATTTAGATATGACTGTTAATACTGCTGGTAATTGATCTTTTAATATTTCTGATAAATATAATTGATTTTTTGCACATCATTATAATAATGGATCAGATCATCAGTTAGGAGAAAAAGATAGTAATGGTTATTATGCTACAGAAGTAAGTTATAATAACACACTTAAGATATACTTTAATCGTTTAGATTATAAAATTAATTTTTATGATGGAGCTTATGTAGATGGTAATTGAAATCCTTTAAAAGATCAGGCTAATCTTGGTCAATTACATGCAGAAGATAATGTTTCTTATTGATGGAATATTTCAAATTATAACACATATACCCCATCCTCAAATCCAGATGGTTTTGTGTTTGAGTGATGGTTTATTGATGATGCTTGTACACAGGCTTATACATTTACGACTATGCCAGAATGATGATTGACAGTTTATGCTAAGTGGAGAGAAATTCAGTATCGTGTATTTTTACATCCAAATGCATGAACAGATGAGACTCTTGATTGGGGATCAACATGACAGCAAATGAATTTCCGTGTAAGTTTTGGAAAAAAGGTTTCAACACCAACTTGATTGAGATCTGGTTATGATTTTGTAGGTTGGTATCAAGATGAAAAATTTACAAAAATGTTTAATGCTGATGCCTTTGTTTTGAATGAAACTACTGTAACATCAGCATATGATAAGACTACTGATTTTACGGATCCTATGGATAAATGGTGAAATGGTGCTACAAGTAATAATGATGTTGATCGTTTCCGAATTACTAAGAAATTAGATCTTTATGCAAAATGGAGTAAAAAATTAGATGGAGCAAGTGGTGTTGTTTTGTTGTATGATGCTACTCCATGAACATTAAATTGATCAGATAATAAATTATATATAGATTGAGCTGAAGCTTCAGTATTATCTGCTCCTACAGCTCCAAATTGACAACAATTTAAGTATTGGATAGTTAATAAATGGAATTGAACTGCATATGTAACTACTGATACTATAGTATATCCTGGAGAAACATTTACAATCAATTCTGATTGGGCTGAAGTTGAAGATGTTGATTGTGAAGATGCGGGTCAAACTGGTTGTAAAAAATATACTATTAAATTAGTTGCAAGCTATGATACTATTTGAGAGCCAGAAACAACAACTATTGAATATTATGATTGAGAGGAATTAAAATCATCTCAAACAGTCAATGTTAATGAGGAATTTACATTTGCAGAGGCTTTGACAAAAGAGTGAAATGAATTCCTTGGATGGACTGATTGAACTAATATATATGAATGATGATCTACAGGTTATGCCGCTGATAATGAATGAATTGAGCCGTGAAAAGCTAACATATTAAATGCTAAGTGGAAGTGTGAAAGTGATGAGCATTTAGATGGAAATGAATGTGTAAAGAAAGCAACAAGAAGTTGTACACCAAATGAGAACTTGAGAGAATGATGGATAAATGTTGATGCACAAGTAGAAGTAGAATGGGATGCTAGTAATAACACAT
>Ga0247610_10008370_pt1 | contig 10523 bp, 6 predicted proteins | sample 174DNAGHGhighgp2_FD_193483 | JGI IMG/M metagenome (GOLD analysis project Ga0247610, IMG submission 193483) | Sheep rumen microbial communities from Palmerston North, Manawatu-Wanganui, New Zealand - 1742 DNA GHGhigh gp2 | ecosystem: Host-associated > Mammals > Digestive system > Stomach > Rumen ... | reverse complement strand
AGAATCATCATCTCGATCACTACTGCCGGAAGGACGGATATCAGATGCGGATAGAGCGTCACATAATGCAGGTCGGACATCTTGAGTGCGTAATAGAGCATCAGCCCATAGTACGCCCCGCCGATCAAGGCGGTGATAAGCGCAATCCACATGCGTCCTTGGTTGCTGAAGAAGCACAAAAAACAGAGGATGCAGCTCCAGAGCATCAGTTTGTTGCAGTAATACAGCAACTTCACCGACATGGTCGCCACTACTTCCTGCCTGCCCGTTTGTAAATCCGTTTGGGTGACATAGAAAGTAGTCTGATCCATCGAAAAACTGCGGACATAAATGATGCCCTTATCGTCTTGAAAATTGAATACCGGTCGGGTAAACAAAAAGGCCGATGCCGCGATCGCAATCACCATGTAGGCCCAACGGCGGTACATGGCTGTCAGCGTACGTTTATCTACTGTTTCACTCATAATTATTCCTAAAAACGGCTGCAAAAGTACTACAAAATTTGCAAATACGCAAGTTTTTCCATTTTTTTCTTGCGCAATTCATTTTTTTTTTGTAATTTTGCGCACTTTTTGTGTGTCGTGCGCAGGTATGCCCGTTGCGTACACACGAAAAATAATGCATATAAATAAAAATTAAATACAAAAAACTATTATGCAAAACAAAGGACTTGTTAGAATTTTGGCGGTGTGCCTTGCGTTGGTATGCGCCTTCTATCTGTCGTTCTCTTTGGTAACCAGTCATTATGACAAGAAGGCCAAAGAGTATGCGGCAGGCGATGATGCAAAAGAGTACCTCTATCTGGACTCCATTGCTGCTAAGAAAGTTTGGTTTGGTTACACGCTCAAAGAGTGCCGTGAGAAAGAGATCAATCTCGGTCTGGACTTGAAGGGCGGTATGAACGTAACGATGGAAGTGTCCGTGCCGGACATTCTTGATGCGCTCAGCGGTCACAATCAGACCCCGAACTACAAAGAGGCTTTGGCGCTTGCTAAACAGAAACAGAAATCGAGCGGTGCGGACTTCGTTACGCTCTTCATTGAGTCATTCAAAGAGATTGATCCCGAAGGCCAGTTGGCTTCTATCTTCTCGACTTTCGAGTTGAAAGACAAAGTGACCCTCACTTCGACCAACGAAGAAGTGGAGAAAGTGATCCGCGAAGAAGTGGACGGTGCAATCCAGAACTCGTTCAACGTGCTCCGTACGCGTATCGACCGTTTCGGTGTTGTTCAGCCGAATATTCAGAAATTGGCTCAACCGGGTCGTATCCTGATTGAGTTGCCGGGTATCAAAGAGCCGGAGCGTGTTCGTAAACTGCTCCAAGGTTCGGCTAACCTCGAGTTCTGGGAGACCTATGAGGCTTCCGAGTTGCTGCCGATGCTCGCGCAGATCAACCGTGAGTTTGCTGCTTCCGCTCCTGAAGCAGAAGAGACTCCGAAAGCTGCGGAAAATGACCAAATGGTAAATGACCAAATGGTAAATGACCAAATGGTAAATGACTCTGTTGAGCTCGCTGAGTTGTTAGGTGACAGCACCGCTGCTGAGGCGGATCAAGCTGCTCAAGTAGCAGAGTACAAAAAGAGCAACCCGCTCTTCGCTATCCTCAACCCGTCTATCAACCAAGCCGGTCAGGCTTATCGTGGTCCGGTCGTAGGTACCGTGCATTATACGGATACCGCGAAGGTAAACGCTATGCTCTCCTCGCAGATCGCAAAAGCCGTTCTGCCGCGTGACGCTCGTTTCTACTGGACGGTGAAGGCTATCGATGAGGCAAACGCATATTATAACCTGGTAGCGCTCAAAGCGCAGCGTGACGGTCGGGCAAGCCTCGAAGGTGACGTGATCACGGACGCGCGTGCAGACTTCTCGCAGCTGAGTGCCTATGCAAATGTATCGATGTCGATGAACGCGGAAGGTGCAAAGACCTGGCAGCGTCTGACCAAAGATAACATCGGTAAGTCGGTAGCTATCGTACTGGACGGATACGTTTATTCGTTCCCGACCGTACAGAGCGAGATCGCAGGTGGCAATAGTCAGATCACCGGTAACTTCACCGTAGAAGAGGCAAAAGACTTGGCCAATACCCTCAAGTCGGGTAAGATGCCGGCTCCTGCTCGTATCATCGAGGAGAGCGTGGTAGGTCCGTCGCTGGGTCGTGAGGCTATCCAGTCGGGTCTCTGGTCCTTCGCGCTGGGCTTCATCCTGATCCTGATCTACATGATCTTCTACTATGGTTGGATCCCGGGCCTGATTGCCGATGCTGCTTTGGTATGTAACGTCTTCCTGTTGGTGGGTATCCTCTCTTCGTTCAGCGCTGTACTGACCTTGCCGGGTATCGCAGGTATCGTGTTGACGATGGGTATGGCGGTCGATGGTAACGTGCTGATCTATGAGCGTATCCGTGAGGAGTTGCGCGCAGGTAAGGGCATGCGTAAGGCTATCGAGGACGGTTTCAAGGGGGCCATCAGCGCCATCGTGGATGCGAACGTGACTTCGTTCCTCACCGGTGCTATCTTGGCTATCTTCGGTACCGGTCCTATCAAGGGCTTCGCTGTTACCTATATGATCGGTATCATCTCCTCCTTCCTCACCGCTGTGTTCATCACACGTCTGTTGCTGGAGGACTATGCTTCGAAGGACAACGCCAAGGAACTGAGCTTCACCACCAAACTGATGAAGAACTTCCTCCAGAATATACATTTCGATTTCGTGGCTGCGCGCAAATGGGCTTACTGCCTGTCGGGCGCATTGGTGATCTTCGCTATTCTGGGTCTGGAGCCGCATATCTTCGGTAAACTGAACCTCGGTATTGATTTCTCAGGAGGACGTAACTATGTTGTCCGTTTCGACCGGAATATCAACACCCAGGATGTACGCGAGAGCCTTGATAAGACTTTCAGCGCTACGCTCGAGGACGGCGAACTCTTCTCGCTGAATGTGATCACCTACGGTAACGACGCCAACCAGGTACGTATCTCCACCAACTATCGTATCCACGAGGATAATGCTGAGGCTGACGAGGCGATCGAGGCACTGCTCTACGAGGGCTGCAAGCCGTTCTTGGGTGAGAATATCACCTTCGATGACTTCCGTTCGACTGACTCGAATGCCGAGGTAGGTATCATGTCGAGCCAGAAGGTAGGTCCGGCGATTGCAGACGATATCAAGACCAGTGCCGTTTGGGCTATCTTTGCTGCACTGATCGTGATCTTCCTCTATATCCTGCTCCGCTTCCGTAACTTCGCTTACTCGGTTGGTGCATTGGTTGCATTGGCACACGATACCGTGATCATCCTCGGTCTGTATGCTATCCTGTGGAAGATCATGCCTTTCTCTATGGAGATCGACCAGGCCTTCATCGCTGCTATCCTGACCGTTATCGGTTACTCGATCAACGATACCGTGGTCATCTTCGACCGTATTCGTGAGTACAACGGACTCTATCCGAAGCGCGAGAAGAAAGTGAACATCAACGACGCTTTGAACAACACGCTCAGCCGTACGTTCTCGACCTCTATGAGTACGTTCGTTGTATTGCTCGCAATCTTTATCTTCGGTGGTGAGACGATCCAAGGCTTCGTATTCGCACTCCTCATGGGTGTAATCGTAGGTACCTATTCGTCTCTGTTCATCGCTTCGCCGATTGCTTATGACATTCAATTGGCACAGGCGAAACGTGCAGCCAAGAAAGCTGAGGCTAAGAAGTAATGGGAAGAAGACAAGGAAATTGTTGTAATTTCTGCGGTCGGTCGATGCCGGAGATGTTCTCCGCGCAGGACAACGATGTGCTGATCTGCAGTGAGTGTATCGAGCAGGGACATAAGATTCTTATGTCGCGTCCCAAAGCGCGTTCACTCAATAGCGAAGAACTGACGGTAGAGAATCTGCCGACCCCGCAGAAGATTAAGGATTTTCTGGATCAATATGTCATCGGCCAGGAGGAAGCAAAACGCTTCCTCTCGGTCGCTGTTTATAACCATTACAAACGCGTGCTTCAAGAAATCACCAACGACGATGTAGAGATCGAGAAATCCAACATCCTCTTGGTGGGTTCGACCGGAACAGGCAAGACGCTCTTGGCGCGTACAATTGCCAAGTTACTCAAGGTGCCTTTCGCCATTGGTGATGCCACTTCGCTCACCCAGGCAGGGTACGTAGGTGAGGATGTAGAGACTCTTTTAGTGCGCCTGTTGCAAGATGCTAATTACGATGTAACGAAGGCACAACGAGGCATCGTTTTTATCGATGAAATCGACAAGATTGCCCGTAAATCTGAGAATATGTCCATCACGCGTGACGTGAGCGGAGAGGGTGTTCAGCAGAGCTTGCTGAAGATGCTGGAAGGATCGGTAGTGAACGTGCCGCCTCAGGGTGGTCGTAAGCATCCGGACCAGGAGATGATCCATGTGGATACGAAAAACATCCTCTTCATCTGCGGTGGTGCTTTTGACGGTATCGAACGTAAGATCGCGCAGCGTATGCATACGCAAGTCATCGGATTTAATGCCCAGCAGGAAGCCGAACAGATTGATAAGGAGAATATACTGAAGTATATCGCGCCGCAGGATCTTAAGTCCTACGGATTGATTCCCGAGATCATCGGTCGTCTGCCGGTACTGACCTATATGCACCCGCTCAATCGTGAAGCCTTGCGTAGTATCCTCACGCAGCCCAAGAACGCCCTGACCAAGCAGTATCAGAAACTGCTGGCGATGGATAATGTGAAGTTGCTCTTTGATGAGAACGCACTCGATTATATCGTCGATAAAGCCCTGGAGTACCAACTCGGTGCGCGTGGCTTAAGAGGCTTGATGGAGACGCTGATGACCGATCTGATGTTCGAACTGCCCAATAAGAAACAGTTAGGCGAACAGCAAGTCTTCACTGTCACCAAGGATTATGCACGCCAGAAACTGGAAAAAGCCGACTATGTGCGGCTGCGAAACGCCGTATAAGGTTTCTTAGAAACCGGAGTAAACCAGTTTGAGAGACAGTCCGCTCGCGCTCTGCGCCGAGCGGATTTTTGTTGCAGAAAGGGTCTGCGCCTCTTTGACGGAAGAGATGATAGTGGTCGAAGAAGTCGTTGTAGCGGTCTGTATAGCTACCGGCACCAGACGCATGATCAATTGCTCCGGAACCTCTTCTTTGCGTATCTCTTGGGTCAGGAGCGTAGACAGGTCATAACTGTAATAATAGGTGGTGTTACCATCTGCATCCACACCGGACGTGAGGGTACCGACAAGGGCACAGGTGTCGGTCGGCACCTCGCTACCCAACAAAACACGCTCGGCGGAAGCATCCCTTACCAGCAGCATGTACGGCGCCGGTTGCAACCAGTCGTCGCTGGTGCGTTCTGCAGTCGAACCGGTGAAAACGTTTGTCACGTCCACGCGCAGTTCCGCTAAGTTTACGTACGGGCGTTTGAGGAGCGTATCGCCGTTCTCGAAGATGCTTTCTATCAGGTTCTCACGCATCGAATTCTTCAACTGTTTAACCGGTAGCGCGATGCGGGTGAAGATACCTGCCGGACCGACGATATAGTTGAAGTTAGCAGAGTCTTGCCGCAGGCTTTGCAGCAACTTATCTTTGTTCATGTACTGGATAGAATTGACCGTGCGTACCTCGGAGTTGGCGTAGAAAGCCTTCATGTCGTTCACCGTGGTATCCTTGCCGGCTTTGGCGTAGGTGAAATGGTAGTACACGCCTAAAGCAATGTCGTTGACATTGAGAATGGTGGAACTACCGAAATCCGACTCGATGAGCAAGCCCTTGAACTGCTTGTTGAACGCTTCTTGGGTGGTGAAAGAACGGATGGCTGCAAAACGACGGAAGAAATCTGAAGTGGAGTCGGTCATCAGGCGAACCATCGGCACGTAGTAACCATTGTTATCCTGGATTGAATCGCGTTTTTCGGACGCCACCACGATGCGGCGACTGCGAAGGATACTCTTCGTGCGCGAGCAATATTCATCCACAGGAATATCGGTCTTGTAGGTCTGCGTATAAGAGAGCGATGCACCGTCCATCTCATATACATTGATGGTAAGCGGAGCCAACCCGTCGCCTGTCCATGTGGAGTAATAGAAGAAGAGGGATATCGAATCGATAATCGCATTGCTCGGGTAGGCATACCCTTCCGGACAAGCCAGTTGCGTCAAGATACGTGCGCGTACGGTACCGTAACCGGTCTCTATCTCACCTAACAAGGTTGAGTCCGGCTGGGAGACGATAGCGCTACTGGTATCGATGTGCGAGCGGAGCTCAAACGTATCGGCAATTACGATGATGCTGTCGCTGTTATCCAGGATATGACTTCCGGTACTGGCGGCATCGTCCTTACATGCTGTCCAACAGCACGCAATAACAGCTAATACCCCTATGAACGCAAAGCGTTTACTCATCCTCTTTCTGGAACAAAGTCTGGTAGAATTCCCACTGGCGCTTGCATGCATCAACCACCGTCTCGGTCTCGGCGTAAGCCAGAGTCGGCTTACCCTTGGTTTCTGCATAGTTCGCCACACGTTGATTCACTTTGGGAGTTGCATAGACGATTGCATCCGAATAATCAACCGCCAGACGCATCAGTTCTTCGTAACCTACCGAGAAACCGGCAATCGAACGAACGTCCGTGTTGGTAATACCTTCGAGACGCAATTTATCTGTAAACTTCGAATGGAAAGGCTTTTGATACTCATGATCATCCAGGGCCAGCACGATCTTCGAATGCGCAAAGAAAGGTTCATCGTTGAAGGCTTTCTTCAGATATAACGGCGCTAAGGCACTCATCCAGCCGGAGCAAACAATCACATCCGGAGTCCAACGCAGTTTCTTCACCGTCTCGATCACGCCACGGGCATAGAAGATCACGCGATCGTCGTTATCCTCATACTCGACACCGTTCTCGTCCGCCACGCCTTTGCGGCGGTGGAAGAGATCGTCATTGTCAATGAAATAAATCTGAATACGAGCGGATTGAATCGATGCTACCTTGATAAGCAGCGGATGGTCCGACTCTTCGATGATCAGGTTCATGCCTGAGAGTCGAATCACTTCGTGCAACTGGTTGCGACGCTCGTTAATCTCGCCAAACTTCGGCATGAAGGTGCGTGTCTCGTAACCATGTCCCTGGAAATACTCCGGAAGCTGACGATTAAGAAGACGAATCGGATTCTCTTCTGCCAAATAAGGGCTTATCTCCTGCGAGATAAATAGGATGCGTTTCGGCTCTTTCATAGGCTTATATTATCGCTTTTCGGTGCAAAGTTACAAAAAAATTTTGATATATGCAAAAAAAGTTGTAATTTTGTACGATTTTTTAATCAAATTAGAAAAAAATGCAGATTATTACTACCAAAGCCGCGTTACAAACAGCGGTACAGCAATGTAAAAAAGAGGGAAAGACGATCGGTTTGGTACCGACCATGGGCGCCCTTCATCAGGGGCACGCTTCGCTTGTGAAACGCGCCGTAGCAGATAACGACATTTGTGTCGTTTCGGTTTTTGTCAATCCGACGCAATTTAACAACAAAGAGGATCTGGCGAAATACCCGCGTAATATTGAGCGCGATGCCGAGTTGCTCAGTTCGATCGGTGCGCATTATGTGTTTGCGCCTACTCCGGAGGAGATGTATTCGGCAGAAGAGATGAATACCACCTTTGCATTTGATTTTGCCGGATTGGACAAGGTGATGGAAGGCAAGATGCGTCCGGGCCATTTCAATGGTGTCGTACAAGTGGTAAGCCGTCTGTTCTATCTGGCACAACCGGATAAAGCCTATTTCGGCGAGAAAGACTTCCAGCAACTCGCTATCATCCATCATATGGTAGAACGCAGTTCGATGGCGGGAACTTTTGGCAATCTGCAAATTATCGATTGTCCGATCGTGCGTGAGGAATCGGGTTTGGCTTTGTCCAGTCGCAACGAACGTCTTTCGGCTGATGAAAAACAAACTGCTTTAGCCATCTCCAAAACGCTTTTTGAGTCGTTGAAATGGGCAAAAGAAGCAGGTGCGACGGTTGCAGGTGTACAGCAAAGAGTGATCGATGCCATCAACGCGGTTGAGGGGCTGGAAGTGGAGTACTACGAGATCGTGGATCAAACGACTTTGCTCCCTACCGATACTTTTGACCATGCGATCGGTTGTGTCACCGTTTATTGCGGTCCGGTACGTTTGATTGACAATATCAAGTATTAATGCGCATTATCTGCGATAGATATATTCCTTTTGTGGCTGAGGCTGTTCGAAAAGAATGGCCTCATGTCGATATTTGCCCGTTGAAACCGGAGAAAATCGATGCTAAAGCGATATGGGATGCGGATGTACTCCTCGTGCGAACCCGAACGAAGGTCAATGAGACTTTATTGAGGGGATCAAAGGTGCAATTGGTCTGCACGGCTACCATCGGTTTTGATCATATCGATACGGCTTATTGCGAATCGCGCGGTATCCGTTGGATGTCCTGTCCTGGCTGTAACGCACAGGCGGTATGCGATTATATCGAAGAGGTGTTGAATGAAATTACCAATGACCAATTACCAATGACCAATACGCCGACTATCGGCGTAGTCGGAGTCGGTCATGTAGGATCTTTAGTGGCGAAGATGGCAGAGCGAAAAGGAATGAAGGTATTATTGAATGACCCGCCGAAAGGGATAGGTGTTTCGCTCGATTTCATCGCACAAAATAGCGATATTATTACTTTCCATGTACCGCTCGATAAGACCACTTATCATCTGTGCAATGAGGCGTTTCTTTATAAATGCAAACCCGGTGCGCTCATTATCAATGCAGCTCGCGGGGGAGTGGTAGATGAAGAGGCGTTGCTACAAAGCGGACATCCTTATATCTTGGATACATGGGAAGGCGAACCGGCTATTAGTACGGAGGTGTTGCAAAAAGCAGCCTTAGCCTCTATGCATATCGCCGGATATAGTGTAGAAGGGAAGCGTAACGCCTCGCAGATGTGTCTCGATCAAATCGCGGAAAGTTTCGGGTTGAAGCGAATCGATATCTCGACAGCCCGAGACCCGGAAATCTCGAAAGAAAAGGGAGATTCAGCTCCCGGCTGGATCTCCCGAATCTCTGCTTCTCTCAAAGCGAATCCTACTGCTTTTGAGGTGCTGCGCAAATCGTATCGACTGCGCGAAGGATAGGTTCGATAGAGGGAGCTTCGCCTACGGCTTCGATCATCCACTGTTTCGGAGTCAGACGACCTAAACGATAGATGCGCATATATTCTTGCGCAAACTCCATTTGGTTCTTGCATTTTGCCAAATGCTCCTCTAACTGGTACTGCACGATATGTCCGAGCGGGTAGTTCGGTAAGTACATCGGTGCGTTCACCATATGGCTGTAGACGGCCAAGAGGATACAATCGTGTTCGCCTAAAACGGGTTCGTAGTATTGATTCCAAATCTCTTTAGCAATCTGTTGGGTCGCCTCACAGAGTTCTTTGGCGGTGGCCTTCGGATGCGCGTAGATCCATTTCCACATTGCCATATCGACGAGACTCACGCCCATGATCTCGTACATCGACCAGAACTGATCCAACACTTCGTTCGGATCATTGATGCCGTTGCCCATTTGAGCGCCCGGAAGGAGTTGTAAATCGCGGTGTTGCCAGAGGAAAGCGGACGCTTCGGTGTAGGCGGTGTTGGGTACGCCGGAGAGCATGTAGTGGTCGATGAAGTACATATCGAGCACTTGTTCTACGCAATGACCGAACTCATGGACGGCGATGTTGTAGCCTTTGTAATCCATGCCATTGGCGGGGATGCGGGTGCGGAGGCGCGCCTCTTCTTTACGACCCAGACAAGGCCATGCGTGACCCGAACCGCGTGCGGGTTCCACTACGATGTGATGCGCGATAGCGCGGGCGTCCTCTGAGTAGAAGCCCATTTGTTGCAGCAGACGCGGCATGTCGGCAGCAAAAGCATTGGCATCGGGATAGAGTTGGCGTGTTTGGGAAGATAGTTCGTCTTCGTTAAGGGCGGCACGTGCTTTGAAGCCATCGTACCAGATATCGTAGGGACGCAGGTCGCGACCTAAACGCTCACGAATGATGGCGGCTACTTGGGCTACTTGCTCGGAACCTACCAAAGCCCGGAAGAGACTGTCGAGTTCAGCAGCCGGAATCTCTACACCGCCTTCGAAATTGCGAATAATACCCGTCGGCATCGAGGGACAATAGGCGTCTTCGGCAAAATAGGCGTGGGCGATATCGAGGATCTTCTGATAGCGGGTATAGGGCTCATTCTCTTCGATTTCATCGGAGAAAGGCTGCCAGATGAAGTCCTGATTATTGATGGCTTTTTGCGGAATGGTTTGTGCGACAATCCGTTGCATGACCTGATAAATCATTTCCTGTTTCTCCTGACCGTTCTCGGCGCCATAGAGGGCTTTGAGTTCGTCGCGAAGGTTCCAGTGGCTAAGCAGTATTTTGTCCTGCTCCCAAAGTTGGCGACCGTCTTCCGTGCGGAGGTTGCCCATGTAGATGTTGTAGTCGGCAATATAGTTCTCCGC
>Ga0247610_10008369_pt1 | contig 10524 bp, 4 predicted proteins | sample 174DNAGHGhighgp2_FD_193483 | JGI IMG/M metagenome (GOLD analysis project Ga0247610, IMG submission 193483) | Sheep rumen microbial communities from Palmerston North, Manawatu-Wanganui, New Zealand - 1742 DNA GHGhigh gp2 | ecosystem: Host-associated > Mammals > Digestive system > Stomach > Rumen ... | reverse complement strand
TAGAATAAGGTTGGAGTATATAAAACGTCAACAGATTCCAATACTTACGCGGCGTACACGAAAACAACGTTTGGATATAACGATGTTAATGACGGTGATGCAATCGTAATTTATTACGCTCCGTATCAGTATAAAGTTAATTACGATAAAAACAGTCAGTATGCGTCCGATACATACAACGAGGCTGGCGGATATTATGAAATGGAAAATGCAATGAGCGTTAATCCTCTCGCGGTACAAAATGTCAATTATCCAACTCAAGATAATAAGTATCGTGACCCAGCAGCAACATTTGACGGCTGGCGCCTTAAGAATAATGAAACCAACAAGTGGTACGGTTATTCAACCGCCGGTAATGCTGCAACGCTCGGCTGGTATACAGAGCCGGCTGAATATGCTGTTATACCAAACAAAGGTGCCATAAACATCAATAAGCGTTGGGGTAGTGTTACGCTTTATGCTCAGTGGAAAGAGATTGCCGGTACAGGTATTAAGGTTTATTACTCTTATCAGGACAATCCTTTCACACATAATATTACCGGAGTTACCGGTGAGATGAGAGAACAGGTTATTACGGCCGATAGCAGAACGCTTCTTGAAAATCAGTTCAAGAGAAGCGGATACGACTTTAACGGCTGGAAGGTTGCGCTGGTCGCAGTTGACGATAACGGTAATGCCGTGTATACCAATAATCTTGGCAATCTCACGACCGCAACAAGTGGCAATCTTGCGTTGACAAAGAACGGTAATAACATTTATACTCAGGCAACTTCGGCTGCTTTACAGAACATAAACATCGACACGGAAGATGAAGATGGTGGTTCGGTTGACGAATCCGGTCTTCGTTGGGTCGGTAAGTACAATAAAGCGTTAGCAAACGGAAGAAATGTAATGTATTCACAGGTTACCGGCGTTCGTTCGACATTTGTTTCGCCTAATCACTCAATCCTTAATATAAATGACGGAATCGTGAATACTAATTTCACGACCTCAGCTAACTGGATGAACGAAGCTTATGTTACGACAGTTGGAAAAAACACTGATGGTGTTTATACTCTGTCTTCGGATACAATTACCAATTTTGACGGTATTCAGAGATTTAATACCGCTTTGGGTTCTGCTTCTGGTACATTCAAATATGTCATCGTTTGTTATGCTCAGTGGAAGCCTGCGCCTTATGACCTTCTTATAAGGTTTGTTGATGAGGACGGAAATCCGGCGTTTACAAATGAGAGAAACATTAAGGCTTCAATGACTGTCGATTGGACCTATATGGGTGACACTCCGGTAACAATTGGCAGTAAAACGTATAATAGCGGCAGCTTAGTTTACAGGAAGGTAGTTAACGAGACAGTTTCTTCGAGCAGTGGATATTTCTTTAATCACGCTCAATATAAGTTCGATACAAGCAAAATCGGAAATCTTGCCGGTACGCCTGAAGGAGACGCCTTTATTGACAACTGCGTTCTTTCTATACATCCTAACTCAAACAATCAGACGTTAATTGCGTTGTATTTGGAAAATACTCCCGGTTCCGGAGTTTATAAAAATGTAAGCGTTATGGCTGAATACGACAACGGACCTAAAGCTGTTAGCTCGTTAAACGGTAGCGCAATCGGAGAGATTTTTACAAACGATGCAAGCGATAAATGGAACCAGTGGAGAACAGAGGTTGTCGGCGACAGGGAAGTAGTTGTCAGACTTTATCGCAACTATAATGTAAAATACGATTTACAGAATGGTGCTCTGTCGACTATGGGCTACGATACGCAGCGTTATGATTTAAACTTCAAACTTTATGCGGATACTTCAGGAGTTGTTCAAGACGTTCAAGCAAGAGATAATTCAGAAATTTCTGTTGATATTTGGAGAGTGTATAAGCTCGATGCAAATGAAAACAAGCTTTACCTCGGACACGACCGTAGCGATAACTTCGGTTGGTTCACCGCCGATAACATCTCCGATTATTTTGAGCTTCCTAAGGGTGCTCAATTCGGTCCCGCAACCGATTTCCCTGACAGTTATACGTTTGAAGAGCTTGTTAAAATCAGAGATACAATAATCTTTGAGGCACAGTATCAGAAGACGGTTAATGTCATAGTTGAAGATGAGAATGGTAATCTTGCGTACGGAGCAAACGCCTGGATTTCGTATCTTAAGGCTGTTCCATCGGTAACAGATACTGAATTTGTTACAGATTACTCAAAGCAGATGATAAACGCTTCTGCAAAGTATTTCAATGTAGCTTCAGAACGCTTCAGCGCTTATGATTATCTTGCTCGTGTACAGTTGTCAAATGACAACATAGCGAACGGTTCTGACTTCACAAATATGTATTTCACATATAATTCGGTAACAGGTGTATCGACATCTCCATCTCAAACTTATGAGACCAAAACGAGAATGCCTTCCAATCCGAAGTGGAGTCATTATAGTATCAAGCTCGTTAATAACGCAACTTCAACTGATGACACCAAATACTTCTCAACCTATGGCGTAGGCGATTACGTAATCATCACTCTTTATGATGATTTCTATCAGATTGCTTATGACGCTAACGGCGGAACCGGTACAATGGCTAATCAAAAAGCGTTGTCCGGCGAGGATATTCAGCTCAGAGCTAACGCTTTCACAAGAAGCGGATACAAATACCGTTTCTGGTATGCGTCTTACGTTGACAGTTCAAACACTACGCTTTGGTACGGATACAATTCAAGTAATGAACTTGGATGGTATAACGGAAGCACAGTTGTAAAGAAATATGTTTTCCACGACCAGGATGTTGTTAATTTCACGTTGAGTAAAGTTACGGTAATTATGCACGCACAGTGGGCAAAAGATTTCACTGTAACGTATTTTGACGGTGATACTAACAACTATGCGTTTACGTCTTGGCTTAATTCAGTTTCGTATAAGCGTGCGAACGTATCAGGAAACTACACTATAAGTGCAGAGAATATAAGTCCGAGTACAACGTATTATCCGCAGAGTCTTGTTGAAGACGAAAATCTTGTTGTTGTAAACTCCAATAACTTTGCAGCGTTCAGCAACAACCGCAACGGTACTCTCACTTCTAATAACACGTTGTTCAGATTCAGATATAATGCGGATACCGGTTTGTCCGAATCGCCTTATCATAAGTCGAACACAGGTTACGATTACGGAGCTCTTACTCCGTTCAATCCGAACGGTATGTCGCCTGTCGACAATCAGACGTGGAATGCATACAAGCTCATAGTTCGTGACGCATCGCATCTGGATATCAGACTGTATCAGATTAAATATACAGTTAATTATGACGGAAACGGTGCAAGCGGAGATATGGACTCTGACACTGCACTTCCTAATACCGATTATACCATTAAGAATAATGCGTTTTATGAGACGTACACAGCTCAGGCCGGAATAAATATCGGTCAAGACTTGAGCGCTCAGTTTATCGGCTATCGACTCAGAGACGACAATACCAACCTTTGGTACGGCTATTCGAGTTACACCGACGACTCAACGCTTGGCTGGTACGAAAGCCCTGCTAAATACTACTTATATAACGGCGGAGATGCTCTTAATCTCAATAAGTGGGACAGCGGTTCTGTAACGCTCGTTGCACAGTGGTTCATACCGCTCAGAATCGATTATGTGTATGCCGATACAAACGAACCTGTATTTAGCGGTCCTAATAATTCGCAGTACAGCGCGGCTTTTGATAAATGGAGCACAGGTGTCAGACTGTACTATATTAACAATAGCGGTAATACACAAAATGTTGTTTATCCTATAAGCTGGGACAACAGTACGGTTTATGTTCTGAATAACACTCAAATTATAAGAAACGGTGCTGTAACAAACATCGAAGGTGTCGTTTCTGACATTAACACTAAGTTGCTGGTTATGATTGCAAAAGACCCGAGCACAGGGGCTACGTCCGCTGTGGCAAACAGAGACCAGTGCACTCCTGTATATTACAATAGAGCAGACGGACTTAATAATCAGCAATTAACAGAACATACTTTTACCAAGAATGAGTATTTCGAAAAGGCGGAGTTCAAGATTTTGTCTCCTGCGGAACTTCTTGTTAAGATTACGCCCAAGAGATACACAATCAATTATGTTTCGGCTACACCTGACGATACATACGGAACTATGGCTCCCGATACTAACCGTTACGGACTTCCGTATTCATTGAGAACTAACGATTTCTATAAAACTTACGACTCGTATTTCAGATGCTGGTACATCCACGATGACGATACGAATCTTTGGTACGGTTATTCTACCGCCGGCGATGCTTCTACTCTCGGCTGGTACGCTAACCCTGCAAGATATTATGAGGCAAAAGAAAACGAATCGTTCAACTTTGATAAGGTAACAGGTTCGTACACTTGCTATGCTCAGTGGAAGACTCCGTTTATTGTTTCGTATGTAAAAGAGGTTCTCAACACAGAGACAAACGAGATGGAAGATGTTGCTGCATTTGAAAGTAGATATCAGACATACGTTTACGGACGCGGTTTCTGGCGTAACAACGCGTATTACAATTTCTCGGATAATTCGGTTGCTACTTACTTTGATGTAAACGCAAACGGTTCGTACAACCGCTTCCTGAGCTCGCCGATAAATGCTTCGGAGGTTGACGGATACGGTATATTCGGTAAAACATATAATTACGAAGCCAGAATCGGTAAAACAGCTTCAACGCCATATAACGGCGGTATCACAGCGTTCCCGTTCCAATACAATACCAATACGGGTATAGCGGCTAAGTCAGGCGTAAACTACGATACATTGACCGTATTCGCGTCAAACGTAGCACCGACAGGATTCTACGCATACAAGGTTTCAATCCTTTCGCCTAACGAGATAAAGATAAAACTTTATACTAAGGACGAGGTTGTTGACCACTATATCGTAAATTACGATAAGAATGCAGAAGATGCTTTCGGAACTATGGCTTCAACGAAGCAGTACAGAGATGAGCCGTTCAACCTTTCCAACAACCTGTTTACCAGAGCAGATTACGCCTTCAAGGGCTGGTATTTGAGAGATGATATAACAGGTAAGTGGTACGGTAAGGATGCTCACGGCGACTTAGGATGGTATGACACACCCGTCGAATGCTATCTCTTCGCAAATCAGCAGAGCTGTACTCTTCCGATGGGCGAGATTCCGATTCCGAACACTTCAGTTACGTTCTATGCTCAGTGGAGAGCAAACTTCAGAGTTCATTTCCTTGATGAGAACGGTAATGAAGCTTTCACAAGCTGGAACTCAGCGGTAAGATATGAAACAAAGACCACAGCAGGTCTTGTTCATAGCACTGCTGCTAACAACGAATACTACCCGAGCGCGGCTGATGTAGCTCTTGGCAGAACATTTACCGGTTATGTAGTATTTGGTCCTACCGCCGATGCAGATATCAACCTTTCTAATTCCGGTGATTACAACAGAGTGTTCTTTGAATACAACTCTGAAACCGGTATCAGTATGAATGCTTCACAGGTTTACGATGAGGAAATTGACCTGCTCGGATGTGTACGTTGGGGTTCATATTCAGTGTCTATAAACGAGCTCACAAACGATATTTACATTACGCTTTATCCGATTCACAGAGAATTGAGTGTTGTATATTATCAGCCGAACGCAAACTATTCCTGCGATACGACTATAATCGCTTCGTTTAAGGTTACTAATCCTACCGAACTTAAGTACAATCCCGATGACGGTATGGCGACATTAAGAGTAAATCTTACAGGACATTACAAGAGAGCTCAGCAGAACAATGTATGGACTGTTGACCTTGGAACCCAGTCAAAAGACTTTGTAATTCCTGCAAGAAAGTCACAGAACGTTTACTTTAAATATGTAATGCCGAGCGCAGAGTGCAATCAGATTATAATTACTGCTGATATTCTTTACGGCGGCGAGGTAATCGGAACGTATCACGTGACGACAAACGACGGTTCGTCCGGATTCACAACACAAATTGTAGATAAGGATGAACATCAGATTGCACGTTACACCTACAGTGACAAAGCTCCTGACGGCTACGGTTACAGAACAACCGAAAGTCTTAAAAATAGTACCAACGTGTTCTATACCGGTAACAATGCAAGTAAGTGGGATGAATATGTGTATACCGGAAACGGCAATTACGAAAAGAAAACCTACTATGCAGTTCTCAGGGTTGATACAGGTCTCACAAGACCTAATCAGAACGCTCCTGTTTGGTGGTATGATGATGCGAGAAATCAGGATACTGATTCTCTCGGAAATATCATCAAGAGATATACGGTACTTCGTTCCGGTTACGGTATCGATACGCACTTCGCATCCAGATTTGGTACATCAAGTGCGGTTGCTTCTGCAACGGGCGGAACACAGTGTACTAATGTGAACGCTCTTGTTCAGGCTCAGTTCGGTAATGTTTACTTTGCCGAAAACGATTTCGGAAGATTGTCAATACCCGAAAATATGTTTATTGAAGAGAAAAACTCGCTTTACACTTACGATTCACCTTACACGAAGAGCAAAACTGCGACCTCAGACCAAATCAGAGCTTCACACTTCTATAACGGAAGTGTTGGTAGTTGGCTGAAGAGGGGAAATATTACGGCTGAACAGTTTAATTATGCAAACCGCTCATATTTCTTCGATTACAACCACTTCACACCTGTTTGGGTAAGAGACGGTGATTATCCGGTTAAGGTTGTTGCAACTGACTGCTGGACACCCGCAGGAATGCTTACCGCATCCAACGTAATTGATACTTGCAGCATTAACGGCAGCTTGTATTCAGATTACTACTGGGTACACGGTGATGCAGTAAACAATTAAGAAGTTAAGTTAAATCATTCCTAACATTTGACATACTTCCTCCCTATAGGCCCTACTCCCTGATAACAGGGGGTAGGGCTTATTTTCTTTTTTAATGGACGGTGACTTTGTAAAAAAAATGTACGTCCGCCAAGTGATTCTCGGCTTGTTACATCGTATATTTAAGTTTAAATGAAAGGTGAATCCGTGAAAAAAAGTTGACATTGAAATTTGAAAATAAATGTGCTAAAATAATTACAACCAAAGTTGTGTCTACTTTGATATTGGAACAAATGAGTCGTGCGCTGAACCTCGCACGGCTTGTTTGTTTATGTTGCACAACTCGACTTGACAAAATTTAGTTATTGTGGTATATTTATATCATAAGGTAAACAAAAATAAATACGAAAGTACGCGAGTACGAATATATGCTGATATTGAGCGCGAGGTGCACCGATATCGGCTTTTTTATTTGCCTTAAATTTGAAAGAAAGGATGTGTTTCCGGTGAACAGGCTTGAAAATAAGCAGAGAAAAATGTTAAAAACGGTTTTTGTGTGCTTGATTGTGGCTGCGCTTTTGTCGGCTATGGCAACTATGGCTTTTGCAAATGGCGTAACTGTCACTTGGGGTGGAGGAGATTTGACCCCCAATGCTCACAACATTCTTAACACTCCGGCGTTAAAACAAATTATGAATATTATTACAACGCTTGTTAATCCTGTTGCTTCGGTTGTTGTTGGACTTTGTATATTCGGAATTATATTCTCAAGCAATTCAAGACAGTCAGAAACCCTGCTGAATTCGATAAAGAGTGTGGTTATTGCATTTTTCTTAATTAACGGTATAAAAATGTTTCTTTACTTTGCTTTGTGGGCGTCCGGTGCCGGAACTCACGTCTACACTTTCAGCTAACGCCCAGATGGGCTTTAATCTTGGTGTTTACACGCTTCTGTGTTTACATAATAAATTTCGTGGAAAGGAGGAAGCTTTATGACCAAGGTTCTTAATAACAAGGCATCTATTGCCAAGGTTATTTGTTTGATGGTTGTTGCAGGCCTTATGGCTACTCTTGCAACGATGGCTTTTGCTGATGGTTCAGCAGATATTATCGCCGCTGTTAAGAAGGTTTGTGTTGATATTGGTGGAATTATGACAGCTATAATCAATCCTATCTGTGCGGTTATTATAGGTATCTGCATAATCCGCTTAATTTTTGGCGCTAATTCGAAGAGTGCTGATTCTTCAATCCAGTGGATTAAGAGAGTAGTTATCGGCTTTGTTTGCTTCAATTTGATAGGCTTGTTCCTTCAGTACGGAACTTCTCTTATGACCAGCGTTGGCGGACAGTCTAAATGGAGCTAACTGGCATTCGGCTATATAGCCTAAACTTTTATTGCCTGCTCGCTTCACGTGAGCAGGCAATTTTTACTTAATTTTGAAAGAGAGGAGGTAAATATATGATAGCTTCATTATTGGTTTCTTTATTAATAACGTTTTTATATCCGTTTGCTTACAGTGTGGTTGCGGCCGTCATTAATGCTTTGTTTGATATTTTCACAAAACCGTTTAATTTTAATGCGACTGGCAATAAAAACTGGTTTGCAATATTGCTTAGCCCGGATTTAATAAATGTTATTATAAAAATAATGATAAGTGCCGGAGTTGTTTTGGCGATATTTATTCTTGCTTACAATCTATTTAAACTTTTCTTTGCGGGAATAAGCAAGAGGGCTGAATCGCCAATATCGCTATGTTTCAGGGCCTTATTAGCTATATTTTTATGCTATTGGATTGTAGATATTGTTTATTATGTGGTATTTCCTATGTTCCAATGGTTTTTAGATATGGTAAAAAACATTACGGTAAGCGGTGCAACATCAGGCTTTGATGCGATAAAGGAATTGTTCAGTTGGAACCCTGCTGGTCCCGACAACGGAGATATTTTTCAAGAGGCGGCGGATAAGTTTGGGTTTGTGATTGCGGGAAATACTCTCAGAGAAATTGCTCTTCCAATACTTCTTTTAATATTTACTATAAAAGCAATGATTTCGATGTTTAAACTCGTTACGGAGATGGCGGAAAGATATTTGCTTGTCAATGTTTTGGCAATTTCCGGTCCACTCGTTGCTCCAACCATTATTTCAAACAGCACTATGGAAATATTCGTTTCTTGGACGAGAATGATGATAGCAAATTCTCTCGTTCTTGTCTTTAATGCTCTTGGTATGATAATGATACAAGCCGGATTCATCTCGTTAGGCGTAGGTTTGTCGAGTTCTGGATTTATAAATGGAATCACGTATATGATATTATTCTCGGCTTTAATAAAGGTAGTACAGAAATTCGACGTCTATCTTGCACAGCTCGCATTTAAGATTCAAGCTATAGGCGATGGCGGACGCGGAAAGAGCGCTCTTGGAATTCTTATGATGGGCGCTTCACTCGCCGGAAGAGGAAGCAAGTGGGCTAACAGAGTTGCGGACGCCGGAGGACTCGCAGCGTACACTAAGGCAAATATTGGTGGCCTTTTTGGATTGTTCGGTGGTCGCTTAGGAAACGATACTTCGTTTAAGTTATCTGAAGAAAAAATGATAAACGAAGGCATACTTTATGGTATTAAAAAAAGCGTTGGTATGGAGGCTGCGGCCGGAAGCGAGCGTGTTGTAGATTTAACAGAAAAAATGCACAGCGACCCACAGTGGCAAGAAATCGCTGCGAGGGGCGCTGCTGACAAACAAAGAGCTAAAAACGCGATAGATTCCAATCCTGATGTTCAGGCAGAAAAGATGGCCGGAATGGGTATTAGTGATAAACTTAAGCTACAATATGGCGATAGCCCGGAAGGTATGGAAAACGCGGAAAAATTCAAGCTTCAAGGCGACAAAACGACTGCGCGCTATTTAAATTCCGAAAGCGGTATCCTTGCTCAGCGTGATGTGAAAAAAGCAAAGGACGACATCGGAGGACTTGACCGGCTTGAAAATGCAGTCGACGCTTATGACGAACAGCCCGATGTTGCTCACGGATATGCTGTTCTGGAAGCATATCGTAACGCGAACCCTGATAAGGTTGGTACCGTGATGGACGAAAACATCTATAAAGATATTGAAATGAGGACACTTTCAGATGCCCATACGGCGTTTAAAAACAATCCGTCAATTGCAGAAGGCGAGCGTTTCATTCGTGAATATAGGGCGGCTTCGCCTGATGCACAGTCTGCAATATCAGATAGAGAGTTTAATGAAGTTGAAGCAACGGTTCAGCGTATGAAAAATGAGGAAAATGCCGCAGAACAGGCTCGTAATGATGCTCGAGGTGGTCGTGGCAAAAAAGGCAAGGGTAGAAATAAAGGGTAATGCCTGATATAACGACTTGTTTGTTACCTTACTGGCGTAGGTGTGGATGTTTCTGCGCCTGCGCCAGTTTTAATATAACAGAGAGGAGGCGGTTAAATGGGTAAAGAGGATAGAAAGAATAACGGTTCACAGTCATCTGCTAATGGCGGTGGTTACGGTGCCAGCGGAAATAGCGGAAATAATAATCAGATAGATAACGCTACAAAAAATAAGTTCACGGCGGATAATCGAGGGACCCAGTCTGCTTCCGGAGGTGGCGGTGAGCCTGGTTTCGCGGGTCAGAAAGAACCTACAAAATACAATGGTGCCGGTACAGGTAAATCTAAACGAGCGGATAATGCAGACAAGGGTGA
>Ga0247610_10008368_pt1 | contig 10525 bp, 10 predicted proteins | sample 174DNAGHGhighgp2_FD_193483 | JGI IMG/M metagenome (GOLD analysis project Ga0247610, IMG submission 193483) | Sheep rumen microbial communities from Palmerston North, Manawatu-Wanganui, New Zealand - 1742 DNA GHGhigh gp2 | ecosystem: Host-associated > Mammals > Digestive system > Stomach > Rumen... | reverse complement strand
GTTGTCGGACTTGCAGTATTCCCGGTGTTTATCGTAGTAGTTGTAGCAGAACTTCCTGTAGTAGCAGTCTGTGTTGTTGGTTGTGCGGTTGTTGAAGTTTCTACATCAGGGCTTATACTTTCTGTATTAACTTCCGCATTACTGATATTTTCTTGCCGGTTTACTTTTTCGCAAGTCGAATTTGTTTCATTTGTTGTAATATTTTGTGATTTTTTTATTCTAATACTTTCTTTGTTGGTATTATATATCTTTTGAAACTGTGTTTTGGATTTATTAAAAGCTCCTTTTATTCCACCGGCAGTTCTGTAGCCTGTAGCGGACAATGCACCTTCAGTAGCACCGGAGCCGACTTCTTGCCATGCCTGTTCAGCTTCGGTATCGGTTTTTGCATTTATTGCTCCACTTATGCCTTCGACAACGTGTTTGCCGCCTTCAAACATCCCGTATACACAAAGTGCAGGCAGAACTAACGGTCCTATTACAGGAATAAATGTTGCTGCTGTTATACCGGCTATCATTCCGACTGTTTTAGCTGTTTGTAATAGACTAAAATCACCGTTTTCATCAGTAAACATTCCTGTGAAGAATTTTACGGCTCCTTTGCCGATATTTTTTAAAGCACCCCAAAGTCCGATTTTACCATCATCTTTATCGGCTTCTGAGGATTGTGATGTTTTTTCAAAAGTATCCTGAATTGGGTTATCGGCAGTTTTTAAACCGGTATCTTGCGTCGCAAATATATTGTCTGCATTCGCATTATACCTCGCTTTTTGAGGTGTAAATGTGTAATAATAGCCTCTTTGGTTGTTGATTGAATCTACTGCCATAATCTCAAAATATTCCCTTATAATATTAAAGCATTTTTTTCTTTATTAATTGATATAATTTTTACAATGATTTACATTTTATGATAAAATCAAAAGAGAGGGCAGATTTATGGAATTAAACAAATATATTGAACACACGTTGTTAAAGCAGGATGCTAAAAAAGAAGATTTTGAGAAACTTTATCAAGAGGCAATAGATAACAAGTTTTTTGGTGTTTGTATAAATCCTGCATACGTTAAGGATGCGGTTAGCGCCGTTCAAAAATACGGGGTTAAAGTTGTTACGGTTATCGGATTCCCTTTGGGAGCGAATGCTACTGAGGTCAAGGTCTTTGAAACACAAAAGGCGATTGAAGACGGTGCTGATGAGATAGATATGGTTATTAATGTTTCAAAATTAAAAGATAAAGATTATGACTATGTTATAAATGATATTAAATCAGTAAAGAAAGCTTGTTTAAACCATAATTTGAAAGTCATATTGGAAACAGATTTATTAACAAAGGACGAGATTGGAACGGCATGTGAGTTATGCATAAAAGCAGGTGCGGATTTAGTCAAGACCTCGACAGGATTTGTAAAAAATGGGGTCGGTGCTAAAGCTGAAGATGTAAAGTTGATGGCAGAAACAGTTAAATCTCACGGACTCAGAGTAAAAGCATCAGGCGGGATTCGAGATAGAGAATCTGCTATTGAGATGATAAACGCTGGGGCAGACAGGTTAGGCACGAGTTCGGGAGTTAAAATAGTTAAAGGATGATAGGATGATAGGAATCCTAAGATACTAAGAGGGTTAAATGTATTATAGAGAGATGGAAGTATGGAAAGAGGCAGTTGCACTTGTTACATATATTTATGGAATTGTAGAATCTTTCCCCGAGAAAGAGCAATTTTGTCTTGCCCAACAAATAAGGAGATGTGTTATATCTGTTCCATCTAATATATCAGAAGGAATAGTTAAACATTCAAGCAAGGAACAAATGAGATTCATAGATATTGCATTAGGTTCATTAGCAGAATTAGATACACAAATGTATATATCACAAAATTTGGGTTATACTAGTAACTATAACGAGATAGAAGAAAAAATTAAAAGAGTTAGGGCGCTGACAAACGGATTAAGGAATTATTGTAAAAAATCAGTGAAAGACTCCTAGTATCTTAGAATCTTAGCATCTTATGACTCTAAGCATCTTATAAAAAGAAAGGACAAAACAGAAATGTTACGAGCAGGAATAGTAGGTTTACCAAATGTAGGAAAGTCGACATTATTTAACGCATTGACTTCATCAATGAATGCACAGAGTGCAAACTATCCGTTTTGTACAATCGAGCCAAACGTTGGGGTAGTTACTGTTCCTGATGAAAGATTAGAAATCCTTGCAAAATTGTGCAAGACAAATAATATTATTCCGACAGCAATTGAGTTTGTTGATATTGCTGGGCTTGTTAAGGGTGCCAGTAAAGGCGAAGGTCTCGGAAACCAATTCTTGCACAATATCAGAGAGGTTGATGCAATTATTCAGGTCGTTCGTTGTTTTGACGATGAAAATATAGTAAGAGAAAATAAAGTCGATCCGCTCTCTGATATAGAAATTATAAATACAGAGCTTATTTTGGCTGATTTAGCATCTATTGAAAAACGTCAGGCTCGTATTTTAAAACAAGTAAAATCGGGTGACAAACTTGCAGTCCTCGAGGATAAAGTTTTGAAGAAGGTTTCTGATTTATTATCCGAAGGTTCATTTATAAACCCTGAAGAACACTTTGATGATGAAGAAATTGGTGTTCTTAAACAAATGAATTTGATGTCTGTGAAGCCTGTAATATACTGCGCTAACGTATCTGAATCAGATTTAAAAGACGGGAATGAATATACAAAAGTTGTTGAAAAATATGCCTCAGAGCATAATGCAAAAACTGTTGTAATCTCTGCAAAGATAGAAGAAGAACTTGTTGCTTTAGGAAAAGATGAGGCGAAAGAATATCTTGCTGATTTAGGGGTTGAGGATAGCGGTATAGATAAAATGATAAAATCCGTGTATTCTTTATTAAAGCTTTTGACCTTTATAACGGCAGGTGAAAAAGAGGTGAGAGCTTGGACTGTTAAAGAGGGGACTAAAGCTCCGCAGGCGGCAGGCGTAATTCATACTGATTTTGAAAAAGGTTTTATAAGAGCGGAAATTACTCCGTACAAAGATTTTGTTGAGTTGGGCTCTTATCCGGCATGTAAAGACAAAGGTGTAACTCGTATTGAAGGTAAGGAATACGTTATACAAGACGGGGATTTGGTTCATTTTAGGTTTAATGTGTAAATTTTATAAATCATTCATATATAGGGTTGATTTTTGAAAAAATATCATTAACATGTTATTGAAGGTAGAAAATATACATAAAGGAGATACCCCATGGCGAATTTTAGTGCGTCCTCCCTTTTTGCCGGAGTGAATGCAGGAATATCCAATTCGTATGCCGTGCTTTCAAACATGTATTCTGACGGATTAACCAGAAAGAATCTGACGAAGGCAATGTCAAATTCCAGTATTTTGACAAGTACATACGGAACGACTTTTGCATCATATTTATCCCAAAATTTCGGGAAATTAGATAAAAATAGTGACGGAACGCTTTCTTCAGGTGAGGTCGGAAAGTTGTTAGATCAGGTTTCAACACGCGGACTTACCAGAGAACAAGTTACATCTCTGGGTGCAATGAGCGGAATTTCCGCAAATACACAATCCACTATTATTGACCATTTTAATGATATGGATACAAACCATGACGGATATGTAAACAGCGGTGAAGTTCAAGCTTATATTTTGCAGTCAAAATTGGAAAATCAAAAGACAAAAGATCGTGACAGAATGATTAACAGAACATCTTTGTTCTACGGTGATGATGATAAAGATGATAAGAGTACAAGTCTGTTATCATACAAATGGTTACAAGATGATGATAATTCCTAGGGGATTATAGGATAGCACGGTAGAAGGCGAAGTGCGGGAATTTAAAAAGTTATCCGCAAATAAGTTTAATACAACAACATGTGCAAGGCGGCGATATATTCGTCGCTTTTATTTTTTTAGTCACTATTCACTTTATTAAAGGCATTAAGGCAATATGAATGATGTTGAGCAATCCCCTCACCCGAAGCGGTAAACTCAACAAAGTTTCGTTAACCGCTTCTACCCTCTCCCAAAGGTAGAGGGTGAAAATTTCCCTTCTCCTGAAGAAGAGGAGAAGGGGTAGGGATGAGGTATGAAAAAACACAGACCTCACCCGTATTTGTAGCTTTCGCAGTGGCTCAAGCTCAACTGCACCCTCTCCTACTCTTTAGTAGAGGGTGAAAATTTCCCTTCTCCTGAAGAAGAGGAGAAGGGGTAGGGATGAGGTATGAAAAAACACAGACCTCACCCGTATTTGTAGCTTTCGCAGTGGCTCAAGCTCAACTGTACCCTCTCCTACTCTTTAGTAGAGGGTGAAAATTTCCCTTCTCCTGAAGAAGAGGAGAAGGGGTAGGGATGAGGTATGTATAATAACGAATGAAATTCTTAGTGCCATAGTGCCTTAGTATTCTTGAGTCTTTAAATCATCATACCTCACCCGCCCTGCGGGCACCCTCTCCCGGAGGTAGAGGGGGAAATCTCCCTTCTCCTAAAGAAGAGGAGAAGGGGCAGGGATGAGGTATGAAAAAACACAGACCTCACCCGTATCCGTAATCGCGGTCGCTCAACGGCTACTCCCTCTCCTACTCTTTAGTAGAGGGTAACCATCTATTCACAATAATTCATTTACCCCCACCTTTAGCCGAAGAGTTTGAAGGTTCTGTCAACGTTATCTTTAGCAACAGTTTTGAGGGTTTCCATCTCTTGTTTTACGGCATTGCGTTCGGCATCGAGTGCAGCAAGGTCGTAGTCAAATTTTCTGTCCTTCATATCTATTTGCCGCATATCGGCTTCGTATTTAGCTTCAGCCTTTCTGAGTTCTTTTTCGTCATCAACCTCTTGGAAGAACGTGTTCGTTGCAACACTGGTTTCAGGGTTTTCTTTATTTTCTATAAAGATATCCCAATCAATAAGTATGGCTTCGTTTGTTGTTAAATAGTTATTCAAGAAATCTTTGTACATAAAATATATTATTTTAAATGATTAGTGAATCGAAACTCTGCCGGCAGTTGTTGATTAAAATAAAAACATATAATTGTTTGAGCGGTAGTAAAGGCATGTTAACCGCTCCGCATGTTTGTTGCTATCGTGACTGTGTGTTGTGATTGCTTCTTGAATTTACAAACTTATCATTTTAGTTTTACTGTATTTTAAGAGTCTTCTTCTTCCTCCTCATAAGCCTCTTCATCCTCATCTTCATAGATGTTATCTTCAAAAGGTTGATTGTTGTCATCTTCATCTGCTTCCTGATTTAAGTCTTCTTGTTCTTCTTGTTTTTCTTGTTCTTCTTGTTCTGCCATTGCTCGTTCTTGTTCAAGCCTTTCAGCCTGTTCTTTTTCTCTTATTTCAGTCATTGTTTTATGGATTTTTGTGTATTCTTCTTTTACAGCGGCGAGAGGTAATGTAAGTGAATGAAAATTTGTGAGAGCCGAGCCTAAATCTCTTTCATAACTTTCATTATCGCCGTTGAGTTTGTATAGTTGGGAACGGGTATATAAAAGGTCGCCGTTTTTTGAATTATGCTCAAGCCCCTCTAATATAGTTTCCATCGCTTCCATTGACCGCATTTGTGTTGTATATATTTGAACCATCAGCATATAAGCCTGTGTATCGTGCGGATTATATTTTACGGTATCTTTTAAATATTGCAGTGCTGCCTCCGTATTTCCTTCCTCGTACATAATTGACCCGATATTGTAGTACGCCCAGCTGTAATCAGGGACAATTTCTATTACTTTTTGATATGAAGATATTGCAAGCTCATTTTGTCCCATTGATTTGAAGATGTTACCAAGGTAAAAATATGCAAACACATCCAAAGGATTCAGTTCAATCGTTTTTGTGAAATATTCAATTGCAACATCGTATTCTTCTTTATTGAAAAAGCAAAGTCCTAAATTAAAAAATGCATTTGAATCATCAGGTTCAACCTCTATAACGTGTTTCAGCGCAACGATAGCCTTTCCCCAATCCTTCATTTCAATATAGGTTAAGCCCAGATTATAATAAAAATCTGTTTCAGGCGATATAACAATTGCTCTTAAATATGCTCTCTCTGCCTTTTCAAATTCCCCCAATTTTTCGTAGGCAATCCCTAAATTGTAGAGCAATTCCGCATTATCAGGAAATGTCCTGACTAAATACAGCAGGTTTTGTTTTGCTTCTTTGTTAAATCCGTTATCTAAAAGAACAATAGATAAGGTTCTCCTGGCTTGAAAATTGTAAGGATCTTCTTTTAGTATTGCCTGTAATTCTTCTATCTCTTCACCCATAATTTAATAATATCAGATTAAGTATTTACGAGCAAGTTTATAACGGTTTTATATCTTTTTGGGCAGACTATCTTTTTTTATTTTATTAAATATGGTAGAATAAACGTATAAAGACAAAATTATCAGAAAGGTAAGTATATGCGTGAACTTATAAAAAAAGATCAATTGGTTACAATAATTCCTCACGATTTTAAAGATACTAATAAAGGGAAAGTTACGGATGTTTCTATGGACGGGTTTTCTATGCAGTTAAAATACGTTCCGAGGGGGTTATTAAAACAAAATATTTGTGATTTTTATTCCTTAACTGATAACGGATATCTGTATTTTGAGTCTTTTATTAAAGATATTCAAGGAAATGTCGTATATATTGCTAATCCTAAAAAACACAGATTTCTGCAAAGACGTAAGTTTACACGTATTAAATTTATTGAAGACCTAGAGCTGATTCACAATGATATAGTCCATCATGTTCAAACTTTAGACTTATCTGCAGGCGGTATGAAGTTAAAAACAACTGAAAACATTAACATTGAGTACCCATACAATGTATGTATAAAATTGAACGATGAAATAGAAGTGAATTGTAAATATCAGCTTATACGTGTGGAAAAGAATAATGACGGTTTTTATATAATATCAGGTCAATTCACTAATTTGAGTAATGTTGACAAAATGTCACTTGTTCAATTCTGTATGAAGAAGAGTATGGAGACAGCAAATAAATAAATTTTATAAAAGGAACAGACTTTTATGTTTATGGATTTATTCAGAAAGAAGAATAATAAGCTACTGTTTACGACCCCGTCTCATTCTCAAAGGTTTTGTATTGTTAATAAATTCAGGCATTTTTACAAATGTGATATATCAGAAACCGATGCACATAATCCGCAGGATGTTTTAGAAAGGGCACAAAGGCGTGCATCTGAGATATATGGTGCAAATCAAACAATATTTTTGACTAACGGTTCTACATCAGGGGTTATATCAGGTATTTTATCCTGTGTTAGAAAAGACGAAAATGTCCTTATATGGTCAGATGCTCATGTTTGTCATAAAAACGGAGTGGAGCTTGCAGGCGGAAATCCTGTATATTATAACATTCCGCTTGATGAAGTTTGGGGAGTACCTCAAAAAGTCACACCTGAGATATTAGAGCCATACTTTAAACAAACAAAAATAAAAGCTGTAATAGTAACTTCTCCGAGTTATTACGGAACAGTTTCAGATATAAGAGCGATAAAAGAGTTATGTAAAAAGTATGGGGCATATTTGATAGTTGATGAAGCGCATGGAGCATTGTATCCGTTTTCTGATAAACTGCCCGAAAGTGCAATTAAGTATGCTGATATAGTTGTTCAATCCTTGCATAAGACAGCAGGGGGACTCAACCCGACTGCTCTTATTCATTCAAATCTTGAGTATGATATTGAACCTTATGTGAAAAAAATATCGACGACATCGCCCTCTTACCCTTTAATTGCCACAATTGAGGCTAATATAAACTGCTTGAATTCTCAAAAAGGACGTAAAAAAATCGATTTACTAATTGATACAATAAATGAATTGAAGCGAAATTGTACAAATGTTGATTTTGGCGGGGATGATGTTACAAAGATACTTATAAAAAAAGACGGAATCTCAGGTTTTGATTTGTCAGATAAATTGTTTGATGTTTTTAATATTGAAGATGAAATAACAAATGATAAATCAACAATGCTTTTATGCGGACTCGGAACATCCGAAAAGAAATTAAGAAAGCTATTTGAGGCGCTATCAAAATTAACGATTTAATATACATTTAATTTACTTTTTTTTACCTTTTTACTTATCCTCTTATTCCCCCATAAAAAATAAAAAACCACTATAATAGTGGCTTAAAAAAATATAGAAAAATTATAGGGAAAATTATATTTTTAAAAATCTCCTTTTTGAATGATTATTCATACTTAAACGGTAATCAGTTCATGTTATACGAACAGTTTAAATGTTCGGTCAACGTTGTCTGTTGCAACTTTTCCCAGTGTTTCTATTTCTGTTTTTATTGCATTCCTTTCTGCTTCCAATTGTGATAATTCAGTATCATATCTTTTATCTTTAGCGCTGATACGTCTCATATCTGCTTCATATATTGCTTCCGCTTTTTTGAGATTGATTTCGTCTGAAACTTCCTGAATCTTTGTTGAAGATGATAAATTAGTATTCTCAAATACTGTGTATGCGAAAACAGGTTTATTATCACCTTGTTCATCATTTAATTCTTTTACAAATCCAATACCTTCAGGATTACTGTTTTCGTCATAGATATCCTCCTCCATATAAATAATTTTTCCTTCACGGTAATCATAAGTAAATCCTGATTCCGGATCAGCTTGCGGCTGCATAATCATGACAAGACCTTCGGATACAAGAGTTGACAATACCGAGTAGGAGTCTGAGGCGGTTAATTCAACAATTCCTTTCTCTTTAAGAATATTGACGACTTCATCGTATGATGTACATACGACACCCTCAACATTAAACAAGAATCCTGCTTCTGCTAAATTGGCAAAAGATGCATCCATAAATACAAAGGAGCCGTCATCTTCAACAAGTTTATACTGAACTTTTGACGCATCAAGTGACTCGAGATAATCGCTGTAAACACGATCCGTCTCGTTGGCGAGTTGAAGTTTTTGTGCTTCCACCCGTTGAGCTGCATATTCAACTGCATGCTGTCTTTGAGTCAATGACAAAAGACGCGCCTGTGTTGCGGCTAAACCCATTGGTTACTCCTTGATTCTTTTCCCTTTGTTTTGTATTACGGCATATTTATTGAATTTCTTTAATAAATTGATGTTGTTTTGTTACAAAAGTTAACAATGTTTGTCAAGAATAATCAGGTTCGTAATCCAACAGATTGAATCTTTATACATAATAAATATTATAAATGTGTAGTAATAAAAACTGCTTTGTATCAAATCACTCATATGTGCGTTTGTTATAAAACAGTACAGTTTAAAAAAGAATTTAGAACAGATAAGTCCAAACGTGTTTATAATTGTGTCATCATTCTATGATAATATGGTACGAATACATCTGATAAATAAATTGTTGTTATCAGGTGCAGGAGGGAAAATTTGGTTCACAATGCATCTTGCATATTTTATTTTTCCGGCCATATCATCTTCAACACTGTATCCTCTTCTTTCGTATTGTTTCAATTGGAATATTTCATTAAAAGCTTTTTTTAGAAATTTATATTGAGGTGGGAATATGTTTTCCCCGCTGTTTTTATCACCTGAATATGAATTTTCTACATCTCTGAAGAACTCAATCATATCTTCCTTTTCGACGGGTATTTCCTGCTCTTTTCCTTTGGAAAGTTCATCGAGTGCAACATTCAATAATTTCCCGGTTAAACTGTTATCTAATTCATTCCCGGGATTTCGTTTATCGTGCTTGAGGGTTGAAAATAATGATGCAAACGGTGTATATTCCGATACATTAATACATGGTAAAAAGTCTATTGCAGTAAGTGTTTTTTCTTTAGAATTATAAATTACATTTGCAGGTGCTCCGTCATATTCCATATATAATTTATGTGCATCGTGGATTTGTTTAAGAATTTTTCTGTAGGATTCTTTAGGGAGTGAGTATACCTCTTTTGGGTTTTCTCCAAATGTTAATTGTTTACCTTCAATATATTTCATGATAGTTGCACCGTTTTCAGCTCTTGCAACAACATGATTTACCCTGTGTTCGGGTGAAATGTTCAAATTCCATTCTCCAAAAGGAATATCACGAGTTCTGTTTAATACTTTTACGCAATATCCGCTGTCTTTTATTTTGTAAGCTTTTCCTTCAATGCCTTCTCCTATATAAGAATCTGCATCATTTACAGCTGCCAAAACTTTCTTTGTTATTTCAGCAGAAGGTTTTGATAATAAATTTTTGGAGCAAAATGAAACAGTATCGCATTTTAATGACCTGTCATAAGCAGTATGTTGCGGTCTTTTTGATGATACTTGTATGTTTTGTTGGTTAATATTAGAAATTATGTTTATCATACTTGTACTAAAACAGGTAAAAAAATAATTTGCTATTTAAAGTAGCTTAACAGGATAGTTATAAAATTTGTTCATTTTATGATATTCTATATTTATGAAGAGAGTTTTTAGGGTAATTCTTTTAATAGCGGTTATATTTTTGATAATTGGGTTTTGTATCCGCAGAGATAGTAAGGAATCAGGCTATATCATTAATGCCTCCGATGTTAAAC
>Ga0247610_10008367_pt1 | contig 10525 bp, 8 predicted proteins | sample 174DNAGHGhighgp2_FD_193483 | JGI IMG/M metagenome (GOLD analysis project Ga0247610, IMG submission 193483) | Sheep rumen microbial communities from Palmerston North, Manawatu-Wanganui, New Zealand - 1742 DNA GHGhigh gp2 | ecosystem: Host-associated > Mammals > Digestive system > Stomach > Rumen ... | reverse complement strand
TATATTCATCAGAATGGCTATATCGGCCTTGAAGTCATACATGTTGTCCAACTGGAAACTGCTCAGCTCTATCACGTAGTAGTCATAGTTCTTCTCGGCCACCTGCCATGCCAGACTGCTTCCGATATTGCCGGCCAGACCCACGTTCATGCCCGCCATCCTGAATATATGGTATATGAGCGACGTGGTTGTGGTCTTGCCGTTGGATCCTGTAATGCATATCATCTTGGCATTGGTGTAACGCCCAGCAAACTCAATCTCCGATATGATGGGAGTGCCCTGAGCCATAAGTTTCTGTATGATGGGGGCCTCTTTGGGAATACCCGGGCTCTTTATCACCTCATCGGCCGCAAGGATGCGCTCCTCGGTATGCTGTTTCTGCTCCCACTCTATACCGCGCAGGTCCAGTTCGTTACGGTAATGCTCCTTTATTTCCGACAGGTCCGATACAAACACATCAAAGCCCTTGGCCTTAGCCAGAATGGCTGCTCCGGTACCGCTCTCGCCTGCTCCTAATACAACAATCTTCTTTGCCATAGTGTTTATCTGATTTTCAAGGTCAATATTGTAAGCGCTGCCAGGCCGATGCTTATGATCCATGTCCTGAGCGTTATCTTGGTCTCAAACAGCAGTTTGTTCTCATTTCCCCGGAACCTGACCGTGCTCCCCGGGTCGGCATTCAGTACCTGAGCCATGCTGGTACGGAAATGGTCGTGAATGGGGGTACGTTTCCAGATACGCTGATGTACGCCCTTGCGCTTGCCCAGCTTGTAGTAGAACCGCTGACATATCACAGACAGGCTCTCCAGCAGGAAGACGCCGCACAGTATGGGCAGCAGCAACTCCTTATGAATGCAGAGCGCAGCCACTGCTATTATACCGCCGATGGTAAGGCTTCCGGTATCGCCCATAAATATCTGGGCCGGGTATGAGTTGAACCAAAGGAAACCTATCAGGGCACCCACGAATGCGGCCAGATAGACCACAACCTCCTGGCTTCCTGGTATATACATAAGGGCAAAGTGGCTTGCTGTTACTACATTACTGGACACATATGCCAGAATACCCAGCGTAACTCCTATTATGGCACTGTTTCCGGCTGCCATACCGTCCATACCGTCATTCAGGTTCGATCCGTTGGATACCGCGGTCACTACAAAGAGTGTGAGCAGTACAAAGAATATCCAGCCGGCCTTATACTTGTTGGTCTCTCCCAACCAGCCGAACATATCGGAATAGTTAAGGTTATGGTTCTTGAAGAACGGTATTGTGGTACGCGTTGATTTTACATCGGGAGTCTTGACAACTATCTCGGTGTTGTTCTCAATGCGGGTCTCAACCTTCTCGTTTATGACCACCTGAGGACTGTAACGGAGTGTCAGGCCCACTATCAGTCCCAACGCCAGCTGTCCTGCCACCTTTACCCAACCGTTCAGGCCCTCCTTGTTCTTACGGAAAGTCTTGATGTAGTCATCGGCAAAACCTATTGCGCCAAGTATGACCGTAGTAATCAGCATCAGCCACATATATATGTTCTTAAGGTCGCCGATAAGCAGGCACGGTATCAGGATGGCCACGATTATTATCACTCCACCCATGGTCGGGACACCTTTCTTGGTCACACCGAACGGATCCAGTTTTACGTCACGCTGGGTCTCGGAGATATTTTTCCGTTTGAGCATGTCTATGAAATGACTGCCGAACCAGCAAGAGACTATCAGTGACAGCACAAGGGCGAATATGGCCCTGAAAGTCACATAACTGAACATTCCTCCGCCGGGGATATCGACTCCCGCATTCCTTAAGTATTCAAAAAGACTGTATAGCATTTTTTAAATTGAGAATTGAGTTTAAAAACAGTCACGTATTACTTCGTGGTCGTCAAAATGATGTTTGACTCCCTTTATCTCCTGATAATCCTCGTGTCCCTTGCCGGCCACCAGGATCACGTCGCCGGCCTGAGCCATCATGCAGGCGGTGCGGATAGCCTCCCGTCTGTCGGCAATGGATATAACCTTCTGCATGTCATCCCTGGTCAGTCCGGCCAGCATATCATTGATAATGTCCTGAGGCTCCTCAAAGCGCGGATTGTCCGATGTGATTATCACCCTGTCACTATACTTGACGCTCTCCTTGGCCATCAGCGGACGCTTTCCCTTGTCTCGATTGCCTCCGGCACCTACCACTGTTATTATCTGCCCCTTGCCGTCCAGCACGTCAACAATGGTAGTAAGCACATTGGTCAAAGCATCGGGAGTATGGGCGTAATCAACTATAGCCGTAAAGCCCTTAGGCGAGCGGATTGCGTCAAAACGGCCGTTAACCGGAACCAGCGTACTCATTACGGTAAGCACCTCCATCGGGTCTCGTCCCAGATTGACAGCCGTACCGTAAACCGCCAGCAGGTTGCTGGCATTGAACTTACCTATGAATTTGAGAAAGACCTCACGTCCGTTAATCTCCAAAAGCATTCCGTCAAAACCCGATTCCAGCAGACGGCCCTTGAAATCGCAAATACTGCGCAGGGAGTATGTGGTAACCTTGGCCTTGGTGTTCTGCACCATTACAAGACCGTTCTTATCGTCCAGGTTTGTAACCACGAAAGCGTCTTTAGGCATATCGTCAAAAAACTTCTTCTTGGCCTTGAGGTAGTTATCAACCGTCTTATGGTAATCCAGATGGTCACGCGTCAGGTTTGTAAATATACCTCCGGCGTATTTCAGGCCGCCTATGCGTTTCTGAACGATGGCGTGCGAACTGCATTCCATAAAAACATACTTGCAGCCTTCATCTGCCATACGCCCCAGCAGACGGTTAAGCGTCACGGCATCAGGGGTTGTATGGTCTGCCGGGATAGGTTGACCGTCAATATAGTTACATACGGTGGAAAGCAGTCCGGTCTTATATCCCATCTTGCGGAACATGTTATATAACAAGGTGGCAATGGTAGTCTTTCCGTTTGTACCTGTTACACCCACCAACTTCAGCTTGTCAGTAGGATTGCCAAAGAAACGGGTGGCAACTGTGCCGACAACATCCTCACAATCAGGAACCTGAATGTATGTTACACCGTCTGTCAACTGTTCGGGCAACACCTCACACAATACTGCTCCGGCTCCAAGTCCTATAGCCTTGTCTATGAACTGATGACCGTCAACGGTATTGCCGCGCATGGCCACGAACAGACAACCTTTATCCGCCTTGCGCGAATCAAGCTGTATATCAGTAACCTCCATTCCGGTATCTCCTACCGTCCTGATTGTCTTAAGTCCCAAAACCAGTTCTCCTATTGTAGCCATATAAATCACATTGATAAAGTCAAATGTATCCTATCACCTTTATTGAAACGGGTATTGCTGCCGGGAACCTGGCTTTTGACCCGGCCCACGCCCGATATACTGACCTTCATACCCATTCTCTCCAGCAGATAAAGAGCATCCGTTGCACCCATGCCGCGGACATCAGGTACAATCCCCTCGGAGTATTCCACATAATTCATCACATATCGGCCCGAATCCGAATTGACCGAACCCCAGACACTGTCTGCCACCAACCTGTCAGCACGCCGCATGAGGTTTTTCTTGCCTATTCCCATAAGAACGGTGCTGGCCTTGGCCAGATCACCGGACAGCACCTTGGGAATGAACTGTCTGGTTGAGTCATACGCCTCCTTAATGTCCTTCAGGTTGCGGCTGGCCATGACTTTCTCTGATATCTCATGAAACGCAGGAGCCGCCCATGTAGCTCCACCCGCAGCACCTCCGTCGGTACGTACGGATACTATGCATGAAAACTGCGGATCATCGGCCGGGAAATAACCGCAGAAAGAGACCATATGCCTGCGGGGACCATCCCTATAACCGGCAGCACCCTGGGACAACTGGGCTGTACCGGTCTTTCCTGCAACCGCAAAATGTTTTGATGCCGCATTCTTGCCCGTACCCTCTGTCACAACATGCTCAAGCATATATCTTATCTTCTCAAGAGTCTCATCCTTGCACATATGACGTCGCACAATCTCAACAGGGAACTCCTTGACCACCTCTCCTTCGCGTGTAACAGATGTTACCAGTCGGGGAGCCACCATACATCCGCCGTTAGCTATTCCATTATAGAAGGCAAGAGTGTTTATGACCGGTAGTTGTGTATTGTAACCGATTGACATCCAGGGCAGACGTGTTGCATCCCAGTAACCGTCGCGTCTTATCACCGGAGCCGCAGTACCGGTAAGCTGAAGACCGAAATGGGTATTGATGCCGGTACGGTATATTCCATCCACAAACTCCTCGGGATGATCCTTATATGCGGCATGTATCAGTTTTGATGTACCGATATTACTGGAGTTGGCAATGATATGGGGAACGTCCAGCCAGCCGTACTTGTGTGAATCGGTCATTCTGGAACCCCCTCCGAAACCCACATACACGCCATTCTCACAGAACACGCTGTCCGTCATTGATATCTTGCCGTCATCAAGCGCCACCATCATGGATACAGGCTTGAAGGTGGATCCGGGCTCATAGATTTCCCTTACGGCATTGTTCTGTATCTCATCAAACTGACCTGGCCCGGTTTTGGTAAGACTGGCTATTGCCTTGATATCACCGGTTGCCACCTCCATCAGCACCACTATTCCCGATGCTGCATTCCACTTATCCATCACTCCGCGCAATGCCACCTCGGCGATATCCTGCATATCCACGTTAATTGTGGTATGGACGTCACATCCGTCAATCTGCGGAACATCTGCAACCATACGGCTTACATTCTGTACCTTCTCCTGATGCCCGCGTCCCGGGACGCCGCGCAACAGAGAGTCAAAAGAGAGTTCCAGACCATTTCTGGCCGAATCCTTGGCCTCATACATGCTGCCTATGGTACGTGCCGCAAGCGTTCCGAAAGGTTTCTGGCGTGAAATCTTGGATTCGGCACTGAAAAACCACCACTCATACTTGGGCTTTAGCCAAACCGTCCTCACAAGTGACTTGTACTGATTGTATGATATGGGGTATGAATTCCTCGATGTCCCGGGAAGCAGCAACCATGAGTGGGATTTTGTCTCAAAACCTTTTCTGTAATGGTCTGCAAACTCCTGAACGGAATATTGCGGAAACAATTCGTGCATCTGACGTGCAAACTCAATGACGTGCCTGCTGTAAAGGGTGTCCTTGCGCTCCTGATCCTTCTTGGCTCTGACCGGATCTTTCTCTGAAGTCTTGAAATCAAGGAATACCCTGTACTGTTTCATACTGCTGGCCAACAACAGCCCCTCATCACTCAGGATATTGCCACGACGTGGTTCTATCACTCTGTTGACAGGAGTCATGTTCCTTGAGACATCATTCCAGTACTGTCGTTCACCGAACATGACCAGGCCCATCTTAATGATAATTAACAGACCCCATACAGACATAATCAGGAACAGGGAGACGTACTTGCGCGACACCCTCTTCTTTTCAAGATTCCTATCTGTATCTCTGTCTGTCATATCTCTTATTCGGGCAAACGGTAAGGCGGTTCAGTAGCAGGCTGCAGTCCGGAGCCGTTACGGGTGGCAATTCTCTCAATGTATGAGGGCTTGCTCTTGGCCGATACGTCACTAGTGGTATTCAGGGTCTGATACTCCATATCCACAAGTTCACGCCTCAACCTCTCGGCATAAGCCTGGTCACGCTGATAAGCATAACGGTTACCTATGTAAAAGATAACACATCCCAATATCTCCAGCAGCAACCATACGTTACGTTGGATAAAATCAGGCATGGACCTCATGAATCCCTTCCTTTTTACGGTGTTGTCTGTGCTGTTCTCCTCCATATCAAACCTTCTCTGCAATTCTCAGTTTGGCACTACGCGAACGCGGATTGGCTGTCTGCTCGGCAGTATCAGGCACAATCGGCTTACCTATGCTGCGCAACGGCACCTCACGGTTCCCGTAGAAATCAGTCTTTATTTCACCCTCAATGTTTCCGCTTTTCATCAGGTTCTTGACCATGCGGTCCTCGATTGAGTGATAAGTTATAATTACCAGACGACCGCCCTTATCAAGCAGACCGACAGCCCCTGTAAGCATCTCACGCAGGGCATCAACCTCATGGTTTACCTCCATACGCAAGGCCTGGAACAGTTTTGCAGTATCTTTCTTTTCACGCTCACGCCCTATCACCGGCCGTATGGCCTCCAGGAGTTGTGAAACAGTCTCCAAACGGCAGTTCTTGCGGGCTCTGCCGATAGCCTGTGCTACCTGACGACCGTTCTGGAGTTCGCCGAACAGCCAGAACAGCTGAGCCAGCTTTTCCTCGGGATAATCATTCAGTACATCCGATGCCTTTATCCCCTCCTTCTGGTTCATGCGCATATCTATCGGACCCTCAAAACGGAAAGAGAAACCGCGGGTACTGTCATCAAAATGATGCCATGACACGCCCAGGTCTGCCAATATGCCGTTTACCTTGTCATGCCCGTACCAGCGCATGAAATTGGACATATAGCGGAAATTGGAATAAACAAAAGTGAAACGGTCATCTCGGATTATGTTGTTCATGGTGTCGGCATCCTGATCAAAACCGTAAAGATGACCTTTTGAGGTAAGAAGGGACAGTATCTCTCGTGAATGGCCGCCACCACCGAATGTGGCATCCACATAGACTCCGTCAGGAGCCGTAACGAGTCCTTCTACACTCTGTCTGAGAAGAACCGGCACATGATATGTCCCGTTTGTGTCCACTTGTCTTTTATGTATATGTTGTGTATCACTCAGTCATGAATTTTTTCAGGCTATCGGCAAATTCACTGTCTGACATGAACGGCTGCATGCTCTCCGAAGCCGCGATGTCCGGAGCCCATATCTCTATGGTCTGCTCCATTCCCACAAACAGTGCGTCCTGCTTAATGCCGGCCTTGTTGAGCAAGGTTTGAGGCAGCAGCATACGTCCGTTGCTATCCAGCTGAACTTCCTGAGCCTCAGATACAAGTTTGCGGTATACCATCTGCTGATTGCCGTCAAAACGGTTCAGCTTGGCGCGCACCCCGGCTATCTCTTCCTGCCATTGGGCAGCAGGATATACGACAAGACAGTTCTCAAAGTAATCCTTTCGGACCACCAGGGTCTGACAACCGGACTGCTGCAGGATGCGGCGGAATCCGGCCGGCATGAACGCTCTGTTCTTAGCGTCCAGACGCACTGGGAACTGACCTATGAAGCTCATTTATTGCCTTTAACCGATATTTGGTTTCAAAGTTATACAAAATCCTCCCACTTTAACCCACTTTCCCCCACTTTTTATTTAAAAAAGTTTTTAACAATCTGTTGATAACTCAGATGGCTCAATATCAGATAATTGGCATGAGCATGCTAAAGTGACGGTTTGGCACAAACGGATAAGTGTTGATAAAATTGGGAATTGAGAATTAATTCCAAATTCTCAACTCTCAATTATTTCTTGTGCCCGTTTTAGGGCGATGTTAATGTGACTGCAGATATTCTCCTTACCTACAACTTCATCCATTCCGGCATCCTCTATAACCTTCATCACCTTGGGGTTGACGCCCGACAGAACAACCTTGACACCCATCTGAGAACACATGCGGCACATATTCTGCAGGTTATGTACACCTGTTGAGTCAATGAAAGGAACCTTACGCATACGGATTATGCGCACCTTTGCGCGACCGCCCATATCGCCCATCATCTCCTCAAACTTGTTACCTATCCCAAAGAAATAGGGGCCGTTTATCTCATAAACCTTAACGCCTTCAGGGATAGTGAGATGATCCAGATTACCCTGCACGTCACTATCGGCATTGGGGTCAATCTCATCGCTCAGGACCGATACGTTGGTGGTTTCGGCCATACGTTTCATGCAGAGCAGGCAGGCTATTAGCACGCCAACCTCAATGGCGACGGTCAGGTCAAATATCACGGTCAGGAAGAATGTTACCAGCAGCACTATTATATCGGACTTGGGGTTCTTGAGTATGGCCTTGAAACTGCGCCACTCACTCATATTGTACGATACCACCACCAGGATACCGGCCAGGCAAGACATAGGGATGAACTTGACAAGCGGCATCAGGAAAAGGTAGATGAGAGCCAAAACAATTGCGTGCGCAATACCTGCCACCGGAGTGCGTCCGCCGTTGTTGATGTTGGTCATGGTTCGTGCAATTGCGCCGGTGGCGGGTATTCCGCCTATCAACGGCGATACCATATTGGCTATGCCTTGTGCCACAAGTTCCTGATTACTGTCATGACGGTCTCCTATCACACCATCGGCCACAGCTGCCGAGAGGAGTGACTCGATAGCACCCAGCATTGCAATCACCATAGCCGGTTGTGCCAGGCGGGTAATGTTGTCCCAACTGATTTTGGGGACCTCGGCCTGAGGCAGTTCGGTACTGATTGAGAATCTGTCGCCAATGGTCTCTATCCCTTCAACGCCCACATTGCGCAGGATAAGACATACAATTGTCATAACGATGATCGCCACCAGTGATCCCGGTATCTTGCGACTGATTTTGGGTGTAAGCACTATAATCAGAATGCTGCCGACTCCCACAAGCAGAGACCACCAGCTTACTGTACTGAAATTGTGGAAGTAAACCGCCCATTTATCCAAAAAGCCCGCCGGAACGCTCTCTATCTGAAGTCCGAAAAGATCCTTTATCTGAGTTGCAAATATAGTAAGCGCAATACCGCTGGTAAAGCCCACAACTATGGGATATGGAATATATTTAATGATGGTTCCCAAATGAAGGATACCCATCAGAATAAGGAACGCGCCTGCCATGAATGTGGCTATTGCCAGTCCGCTCATACCGTAATCCTGTATTATTCCGTACACAATCACGATGAACGCTCCGGTAGGACCGCCAATCTGGACCTTGCTGCCGCCAAAGAATGAGATAATGAAACCGGCCACGATAGCCGTAAGTATACCGGCCTCCGGGGTCGCTCCCGATGCGATGCCGAAGGCTATGGCAAGCGGCAAAGCCACTATACCTACAATTACGCCTGCAAGCAGGTCCTGAACTAAAGTCTGTTTGTCATAACCGTTCCTGAAAGTAGAGAACAGTTTTGGTTGGAAACCATTGAGATTCATAATGTTAACATCTTTGTGGCCAGTCCTTTACCGGCCGTTGATAAAATCCATTTCGTTTTCGGCCGCGAAATTACACATTTTCCGGCCCTATTATCCAATGTGTCTGTTGTTGTTGACTGAACCACGCCTTAATTATAGAATTTTAACCACGTTTGTCAACCCAGCTGGACAAACCGCAGCTTGTTTCTTGTAATCATTATGCATTTTTCTTACATTTGTGCCATCTGTAACGAAAAAGCAATCCGCTGATATGTCAAAAGCTATAATAAGAATTGGGTTACTGGCACTGCTGTTTTCTGCCATATCGTTTAACGGCAGCAATCTCAAAGCTGCCAGCTATTCAGAAAACAACCTGATATTCCTTTGCATCGGACAATCTAACATGGAAGGTAATGCAAGGCCCGAAGACCAGGATATGACCGGCGTCAGCATTACACGTTTCAAAAAGATGTACTGCGCCGACAGTGACGGCTCAAACAAAGGCAAGTGGGCAACCGCCTACCCGCCGTTGTGCCGTCAGAGCACAGGACTCACGCCCGTCGACTATTTCGGCCGATACCTTTGTGACAGCCTGGCTACCAAATACAAGATATATGTCATAGTGGTTGCTGTCGCCGGATGTTCAATCAAGATGTTTGACAAGGACCAGTACCAGTCATATATAAGCGAGCAGGAGACCTGGATGCAGAACATTGCCAATGATTATGGAGGTAATCCCTACGGACGTCTTATAGCACTGGCCAAAGAGGCTCAGAAAATCGGCGTAATAAAAGGAGTACTGCTTCACCAAGGAGAAACCGATGCTTATAATGATGATTGGATAACCAACGTTAAAAAGGTCTACAACAATATTCTCACAGACCTTGACCTCAAATCAGGAGCTGTTCCGATGCTGGTAGGCGAGGTGGTCAATGCCGATCAGAACGGAGTATGCGCAGGAGCCAACACCACAATAGCCAAACTTGCCAAACAGAACATGACCATACATCTCATTTCATCCGCAGGATGCCCTGCGGGACCGGATAATCTTCATTTCTCGGCCGAAGGTTACAGGATGCTGGGCAAACGCTACGGAGAGAAGATGTTTGAACTGCTCAAGAAGAAAGGATATGATACCAAGTCGGCAGTTGAATCCGTAAATACAGATACACCCGCCATGTCTTATGACTCACCAATCTATAACATTAACGGCCAGCAACTTATCGCCCCGGGGAACGGAATCAACATCATCAACGGACACAAATACATCTTCAGATAAAAAGGACGGATTCAGATAAAAAGGACGGAAAAAAGGATCCAAAAAGAGCGGCTCGAAAGCCGCTCCTTTTGTGATCCTTAGCAGATTTGAACTGCTGACCTCTTGCCTGTCAAGCAAGCGCTCTAAACCAACTGAGCTAAAGGATCAGACATGTGTTTCGTCGCGG